>Ga0256832_1002001_pt1 | contig 13879 bp, 14 predicted proteins | sample 134614metaG_FD_190534 | JGI IMG/M metagenome (GOLD analysis project Ga0256832, IMG submission 190534) | Hydrothermal vent microbial communities from Lau Basin, Pacific Ocean - 134-614 | ecosystem: Environmental > Aquatic > Marine > Hydrothermal vents | place: Pacific Ocean: Lau Basin | collected...
GCCTGAAACGGGCCATGTTGGGTGATGGCTGACGGCGAGTTTTTTCATTGCCCGCGTCGGCGCGGGCCGTGGTTTCATTTTATCGATGCGCCGGGGACGGAAGCAGGGTCATGAATAGCGAAGACAGCGCGTTGCTGCGCGGCCTGGTGCCGCTGAATACCCTGCCGGAGGAGGACCTGCTGGCGTTGATCGAACGGTTGGAAGTGAAAACCGTCGCCGCCGGTGAGCTGTTGTTCCGCGCCGGAGATACCGATACCGGCCATGTTTACCTGTTGGCGGGCAAGATCGATCTGCTTTCCGGCGACGGCGTGGTCGTGGATGTCGTCGTCGCCGGCGCGGCGAAGGCGCGTTTTCCGATTGCGCACCGGATCCCGCGGGAGTACAGCGCGCGCGCGCGCGGCGAGGTACGCTATGTGATCGTGGGCGCGCATCATCTCGGCTGCCTGGTCGAGAAAGACCGGCGCAGCGCGCTCAGCCGGTCGGCCGATGCCGGGGATGCCGACTGGATCGGTAAGTTGTTGCAGTCACGGGTGTTCCAGTCGTTGCCGAAGGAGGATCTGAAGGCGATCCTGCATCGCATGGAGACGATCGAGGCGCATGCCGGCGAGGTATTGATCGAGGAAGGCGGCGCGGGCGATTATTTCTATCTGATCGACCGAGGCGAGGCCGAGGTATTGCGTGGCGACAGCCGGTTGGCGCTGCTCGCCAGCGGTGACATGTTCGGTGAGGAAGCGCTGCTCGGCGACACGCCGCGCGGCGCGACCGTGCGCATGCGCACCGATGGTACGCTGCTGCGCCTCGATAAAGAAAGTTTTCGCCGGCTCGTGCGTCTGCCGGCGTTGCGGCGTTGCGATCCCGATGAGGCGGTCGAACTGCTGGAGACTGGTTGCATGCTGCTCGATGTGCGCGAGCCCGGTCTGTTCGCCGACGATCATCCGTCGGGCTCGATCAATCTGCCATTGGATTCGTTGCGTTACCAGGCCACCAGCCTGTCCCATGAGCGCTGCTATCTGGTGTGCGCCGAGAGTCTCAATCGCGCCCTGGTGGCGGCCTATTTGTTGACCGAGCGAGGGTTCAACGTGGCCGCGTTGGATGGTGATGTGGCTGAGCTGCCGTTACGTGCGGATTCGCTGGTCGCCAGTGATGGGGGCGAAGGTCTCGCGGAGGTCTCGCAGGCGCTGCGCGAGGACTCGGTCGAAGCCGATCTCAAGCTTCAGCTCGACGAATTGAAGGCGCGTCTCGAAGCGGCGGACCGGCGGGTTGCCGAGCTGGTGGCGCAGCGCGACGCCCTGCGCGAAAGCCTGGAACAGGCACGTGTCGACAGCTCGGATTCGGCCTCGCGCGGAGGGATCGAACAGGAACTGGCCGCGCAAAAGGCCCAGGTCGAAGCCTTGCAGGCGGAACTGACCCTGTTGCGCCGTCTGGAATCCGACGCGCGCAACGAGGCCGGCGAGGCGCGTGCCGAGAATGCGCGGTTGCAAGAGGCTTTGCGCGAGCGCAAGGAGACGCCGCCGAGTCCCGCGCCGATGGGTTCGGATGGGCGTGAATTGCGTCGCAGCCAGCTCGATCTCGAATACCGGCTCGGGGTCGCCGAGGAGGCGCTCGCGGTTGCGCGCAAACGCTTGGTGGAGCTGCAACAGCAACGCGATCGTGAAGTCGCCAGCCTCTCCGACCGGGTGGCCCTGCTTGAAAGTCAGTTGGCCGATTCGGGGCGCGCGATCATCGACGCCAACAATCGCTACAGCGAGGCCGAGCAGGCCTATCAGGCGCGGATCGCCGAGCTCGAGCAGCAGCTTGCGGCCTGCGGCGAGGGGCGGGAAGGCGCGGTGGACAAGGAGACGGAAGCACTGCTGTGGCGCGCAGACGAACTCGAGGCCGCCCACCATGCGGCGGAAGAGGAGATTGCCGAGCTGCGGCGCCAGGTGCGTGCCTCCGAGGAAGAATCGAACGAGCTGCGTTCTGTCCTGGAGACTTATGTAAGCTCGATCGAGGCGCTGAAAAGCGAACTCCAGATGGTGCGCGAACAGGCCGAGATGGAATACCAATCGATGTCCACCGAGCTGCACCAGGTCAAGGAACGGCATGGCGAGGGTCCGAGCCTGTCGGTGCAACTAGAGAACCTGCGCCAGGAGCTGGACGCGGCCCGTCAGGCGCTGCGGGAAAGCGAGGAAGCGGTCGAGGCGGCGCATGAGGAACGCCACTTTCTGGAGGATTCCCTGGAAGACCGGGACCGCGAGCTTGATGAACTCGGCGCCCGGCTTGCCGAACTCGAAGCGCGCTTGCATGAGACGCAGGCCCGGCTCGATGAGAAAGACGCGGAGCTGGAGCGGGTCGAAAGCGCGCTTGGCGCCTGTCAGCGGGAATACGAAAATATCCGCGCCATCGATCTGCGCGACCCGCGCCTTGAAGCCGCCAACATTCAGCCGAAACCGGCGAACCCGGGTGTCGGCTTGCTGGGCTTGCTGACAGGTATCCTGTTGACCCTCGCGGCTGCTTATGGGGGCTGGCGGCTGGGGTGGCTCCCGGCCGCCTCGCGCTCCGGCAACGTCGAGGAGAAGCCGCGTCCGGTCTCGCGGCCGGCGCCGAGCCCGGCCGCCGTCGCGCGACATGCCAAGAGCTATCTCCCCGAGCGAGGCGGACCGGTGTCGGCGCATGCGAAGCGCGATCGCTTGCGCGATGGCTCGTTTGGGCCGGCGATGCGCGAACTCTCCGGAAGCCGCTTCCCCATGGGCAGCGATGCGTCCTGGGCGCCGGCCAACGCGCGCCCCCGACATGTGGTCAGTGTCGGCCCGTTCTGGATCGCCGACCGCGAAGTGACGAATGCCGAATACCGCCGTTTCGCGCGTGCCACCCACCGCCCGATGCCGCTGTCGAGCGCCTGGTCGGGCGACGACCTGCCGGTGACCGGCGTCAGTTGGGACGATGCCGACGCCTATGCCACCTGGCTGTCGGAGCAGACCGGGCGGCACTACCGCCTGCCCAGTGAAAGCGAATGGGAATATGCCGCTTCGGGCGGTGCCGGTACGCGCTATTGGTGGGGCGACAAGCCCGAGACCGGGCATGAGAACTGCGCGGATTGCGGCACCCGCTACGACGATCGTCAACCGGCGCCGGTCGGCAGCTTCGACGCCAACGGCTATGGGCTCTACGATGTCGCCGGCAATGTCATGGAGTGGGTCGGAGACTGTTATCGCCGCGACTACCAAGTGCCGTTGGCGCGCGCCGACTGCCGCCAGCACATGTTTCGCGGTGGTTCGTTTCACCGTCCGTTGGCGGAGCTCTATGTGCTCAACCGCGGGCATGGCGCGCCCGACCTGCGCAGCCCCTACCTGGGTTTCCGCGTTGCGCGGGACGGCGGATGACCGCAGTGCTGATGGTGGGCGTCGCCACGCTGGATATCGTCTGCGAACTGCCGGCTTGGCCGCGCGAGGACAGCGAGACCCGCGCCGACGGCTTGCGTCAGGCGCGCGGAGGCAACGCCGCCAACAGCGCGGTGGCCTTGCGCCGGCTGGGCGACTACCTGGTCGACTGGTTCGGCACCCTGGGTGGGGATGCCGGAGCGGCCCTGGCGCGGGCCGATTTCGCCGCGCACGGGGTCGGTTGCGCGCACGCCGTGGTGATCGCGGATGGCGTGACGCCAAGCTCGTGCGTGTGGCTCAATCGCGCGAGCGGCACGCGCACCATCGTGCATTACCGCGACCTGCGCGAACCGCGCGCCGGGGAATTCCGCTCATTGCCGCTGTCGGCCTACGGCTGGATCCATTTCGAAGGCCGCAACGTCTCGCAGCTGGGGGCGATGCTCGACGCCGCCCGCGCGGCCGGCGCACGCGTTTCCCTGGAGATCGAAAAGCCGCGCGACGGCATCGAGGCTCTGTGGCCACGAGCCGATGTGCTGTTGTTTTCCCGCCACTATGCGCGTTCGCGTGGCTATTCGAGCGCTGCCGCGTTGCTCGATCGGGTGGCGCGGTCGGCGCCGCGAGCCGAGCTTTTCTGCGCCTGGGGGCCTGAGGGCGCGGCATGGCGCGGGGCGGACGGAGAGGCGTTCGCGTCGGCGCCGCTGGTGCGCGCGATCGATACTCTTGGCGCCGGCGATGTCTTCAACGCGGCGGTGATCCACGGCCTGATCCAGCGGCGGCCCGCGCCCCGCGTGCTGGAAACGGCCTGCCGCATTGCGGCGGAAAAATGCACGCAAACCGGTTTCAAGGGGGTTCGGGATGAGTGACTGGGTTCGAGTGGCGCTGGAAAAGGTGCCCGAGGGGGGGAGCAAGGGGCTGGAGGCGGTGGCCTCGGACGGCAGCCGCCATGCCTTGCTCGCGGTACGCAAGAACGGGCGTTTGTATGTCTACCGCAACCACTGCCCGCATACCGGAGTGAACCTGGAATGGATGCCGGACGAGTTTCTCGATTACGAACGCAACTACCTTCAGTGCGCGATGCATGGCGCTTTGTTCGCGATCGAGGATGGTCTGTGCCTGCGCGGACCCTGCCTGGGCCGGCGTCTGCAAACGGTGCCGCTGGCGCGGCGCGACGACGGTTGGTACGTCGACCTGGCGGCATGACTGGCGCGGCCTCGGCGAGCGCCGCCCGTCAGGAAGGGTCGCGAATCACCACGGTGCGCGCGAGCTTGTCGTGCAAGCCTTGCTTGCGTTTGTCGAATGCGATCCAGACGAAGCCCAGCAGCAGCGGGATGGTCGACAGGTAGTAGCCGATATAGCGCACCAGCAGTCGTCCGGGGGTGGTGGGTTGCAGACTGTCCGCGTCGACGATGCGGGCATGGATCAGCATCTTGCCAGGGGTCGCGGAACGCTTGATCCAGAACACCAACACCGCGATGATCGGAAACACCCACGACAACAGCAGATCGACCGGGCCGGCGACGAGGCTGTCGCTGGGGCTTTGCTCGAAGTACGTCTCGCCATAGACGGCGTAGAGAATCGGCATCGTCACCATCGCCATCAGGATCGAATCGATCAGGCTGGCGCCGACCCGGGGCCAGAAGCCGACATATTCTACCGTCGCTTCGCGCGCGAGCCGGTCGAGATCGGTATCGGGAGGAGAGAATGGATTGTGCTGCGTCATGGTCTTGTTCTTGTCCGTGTAGGATAATCGCGCACCTTAACGGAAGCGGCGGATGAGGCGCAAGCAGAGCATGGAACTCGATGCTTCGATGTTCCCGACCCCGGTATGGGGCGGCGCATTGCTGATCTATCTGATGGCGTTGGCGATGGCCGTGCGTCATGCCCCGTGGCGGCGTTTGCGCGACGGCGCGCAGTGGAATGCGTTCCTCGGCAGTTGCGTTTTTCTGGTCATGCTGTGGCTGCTGCGCACCGAGATGCGGGCCGGGCTGGTGTTCCACCTGCTCGGCCTGACCAGTCTGACGCTGATGTTCGGCTGGTCGCTGGCGGTGATCGGCGCCGGGCTGGTGCTGCTGGTGTTGAGCCTGGGGGGCTTTGCGGACTTTTCCGCGCTCGGACTGAACGGACTGATCGAAGGGGTCCTGCCGGTCAGTCTGACCTGGATCGCGCTGCTTCTGGTGCGTCATTATCTGCCGCGCCATTTCTTCATCTACATCTTCATCAACGCCTTCCTGGTCGGTGGTCTCGCTGCGGTGTTGACCGCGCTGCTGGTCAGCTTGTTCCTGCTGCTTTCGGGCGCCTATACGATGGAACAGCTCGGCAACGACTACCTGCCATTCTTTCCACTGATGTTTCTGCCCGAGGCGATGCTCAATGGTTGGATCATGACCCTGCTGGTGGGCTTCAAGCCGCACTGGGTGGCGAGCTTTTCGGACAGCGATTATCTTGATGGCAAGTAACCGCGGGAGGATGACATGAGCTGGTGGGGCAAGTTGGCAGGCGGCGCCTTCGGGTTCATGCTCGGCGGCCCGCTGGGCGCGTTGCTCGGCGCCGCGTTGGGGCATAACTTCGACAAGGGTCTGACGCGGCTTGATCGGGCCGCTTCCGGCCCCGAGACCCGTGAGCGGGTGCAGACGGCTTTTTTTACCACTACCTTCTCGGTGCTCGGTCACCTGGCAAAGGCCGATGGCCGGGTATCGCGCGCCGAGATCGCCTTCGCCGAGCAGGTCATGCGTCAGTTGTCGCTGGATCCGGAACAACGCCGGGCCGCGATCGCGTTGTTCAACGAGGGCAAGCAGCCGGGTTTCCCGCTCGACGGGGTGCTCGAACAGTTCCGGCGGGAATGTCGCGGACGCGTTACGCTGATCCAACTGTTCCTCGAGATCCTGCTGTCGGCGGCCTGGGCGGACGGTGAATACAGCGATGCCGAGGCGAGAGTGCTCGATCATGTGCGGCGCGTGCTGCGTATCTCCGACGCCTGGTTCGATGAGATTCGGGCGCGTGTCGAGGCGGCCAGCGGCGCCTCATCGGCGGGGACGGCAAGAAACGGCCTGACGCTGGAGCGCGCCTATGCAATACTTGGGGTCGATGCCTCGGCGTCGGATGCCGAGATCAAAAAGGCCTATCGGCGCCTGCTGAGCCAACACCACCCGGACAAGCTGGTCTCCAAGGGGTTGCCCGAAGAGATGATCGAAGTCGCGGCGCACAAGACCCATGAGATCCGGCAGGCTTACGAAACGATCAAGGCCCGGCGGGCGGGTTCCCAGGGCCACGTCATCTAAACTATGGCAGGGGTGGTGTCGGCTCGGAAAACCTCGGAGGCATGGATGCCGACGCGGAGCCTGCAAGGAGGAATGTACGGCGTTTTTCCAAGCCGGCACCCCCTGCCTTATCGATAACTTGGACGTTTAGACGAGGTGGTCCTGGGCGGGTTCCTGAGACATCGTCCATTCGCTTTGGTCCGGGCTATGATTCGTTCCCGCGTCTGGCCCACGGACGCGAGGAACGGTCTCGAAAATCCGAAAACCCATGGGCGACGAGTATATCGTTGCCGGCATTGCGCACCGAAGGGGGGCAACATGACCGATATGCTGGATCCCGTGATCCTGAATTTTCTCTATGCCTTCATGGGCGGCTGCATGACCCTGTTCTTCATGTGGATGGGATGCAAGGTCTTCAGTCATATCGTTTCCTTCAACATCGCTGATGAACTGGCGGCCGGCAACCTTGCGGTCGGCGCGATGGTGATGGGGATCTTCATCGGCATCGGCACCGCGCTCGGTCTGGTCATCGGCCTGGGTCTGAACTGATGCCATGGTTGCTGTTGCTGGTCCTGTTGCCCGCCATCGTCTGGGCCGGGTTGCGGGACGGCGGCGTATCGCACAAGCATTGGCCGCGTAGCTTCGACCCCTACTTCAAGAAATACGCCAAGCACTATTTCGGTGTCGGCGTGGACTGGCGTTGGTTCAAGGCGCAGGGGATCGCTGAATCGGGTCTGAACCCGAAGGCGCGCAGCCGTACCGGAGCGGTCGGTATCATGCAGATCCTGCCGAGCACCTATGCCGATATCAAGAAACGCAACCCTGCTCTTGGGGCGCTGGAGGAACCGCGTTGGAATATCGCCGCCGGTATCCAGTACGATCGGTATCTCTACAAGCGTTGGATCCAACGCATCCCGAAGAACCGTTTTCCGTTCATGTTCGCCAGCTACAACGCCGGCCTCGGTGCCATCAACAAGGCGTGGCGCAAGGCACGGCGCAAACGCGGCAAGGTAATCCGTTGGAAACAGGTAGCGCCTCATGTGCCGCGCGAGACACGCCGCTATGTGCGGCGCATCCAGGAGTTGATGAATAATCGACTGGCGAAGTAGTTTCCGGACGAAAGTGCCTGGGGCCTTGGGCGTGGCTTTCCCCGCCTTATCGTGAGGCGGCGTGGGCGGAGTCCTTGTCGCTTGTCCTGGCTACTAAGGTCTTATTGGGCAAACCTTATAATCCGCGCACACCAGACAAGTGAGAATCACCATGGACAAGCAAGATCTACGCATTGAAGACGGCATCGTCATCGGCACGGCCTCCGACAAGTACACGAGCAAGAATCCGATTGCGCGCAAGCTCATCGAAGGATTCGATCGGGGGGTCGCTTCTCTTGCTTCGCAGGTGGATCCGGAAAAGATCACGGAGGTGGGTTGTGGCGAAGGCCATGTGACCAAGATTCTGCTGGAGAATACCCGTGCGCCGATTCTTGCGTTGGACCTCTCCGCAACGGTGATCGACGAGGCGCGCGAGTATGTCGATTCCGATCGGGTCGAGTTCGAGCAGTGCAATATCTACGATACCTCCCCAGAGCGGCATCAGGCGGATCTCGTGGTTTGCTGCGAGGTGCTTGAACACCTCGATGATCCTCGATTGGGCCTGGAGAAGCTCGCGGCATTGGCCACTTCGCATGTGTTGTTGAGCGTGCCGCGAGAGCCGATCTGGCGCGCGCTGAACATGGCGCGGGGCGCCTATCTCGGGAGTCTTGGCAATACGCCCGGGCATTTTCAGCATTGGTCCAAGCGTGGCTTTGTCGCTTTCATCGCGCCCTATTTCGAGATCCTGGACATGCGTACACCGCTGCCCTGGACGATGTTGCTTGCCAGAAAGAAATGAGCGCCAAATGGCTTGCCAAACTGTTTGGCGGCTTGTTGGTGCTGGCTTCTCTCTATTTTATCGGCGATCAACTGTGGGCGTCTCGCGCCAGCTTGGCGCAGTGGCGTCCGACGGCCGCGACCGGGATGGCGTTGGTGTTCGCCACAGTCGCTTATGCCTTGGCCAACTACTGCCTTTCCGGTGCCTGGATCCTGTTGCTGCGGATGTTGGGCGAGTCGACGATCGGGGCAGGCCAGCTAACGCGGATCTTCGGTAAGAGCCAGATCGGAAAATATGCGCCAGGCAATGTGTTGCATCTGGCCGCGCGCCACGTCATGGCAAAAAGCACTGGCTGCGGCCATCAGGGCTTGGTCATCGCCGCTCTCTTGGAGAATACGGGTTTGGTGGCGGCTGCGTCACTGATCTCGGCGCTTACGCTGGGGATGGCGGCGCGCTCGATTCAGGCATTGCATTGGCTTCCCTGGTTTACGCCGGCCATCTTGGCGGCGTATGTGTTGTTTCCCCGGCTATTGCACCATTTCAAGCGATCCTGCCCGGTCGTCGAGGTACGGCGGATGCTGGCGCCTTTTCTGTTATACCTGCTGTTTTTTCTTGTGGCGGGTGCTGGCTTGCTAGTGATTGCCGCGAGTGAAGTAGGAAGGATGCCTGACAGCCCGATATGGATTGGTGCGTTTGCCATCGCCTGGGTGGCTGGTTTCCTGACGCCCGGCTCGCCTTCTGGCATCGGTATCCGCGAGGCGATTCTGGTGTTGTTGCTGGCGCCGGTGGCCGGGCAGGAGAGTGCGTTGTTGCTGGCGCTGGCCTACCGCGTGGTCACCGTGCTCGGTGATGTCTTGTTTCTGTTTTTGAGTCATCTGCCTCGGCCTGCTCGATAGGATTCCGTCCACCGCTTCAACATCGCGCACTGGAAGCGAGGGGTAAGGCCGCGGACTTGGTTCAGATCCGCAGGCGCTCGACGATCTCGCCTTTCAATAGATGGCGCTCGATGATTTCATCGAGGTCCTCGCGGTCGACATAGGTATACCAGACAGCGTCCGGATAGACTACGATCACCGGGCCCTGTTCGCAACGCCCCATGCAACCGGCCTTGTTGACGCGTATCCGGCCCTCGCGGTGGATGCCCAGGGCCTTGCAGCGTTGTTTTACATAATCGCGCAGTTCGTTCGAACCCAGCGCGCCGCAGCTGGCTTCTCCCTCGCCTCGCTGATTGGTGCAAAAGAAGACATGATGCTGATAATAAGACACTCGGAGACTCCGTAAACGGCCGGGAAAGGTCGTATTATACTCGTCGCTACCGGGTCGGGCGCGGGCATGCTATGTTCGGTGTTTGTCGATTGACTGGCGGTTTGACGCGTGTGGACAGCAAAGTATTGAGTCGCGAGGCGGACCGCTGCGTGAAATGCGGGCTTTGCCTGTCGGTGTGCCCCACCTATTCGTTACTGCGTGTCGAGGGGGAGTCTCCGCGGGGACGGATTGCCTTGATTCAGGCGGTGGTCGATGCTGGGATGCCGGCCGATCGGGCGCTGCGCTCGCATCTGGATCATTGTCTGCTGTGTCGCCGTTGCGAGCCGGCCTGCCCTTCCGGTGTGGCCTACGGCGGTTTGCTCGATGGCATGCGGGCGCGGTTGCAATCCAGCGCGACGCCGCCACGGCGCTGGTTCGGTCGGGTATGGCGTGCTCTGTTGACCGGACGGCTGCTCGGCCCATTGATCGGGTTGCAGCGGCGCTTGCCGGCCTTTGGACCGCTGGGTCGCGCGATTCGGCGCTGGCCGTCGGGGCGAGGCGGGTTGGCGCTGTCGCCGTCGGTCTCGGCGCGCGAACGACCGTTGGTGCTGTTGTTCGTGGGCTGTGTCTCGCGGCGTCTCGATGCGCGTTTGCTCGAAGAGGCGACCTGGTTGCTCGGGCGTCTGGGATTCGAGGTGCGACGCACCGAAGAGTTGCGTTGTTGCGGCGCGCCGCACCGGCATGCCGGGGATGCGCGCATGGCCGACGCCCTGGATGCCGCCAATCGCGCGCGCTTTGCGCGCGACGCGCCGCTGGCAGTGGTGTCGGTGGCGAGTGGCTGCGCCGCCCATCTGACCGAGGCGCATCCCGGGGTGCCGGTGCGCGAGCTGTGTGACTTCGTTGCCGAATGGCTGCCGCGTTCCGGCCTGGCGCCGCGCGCGCTGCGCTTGCGCGTTTGTTTGCATCTGCCCTGTTCGCAGCGCTATCCCGGGCCGGGCGGCGCGGTGGTAGAGCGCTTGCTCGCGGCCATCCCCGGTCTGCAATGGGAGCCGCTGGATGCGGGCTATGGCTGTTGCGGCGCGGCGGGCATCCAAATGTTGACACGGGATGCGCTGGCCGCGCGTTTGGTGGGGCCGCTGGTATCGCAACTGCGCTCCGCGCGGCCGGACCGGGTGGTTTCCAGCAATATCGGTTGCGCACTGCATCTTGCCGCCTCGTGGGATGATGGGACGCCGGTGACTCATCCGGTCAGTCTGTTGGTGGAGGCGTTGTCTGGCGGAGACGTGGAATGAGAGTCGGCTTGTGGCTGGCGATGTCGTGGCTGCTGATGTTGGGTGGGTGCAGCGTGGGCAAGTGGCGCGCGCTGTTGCCGCCGCAGTGGTCGGGGATGCGGCCGGTGGCGACCAGTGCCGGGCTGTCCGGGATCTTCGTCGATGCGGCGATGACGCCGAAACAGTTGTACGCGCTGCGGGTCGCGGCGATCGAGGCGCGGCGGCGGGTGGCGTTGGTGTGGGGCGACATCACCACCGCGCCGACCTTGTTCGCCTGTGCCAGCGAGGCTTGTTTTCGTCGCCTGGGCGGCTCCAGCAACAGCGCGCATTCGCTGGGCGATCACCGCATCGTGTTGTCGCCACGCGCGCTGGACGCGGGCACGCTGGCGCATGAGTGGTCGCATGCCGAGATGTACCGCCGCAGCGGCGGTCTGCTTGCGTTGCCGGCGGTGCCGCGCTGGTTCGACGAGGGGATCGCGGTGCTTGTCAGCCGCGAGCCACGCCATGGCGACGCGGTTTGGCGCAAGGTGGCGGCAAGTGGCTTGGCGCCGCCGTTGGCTTCGCTGTGGAGCCATGTGCAATGGCTGGACGCGGTGCGGCGCTACCGTGACCCGTTGCGCAATCCGCGCAATCTGGCGGTGGTGTATGCCACCGCCGGCCATTATGTGGCCCGCTGGTACCGCCATGCCGGGCGCGCCGGTTTGCTGCGAGTGGTGCGCGCGATCCGCGAGGGCGGTGATTTTGCCAGCGCCTGGCGCGCCGCCGGGCTGGATGGCGCGCCAGTCCGGCAGGCGGCCGCGGTCAGACGCTCCTGCCCATGCGTTCGCGCTGCATCGCCGGGGTCATCGCCTCGGGGATCTGTTCGGCCGGGCCACGGAAGGTCAGTTCCTGGGCGTCTTTGATGGCTTGCCAGAAGGCTTGTGCTGTAAGCAGGCGGTCTTCGTGGTGGTGCCAGCGGAACACGTTGGGCTCCTCGGTGCCGTCTTCCTCGCAGGCTTCCAGGTAGTTGAAGAACAGCTCGCCCATGCGTTCGGTTTCCCAGGGCACGCTCTTGCCGCGTTCGTGCTCGTTGATCTGGCGCGCGAGTTCGAAGTGGTGGTCACGGAAGTTCACCTTCAGGCCGAAGCGCTCGTTCAGGATGACGCCGCTGAGCGGCTCGGACCATTGCCGATGGAAGCGGCAGATGCCGCAGTTGTCGTTGACCAGCTCCCATACCATGCGCTCGACGTTCTTGCGTCCGAGCTCGGGCGGGGTGATGAAGCCGCCGCCGTAGTAGACATAGTATTTGCCCATGACCGGCATCGGGCTGCCCATGCCCGGCACCCAGTATTGGTTGGGCACCATATGTCCTTGCTCGCCGTTGGAGAGGAAGACCGCGCGCTCCATCGGCAGGGTGTCGGGATAGCGTTCGTTGAGTTCGTAGCCGGCGGCGCGGATGCCTTTACGGAACAGCGCGGCGCGCTCGTCGAAGAGGATGGCGTCGATCAGCGCGATCCCGTAGCGGGCGTTCTTCATGCTGTCGTTGACCAGATCGAAGTCCCTGGCGCTGGCGACGAAGCCGCTGAAGGCCATCTCGGAGGCGGGTGGAAAGCCGAATTCCTCGGGCGGAAACAGGCCGTCGGCGATGCATTCCATGATCCAGGCAAGGGTGCCGCCGATCTGGATGGCGTCCAGCCCCATCGCATCGGCGTGGTCGTTCAGGATCTCGGCGGCGCGCTGGTCGAATACCCCCATCTGTGGGCCGAGCGCGTGGTAAGGCTCGTAGTCCTTCTTGTATTTTCCGTTGAGCTTCTTGCACGCCACCGGGCAGGGCTCGCCGCAGTGGTCGAAGTTCTTCGGCTCGATGGTTTCCTCGTTGAACTGTTTCAGGTAGTGATCGACGATGAATTCCTTGTGATGCCGGGCGCGCACGTCGCGCGGCGCCGAGGTGCTGCGGTAGTTGAAGGTCATGATCTTGTCGCGCAGGTTGTGCAGGTTGACGCCGAAGGTGCCGCCGGTGTTGATCTTCGGGTCGAAACGGTATTTGACCGTGGCGCGCATGTCGACCTTCGAGCCTTTGTCGCCGAAGTGTTTCTGGAAGAAGGGGTCGGTGTCGCGCGCCTTGGGTTTGTGCGGGTCGATCCAGTCGCCGCCGAACAGGCAGCCGAGCAGCTTGTGATGCCGGAGGAGGCGGCTGCCCATGCCGCCGCGCCCGCACCAGTCGACGACCGCCTGCATGCGCCCCTTTTTGCTGATGGTGTTCGAGCCGATGGTGCCTTCCTGGGTCTGTTCGGCGGCCGGTCCGACGACGAAGGCGCGTACCCGTTTGGGGTCGAATTCGCCGCCCCAGCGGTCGAGGATCGCCTGTTGCAGGGCATAGATGCCGATCAGGCGTTCGCCGTCGGGGCCGTCGTAGCCTTCCCAGATCGCCTGATGGTCCCGGAGTGGCTCGATGCGCGCGCTGACGCCCTGGCCGTCGTTGTTGAGCACCAGCACGCTGGGGGTTTCGCAGCGACCGCGCAGGCAAACGTAGTTGACGCCGACGTGCTGGAAGGTATAGGCGGCGCCCCCCATGGATGAGATGTAGAATCCTTCCCATTGCGGGCTGTAGCCGCAGAACACCAGCCGTCGCGAGCCGGGGATCGCGCTGCTCGCCAGCAGGCCTTCGCCGAAGGTCAATACCTCGGGATCTTCCTTGTAGCGCTGCCAACCGAAGTCCACCGGGCCGAGGATTTCCTGGTCCTTGTCGATCTCCTCGAGCTCCCAGCGGCCGCTGGCGAGGTCGATGTTCAATGCTTTTTGTAGAAAGGGGACGCTCATGGGTGTGTCTCCACGCGTTGGGTTGAGTGGTTCGCAGCTACAGCCTAGACCGGCATTCAGACAAAAAAAATGTCCCGGATCA
>Ga0256832_1002002_pt1 | contig 13877 bp, 7 predicted proteins | sample 134614metaG_FD_190534 | JGI IMG/M metagenome (GOLD analysis project Ga0256832, IMG submission 190534) | Hydrothermal vent microbial communities from Lau Basin, Pacific Ocean - 134-614 | ecosystem: Environmental > Aquatic > Marine > Hydrothermal vents | place: Pacific Ocean: Lau Basin | collected...
TGAGATTTTGTCTTCGCCTGGATATGAGGCACTATTCTGCCAGCGTGGTTGCAGTAAATCGCCTTTGGTCGCAAAGCGTGATTTGGGCTTGTTTGCGCCACTGCGAATTTCATCCGCGGGCATTTTCGGCTGTGCCGGCTGGACAATCTGGTAAAGTTGCCAGTAGGCATTGCCCGGGCGTGGTGAATGATTCGCATCGCTGCGGTAAAAATTGAGTTTATAGGGCTTTCCGGCAATGCCAAAGTGTTGTTTTGCGCTGATGCTGGCGAGAACTCCGGTTTTTCCAATAGTAAACGAGCGGTTTGCTGTGCGGGTTTCACCACCGCTATCGGTAAATTCGGCTGTCACCACATAGGTATATTGTTCAGGCTGTTTGTTTAAGCCTTGCAGTTGTTTCGGATTGGCTGTTTTGGGAACAAAACGAATCCTGAAATATCCTGCTGCATCAAGCTGGCTCTGACCTGAAGCAATAATCTGATCCTTGATAACGCCCCTGCCGCCAAATTCCCAGAGAGAGAGGCTCTGACGTTTTACATGCCACTTTACCTTGCCGCCGGTGACTGTCTGACCAAAGTAGTATTTTGCCTGACCCTTGATAATGGCAGGTTTGTTTAGTGCCAGCTCCTGATCACTGGGGTTGATTTTTACGCTAAAGCTCGGGCGTTTATATTCTTCAACCCTGACTGACTTGCTACCACCCCATGAGGTTGCTATGCGCCAGTTACCCAGCAAGCGCCCTGCTCTGGCGATAAACTCGCCTGAAGCAGAGCCATAGCGGTTGGTTTTAACGCTAATATGGCGAACCACCTTGCCATTTGCATCAAACAGTTTTACCCAGCCGGGATCATTCACAAACACATGGTATTTGCCCGTTTTGGGATCACCCTGATAGGCAACGACCTTCCAGTGGATTTTCTGTGATGGTCGATAAAGCGCACGGTCACTAAAAACCAGCGAGCTTTTGGAGACACGCTCACTGTATTCAGTTGTATAGGCATAAACCCGCTCGGCAAGAGTAAAGTCATTGCCTCTTTTGGCGACCACACGGTACTCATTTTGCCCCCTGAGTTTGAAAGTGACATCGCCCTGTGCAGAAGTAACAGCGCTCATCAGGCGTTTTGAGTGTGAATAGTTTGCTGACCACAGCTCCACATTTGCGCCTCTAACCACTTCCCCGCTTTCGCCGTCAAAGACGCTAACCTTGATGATATTGCCCTGTTTCAGACTACCTCCGGTTTGCACCTCGGCAACCAGACGGGTCAGGTTCAGGGTGCTGGACACAATCACACTTTTTTCATTTTTGGGGTTAAATCCGGGATCAGTGGAAGCGGCAATAAACCAGTAACCGTACTGCTTCAATGGCGGAACAATATAGGTATCGTGCGGCTTGTAATCTTTTTTGTCCGGCACATTGCTTTGCCATTGTGCATCAGGTCTTCGCCGGGGGTTCTGCATAAGCAAACGCGCGCGCTCATTTAATTTGTCATGCATAATTTCTGCCAGATTTATTTTCCAGGCACGGAAATAAACGCGACTCACATTGGCATGATTCACTAGCAGTGAACGCTTTTGCAGACCATCAGATTTCATTGATGTCAACTGGATTGATGGCCTGGTGATTCGCTCAAACTGCGTTTTACAGAAAGCCGTGGCATTGTGCTTTGGATGCTGTGCCAGACATTGCTTTAATACCGCAACGCTTTGAATATTGGCATCATCCGTATTGGTCTTCTGAAGCAGTTTTGCCAGGGTATTTCTTAGCATATTCACCCACGGCAGGGCACGGTTAGTCTGGTTGATGCGTTGCCTGAGAACATGGATAAGCTGCTTTAAATCCTCAGTTGCAGTTCTCGTCTGTGAGAGCTTCTCGATTTTTACCCTGAACGCTTCCAGCGCCGCTTCCGGTTTTTTCTGGCTTAATTCATAATGCTCCAGATCACTTAATAACCAGAGCAGGCGTTTTAGAGGATTGACATTAGCGGAGTACCCAAATTTATCCCGATAGGAAACAGCCAGTAATTCTTGCAGGCTATAGGCGTTTGCCGCAGATGACTGCTGCGGACTCCAGAGGCTGCTGTCCTGCAAAAAATCGACCCACAGATAGGTGATGGTATCGCGGATATTGCCACGAACATTGGCAGGGTAACTTGGCTTGACAAAGTAGTTTTTCAGATTCGCAATTGGCAGTTTATAGTTATCCAGTGGCTTGTCCTGCCTGGCAGCCAGTGTATACGCTTTGGCGAATGACTGGTTAATCTCGTGCACTAACTGCGTCATGGTTTTTTTCTTCAGTGCTACAGACTTTCTGGAAGAAATCTTTTCACGCTGCTGAATCTCCCAGCGATAAGCCTGTATGTAATTGATTATTAAATACGCCTTGTGTAAATTCAGCAGCATTTGAGACTCATTATCTCGTGGCCAGGGCTGATTCAGATACTTGAGCGCATTCTCAAACTGCCCCGTCTGACTCTTGATGGTTGCGTTAAGAATCAACGCCTGCTGCCAGCTTTTATTATCCTTTTGACGCTTCGCCTGCTTTAAAATATAGTCAATTTGACGGCTTACCTGAGTAGCTTTCTGTTCTTTTATAAGTCGTTCAACGCTGTTCCAGTCGGGCGCAGCAACAGCCGTCTCTGCAAACAGGATGAACAGAATAAAAAGAAAGGCGACGGGTATCAGCAGAATTTTTTTCATTGTCATTGTCTCTATGCTCTATGTGTTTATAGCCAACCGGAAGGGGTTTAATGAGGCTCCCAGACTCCCGACCTGCACGCATTGTAGTTATTGTAGTTATAGTATAAAAACAGGTCTGTGATGTATTCACGTTATATTGACAAAGAATAGTTAAATAGAAAATACGCTAAACATGCTTGCGGAAAACTCTGATGCTGGAAGACAATGCCCGAAATTAGTGATAAATTGTAGAATTTTTCCACATCGGGCTATACACTTTTCTACATCCATGACGATAAGCAACTCAACCTGATCAGAATGCTGCATGGAACAATGGATGTAGACACACATTTGTCGTTTAGCAACCAGGGTTTACAGTGTTACACCAATAGGCAAACTCTCCTGATCTACATTTGCCTGATAATCACTAAAGTTTCTTGGAACCGCCCCATATTCTCGTTTCTCAACCTAAAAGGAGCTTGCCATGTTAAATAAATTCACAAATCAGTATTCTCTTTCAAAAACATTACGTTTTGAATTAAAACCCGTTGGTGAAACAGCTGGCTATCTTGACGATTTTAAATCGCAACACTTAAAAGAATTTGTTGCCACTGATAAACAACGCGCGGATGACTACCTGATTATAAAAGAACTGATTGATGATTATCATCGTGCTTATATTGAGGAAAAACTATCTGCACCTGTTGACCCAAAAACAGGGGAGTTATTCTTAAATTCGCAAGATTTTGAAGATGCCTATTCATATTATCAACAACTTAAAGTAGACTCCAAAGACCCGAAACACAGAGAAACATGGGAAAAAACTCAGGCAGAATTAAGAAAAAAACTGGTTAAGGCTTTTGTTGGCAAGGCTGATCTTTTCGGAGAAAAACTAATCAAACAACATTTGCCAGAACAACTTAAAAAAGAAGGCAGATGGAAAGAAAACAAAAAAGCAGTTGAAAACTTTAACAAGTTCACTACCTATTTTTCCGGCTTCCATGAAAACCGCAAAAATATGTATACGGATAAAGATCAAAGCACTGCCATAGCCTTCCGCTTGATGAATGAAAATCTGCCCCGTTTTTTTAATAACTGCGATAAATACAAAAAGCTCAAAGAAAAATATCCTGAGCTGTTGTTTGAAAACAATAAAGACATACTTGCTAAGCTTGGTGTAGATTCACTTAACGATGTGTTCACTCCCTCATTTTTTATTAATCTGTTTACACAGACAGGAATTGATAACTACCAACTGTTATTAGGCGGCAAATCAGAAGATACAGGTGAAAAACTAAAAGGGCTGAATGAGCAAATTAATTTATTCAGGCAGCAAAAGCAAAAGGAAGCTAGAGAACAAGCTCAAAAAGAAAATAAAAAAGCGAAAAAAATTACCGACCTGACAGGCTTCACAGGTTTATATAAACAAATATTGAGCGATCGGCAAAGTGCTTCTTTTATTCTGGATGAATTTGAAAATGACAGAGAGCTACTCACAAAGCTAAATGAGTTTATTACACTGGCAACAAAGCCAGAAGGCACTTTGGAAAAACTGGAAAATGCACTCAACCACTTGAATGAAATCGACCCACAAAAAGTATTTATAAAAACAGCGGGCTTAACCGATATTTCACAAACCCTTTTTCATAGCTACCAGATTATTACTACAGCATTGCATGAATTTGCCGAGAATAATCTTAAAACCAAAAAAGAGCGGGAAAACTATTTAAAACAAAAAGCCTTTAGCCTTGCAGAACTGGATGAACGATTAGTCGATTATATTCAGGATCTGGAAGATTCCGATCCTTTACATCAACAACTACAAGCATTAAATGACCCATTACAACCAATTAAAGGCTACTTGCAGGAGGCAATCACCAGAGCACAACAAGAAACGGATGAACGTCCAAATTTAGAACAGACGATTAAGGAAGTAGAGCCATTATTAACATTGAAAGAACTTAGCAAAAACAGGCAAGCACCCAAAAAAGAAGGCGACAAGGGCGGTAAAGGCTTTCAACAGATTCAAAAAATTCAAAAAATGCTGGATGCCTTTATGGCAGTATCTCACGCACTTAAACCCTTGCATCTGGTTGATGGACGCAAACCCATTGATATGCCAGAAATGGATTCCGGCTTTTATGGTGAGTTTTCAGAGGCTTATGAAGAGTACAACCAGTCCTGTATTACACTTTATAATAAATCACGCAACCATTTAACCAAAAAGCCATTTAAAACAGACAAGATAAAAATTAACTTTGACTCACCCACCTTGTTAAAAGGCTGGGACGCCAATAAAGAATCAGACAATGCTTCACTATTATTTGAAAAAGATGGTTTATATTATCTGGGCATTATGCACCCCAAACACAAGCGATTATTTGATTATATTATAGGCATTGATGATATTGGCAATGAAAACAAAACCAAAGCCAAAACTGACTTATACAATCAAATAACAACCAATAAGAGTGGTTACAGAAAAATAGTTTATAAACTGTTACCCGGTGCAAACAAAATGTTGCCCAAGGTATTCTTCTCCAGATCACGCATTGCCTTTTTTGCCCCCTCAGACGAGGTGCAACGAATAAGAAATACGGCTTCGCACAGTAAAAATGGAAAACCACAAAAAGGATTTAAAAAGGCAGATTTTAATCTCAAAGACTGCCATACAATGATTGATTTTTTTAAAGACAGCATTAACAAACACCCAGAATGGAAACAATTTGGTTTCAAGTTTAGCCCAACCGAAAGCTACGAAGATTTAAGTGGCTTCTACCGTGAAGTAGAGCAACAGGGCTACCGTATAGACTTTCACACTATCAAGGAAAGCTATATTGACGAGTGCATCAAACAGGGCAAGCTGTTTTTATTTCAAATTTATAACAAGGATTTTTCAACTTACAGCAAAGGTAAGCCGAATTTGCACACCCTTTACTGGAAAGGTCTATTCGAAGCAGAAAATCTGAAAGATACGGTGCTTAAACTAAATGGTGAGGCTGAAATTTTTTATCGTAAACATTCGATTAAGCCAAACGATATTATTACTCACCGCGCAAATGAGACGATAGAGAATAAAAGTAAAAACTATGATAAAAAAACCAGCACCTTTGCTTATGACATCATAAAAGACAAGCGTTATACGCAGGATAAATTTCAGTTTCATGTACCCATCACGCTTAACTTTAAAGCCCCGAAAGCCCCGGGTGTTAGCCACTTTAATAACCAGATTAACAAGGCAGTAGCAAAGAGCAAAGATACTCACATTATCGGCATAGACCGTGGCGAACGTCACCTGCTTTATTACACAGTTATCAACCAGAAAGGGGAAATTATAGAGCAAGACACCCTCAATAAAATAAAGGCGCATAAAGACTATGAGGTAGATTATCAGCAAAAGCTGCACGATAAGGAAACAGAGCGACAAAAAGCCCGCAGGTCATGGTCAAGCGTTGAAAATATCAAGGAGTTAAAAGCCGGGTATTTATCCCATGTAGTACATAAACTCGCAGTTTTAATTAAAGAACATAATGCCATTGTATGTCTGGAAGATTTAAACTTTGGCTTTAAGCGTGGTCGCTTTAAAGTAGAAAAGCAGGTTTATCAAAAATTTGAGAAAACACTCATCGACAAATTGAACTACCTGGTTTTTAAAGATGCTGAAGAGAATGAGGCAGGGCATTATTTGAAAGCCTACCAACTCACAGCGCCCTTTGAGAGTTTTGAAAAAATGGGCAAGCAATCAGGCATTCTCTATTATGTTCAGGCTGCCTATACTTCTAAAATCGACCCGGCAACAGGCTTTATAAACTTTCTCTACACCCGCTATCAAAGCCTGTCCAGATCAAAAGAATTTTTTGAATCTTTCGACTTTATTCGTTACAACCAGGCTCAAGACTATTTTGAATTCAGTTTTGACTATAAAAACTTCCCCATCAGGCAAAACCTTAAAAATTACCAAACCCGCTGGCTTGCCTGTACTTATGGTGATGAACGCTATGCCAATAAACGCAATAAGCAAAACCAGTGGGAATCAGAAATTGTAAATGTAACTCAGGAGCTTAAAACACTCTTTAATAAAGCATCCATTGACTTCCAGAATGGTAAAGATTTAAAAGATGCGATTGCACAGACAAAGGACACAAAATTTTATAAAAAACTGTACTGGTTATTAGGACTGACTCTCTCGCTCAGACACAGCAAAACAGGCACAGAAATTGACTTTATCCTGTCGCCAATTCAGGGAAAAGACGGCAAATTTTTTGACAGCCGAGAAGCAAGTAACAAGCATCCAAAAGACGCTGACGCCAATGGTGCATATAATATTGCACTAAAAGGCTTATGGAATTTACAACAAATCAAACAGCATGACTGGAATACAGAGAAACCTAAAAAGCTAAATCTGAATATGAAAAATGAAGACTGGTTTGGGTTTATTGCTGAACGCGCAAGCTTATAAGGAGAACACTTATGGATAAGTATCAATTAACTAGAACAATTCGGTTTAAACTAAAAAGATTTAACGGTGCGTTACAAACTGAGGTCGATATAGCAAAAAAAAGTACCAGTGATCAAGAGTTAGAGAAATTGCTCGAAGAGTTAAGCATGAATATGAATTCATACAATCAACGATGGAGTGATTTTTTATATAAACTACATGAAGGTAAAAAAAACAGAAGGATATTAAACCGTATTCAAGTCACCCCAAAATGGTTAGAGTTATATGCCAGACCTTTCTTATATCACAAAACAAGTCGTCCAAAACATGGGAAACCATTGCTGACGGATTATCATGGATTACCTGATTACATAGAAAATCGTCTTGAAGAATGGCAGCATTTAAGAGAAACCCTTGATAAACTGAGGACAAGACCTGAACACCATCAGGCACGGAGATCGGAGTATGCTTTATTAATTGAAAAGATAAACATTCCACAAAATTTTCCATTCTTCTATGCTTTAGCAGATTATGCACAAGATAAGGATAATGAAAAATATAAAAACGAATTGATAGTAATAGGCGAACGTATTTATTCATTATTGTCAAGTTTACGAAAGGCTTATGCACCTGCACAGCATACAGGTATTGAAATCGCACGAGCTTCTCTAAACTATTTTACTATCAATAAAAAGCCCAAAGAATATGATGATGAGATAGAGCAATGGCTGGAGGAACAAAACCAAGAGTATACACTTGCCGACATAAAATCCAAGTTATCACTTAATCCAATTATTATTAAACCGGATATTAGAGACTCATTACCAGACAAGGCTACACTTGGTGAATGGTACAGTCATTTAAAAACTTTTAAAGCAGAGCAGAGGTCAGCTTTGGATAATTGTATGATAACTAGCAAATCAATTGAGGAATGGCCAATTCTCTTTAAAAAAATCAATACTAATAAAGCAAAAGAACTCATTTCATTAACAAGCAAAATCACTAGCAATGCAAATAAAATAAATAATTTATACCAAATTCTCAATGATAAGAAAAAAAGCAAAAGAGCAAAGGATGTAGCCGATAAAGAATTAAAAACAATAAGAAATAACCAAATTCAAATAAAGCGTAAACGAGGTAGCATCATTAGCAAAGCCCCTGATTTTAAAAACTTTGTTGATGCCTATGCAACAATCGCAAAAGAGAACGGAAAGATTAAGGCAAAAATACGTGGACTTAAAAAAGAAAGGCAAGATAGTCAACTACTTAACTACTGGGCGCTTTTGTTAGAGAATTGTAAAAGACATGAATTACTTCTAATACCTAGAAAGAATAGAAAAAAGGTCTATAAAATTCTTGAAAAACTCCCAAAGACAAATGACAAGGGCGAAGCTAGTGTTATTTATTTTAAGTCATTAACATTAAGAGCATTACATAAACAAATTTTTTCTGAAGATTCAACATTAAAGCAAAACGTAGTACAACAACTTAAACATGATTTTCCTGAAATGGAAGGCGCTTACTCCATGAAAGACTGGGAAGAGAGTAAAGTGGTTTCTTTATATCAAAAAGTACTCAAGTACTGTAATGATGGAACATTGAGCATTGATGTCGGGGATTTTAATATTGAAGAACTAGTATCCAGTTCATATAGCACTATTGATAAATTCCGCATTGCTTTAGAAAAACAGTGTTACATAAAAAGGTGTCTCATAGATAAAAGTCTTTATCAGGAATTAAGAGAGAGAGAAGAGTTTCATTTGCTGTCTATTGAAAGTAAAGATTTGAATAGTAGCAAACCTATTCAAGCTATGAACGAGCATACTCAATTATGGAAACAATTTTGGTCAGCTGATAATTCAAAAGAATTTTTTCCCATCCGATTAAATCCAGAAATAAAAATTAGATTTAGAGAACCAAAAGATACAAGAATTGCGAAATATAGAAAAAAATCAGGTAAATATGAAAAAGAATCAGGTAACTATAATCCAAAAAAGAAAAATAGATATCTGCATGATCAATTAACACTTGAAGTAACAATTTCTGAAAATGCTACTGGACTTCGTCAAGAACTGGCATTTACAAAACCACATGGTTTAAAAGAAGCACTTGATGAATATAACCAATCTTTTAATAAGTCATATTATCCAAGAAATAAACTTGATGATATTTGCTTCTTTGGTATTGATCGTGGACATACTGAGCTTGCGACACTATTAATTATTAAAAAGCCCAATGATAATCAAGCATCTTTTCAGAAATTTACGACATATCGTCTTATAGATCTTAGTCATTCGCGAAATTATACAACACCTGAAAGAGTTGAAAAAACTAAATACGCAAAAAACAATATATCTGACTTTATCCCAGACATTGAGAACGAAGATATATTTGAGAAACGTGAAACGGCATCATTAGATCTTACTACAGCTAAACTAATTAAAGGTTACATCATAGAGAATGGAGACGTTAATTCTTATTTGAATCTGAAAATGTTAAGTGCCAAAAGGCGAATATGGGAAAAACATAGTATAAGCAAAATACCTGAAGATATATCTATTTCTCTTGACCAAGAAACTGGATACTTTAGATTCGATACTGAAATAGAGGAATTCAAAAATCCAAGAAAGCTCTACTATTTCAGAGAAGAGCTTTCTGATTATTTATCTGAAGAAGATATTAAGAAGGAATTAAATAGCTATCTAAATAAATTAAGAACAAAAAACCAAGAACGAGATTTATTAACGTTAGAAAAAATTAATCATCTCAGAGATGCCATATCATCAAACATAACAGGCATTCTTGCTTATCTACTGAGAAAAAAAGAATTTATACCTGGCATACTTGTATTGGAAGACTTAAATACAAGATTGCTTGAGAGTCACTTCAAAGATAAATCTAATGAAATTCTAGGTCGACGACTTGAATGGAAGATTTACAACAAATTATCAAAAATGAACCTTGCTCCGCCTCAAATCAAGGAAAGCACGCTACTTCGAGAAGACAAAAAATATAAGGTAAAACAATTTGGCTCTGTCTTATTTGTTGATGAAACAGGAACAAGTAATGAATGCCCAAATTGTAACAAAAAACCTACTGATAATTTTAAGGAAAAATCAGAAAAAGATGAGCAAAAAAGATTATTTGAATTAAATAAATTTCAGTATAAAAAATATCATTGTTATCATTGCGGGTATGATACCAAAACCAATCAGATGGAATTTACTGATATCAATAATCCTGATGACTTGGCTTGCTTTAATATTGCCAAACGCGGTTATGAGTACATATTAAATCCACCAAAACCAAAGAAAACAATCCTCAAAAAAACATACTCTCCAAAGGGAAAAAAACAACAGGGGAGAAAACAGGCGAAAAACCCACCACGCACTCGAAAGAAGCCTAATAAGGCAGCTACCCATAATCCGTTTGCAAATCTAAAAGATATGATGAAAAAAGATAACTAAGGAGGAGCGTTATCTCATCAAGAAAAATGCTTATCCAGCTTATCCAGAATGGCAAGACCTTCATCGGGCTTGCCATTTGCCGCCAGCAAACGAAAACGGTTTTCAATATCAAACTCGGCAATTGCCCGGGTTGATAGTTCGTCAATCAGCTTATTGATACTGATATGCCGATGTTTTGCCAGAGCCTTTAAACGTTGATGTTTGTCATCGGGTAGTCGAATGGTGAGTGTCGCCATAGTATGCTCCTCGTTATTTGCAAGATAATGTTTTTAAAAGATTTTCTGGTGTAATAATTTTTAAATCAGGAAATTTTAGTTCAGCGTGGGCAAAGTCCCTGATGTTATTTGTTATAAGATATTTTGCATTGCCAGCAACGGCAAGCTCAATTAAAAAGTTATCAGCCTCATCTTTGATATTCGGTCGCCACAAGTAATGGATGGGAGTCCAGTGGCAAACATGATAAAAAGCGTTAAGAAGCCGTCTTTTTTCATCATGGTTTAGTGGGCATAAACAACTGATATTGTCTCGTTGTTGTACATCTTCATATTCCAGAAATAAGGTATTACTGATTAAAGGCGTTAATTCTCCAAGCAGGCATCGTCGTATAATTTCACGACTTGGTCCTGTTTTCCCTATCAATGCGCTAATTAAAATACTGGTATCAATAACAACTTTATTCATATTCTAATGATAGCATATATGAAGTCAAACTTATACTCTAAACACCAAATACAGAAAACTGGAGAAAACAAAATGGAAACCTATATGCCCATTGCCTACCTGAATGACTTTATTTTCTGCCCAAGGTCGATCTATTTCCATCAGCTCTACGGCAGAATGAGCCAGCGTGTTTACCACACAACAGCGCAAACCAAAGGCAAGGCTGCACATAAAACCATTGACACCCAGCGTTACACAAGCTCCAAAGACGTCTTACAGGGCATGGAAGTGTATAGTGAAAAGTACAATCTTGGTGGAAAAATAGATACTTACGATCAAAAAAAGAAGTTACTGGTTGAGCGCAAAAAGAAAATAAAAGTCATTTATGATGGTTACTATTACCAGCTATTTGCCCAATATCACTGTTTGACCGAAATGGGTTATGAAGTTAAACAGCTCAAATTTTACAGTATGGATGATAATAAAAGTTATCCGGTAAAATCACCTCTGCTTGATCATAAACGCCAACAGGACTTTGAGGCACTCATTAACAAAATGCGTGCCTTTGATATGAATGCACCATTTCAGGCAAACAGTAAAAAATGCAACCACTGTATCTACAATAATCTTTGTGATGCCTCCCTTGCAGATACAGATAACAAGGAGGAAGCATAATGTTAAGTGCACCAGACTTTAAACAGAAAAAAATTATCGTTGCCCTTTTAAGCCACGGTGAAAAAATGAGCTTTAAAAATGACAATATCATTATCACCGATGCTAACGGCATAAAACACCAATCCAGTTGTTACCGTTTATTCACAGTATTTATCATTGGGCATATCACCATTACCAGCGGATTATTGCAACGCGCGAAAAAATTTGGTTTCAGCATCGTATTAATGACACATGGATTAATACCCTACGGTAGCTGGCTGGCAAAAGCTGAAGGCAATGTTTTATTACGCAAAAAACAATATCAGTATCAAGGAACAGCAATTGCACAACACCTGATAAAAAACAAAATAGAGCAGCAAATAAAAATGCTCAAAAAACGCCGCAAGAAATCACCGGAAATGAAAAAAACCATAAAATCACTAGAAAAATATCATGACCGGTTGCCTGACCCGGATTTTGGCATACAGGAAATACTTGGTGTTGAAGGTATAGCATCCCGTGTTTATTTCAAACAGATGTTTGATGAAATGGACTGGAAAGGCAGAAAACCCCGCGTAAAACACGATATAACCAATCTGTTACTGGACATTGGTTATACACAACTGTTTCATTTTATCGACGCACTGCTTAATCTTTATGGCTTTGACACCTATCAGGGCGTTTATCATCAAGTATTTTACCAGCGAAAATCACTGGTTTGCGATCTGGTCGAACCCTTTAGACCTACAGTAGACCAGTGTATTCGCAAGGCATATAAACTCGGACAAATACATGAAGAAGATTTCAGCTTTCATAACGGTCAATATAAAATTTTCGGCAAGCAGGCACAGCCTTATATTGCACTCATGTTAAAATCATTACTAAACAATAAACAGGAAATCTTTCTTTATATTCAAAGTTACTACAGGGCATTTATGCAAAATAAACCGATAGAACAATACCCTGTCTTTACCGGAGAAAAATAATGCTAATCGTCGCCTACGATATAAGTAATGACAAATTACGCACACGCTTTTCAAAGTTTCTTTCCAAATTTGGATACCGCCTGCAATACTCCATTTTTGAAATAAAAAATAGCCAGCGCATTTTAAGTATTGTAGAAGCAGAAATAAAAACAGACTTTGAAAAAGAATTTGAACAAAGTGACAGCATAATGATTTTTAATTTAAGCAAACAATGTAAAATCACAAAATACGGTTACGCTCAAAATGATGATGAAGATTTAATTATTATTTAGAGACTGCGCTATAATAGCTGGCGTACAGCTTTATTATTGTACCGTCCCTTAGTATAATAACGCCGGTTTTAGACTAAATTGCAAACCCTGGTCTTAATGGCGTTTAAAGTGAATATACAGCTCTTTAACAAACAATTTTCAGGTAAAAATGACGCTAAGTCATTGATATTTTGCTCTGCTGAGCGCTTACCTGTCTAAGACCGACCTTAAATTTCTACTGTTGTAGATTCTGGGCATATCTCCATAGGGTTACGCGTCTAAGACCGACCTTAAATTTCTACTGTTGTAGATTTATGATGTGTTGATTCATCGTTGATATGGTCTAAGACCGACCTTAAATTTCTACTGTTGTAGATGCGTGAGTCCCACATTTGCACGTCTGGTCTAAGACCGACCTTAAATTTCTACTGTTGTAGATAATCTAAAGATTGAGTCAATGACTTTTTGAGTCTAAGACCGACCTTAAATTTCTACTGTTGTAGATTTTATACCATCACCTGTTAACTCATCAGTCTAAGACCGACCTTAAATTTCTACTGTTGTAGATACATGGGCAACAATAGCACGGCACATTGTCTAAGACCGACCTTAAATTTCTACTGTTGTAGATTTCAGGTACTCTGACTTCCCCCTTCAAGTCTAAGACCGACCTTAAATTTCTACTGTTGTAGATAACGACCGTAGTAATTTTGGATTCTGGTTGTGTGGGTATTCAGATCCATTTGCA
>Ga0256832_1002003_pt1 | contig 13874 bp, 11 predicted proteins | sample 134614metaG_FD_190534 | JGI IMG/M metagenome (GOLD analysis project Ga0256832, IMG submission 190534) | Hydrothermal vent microbial communities from Lau Basin, Pacific Ocean - 134-614 | ecosystem: Environmental > Aquatic > Marine > Hydrothermal vents | place: Pacific Ocean: Lau Basin | collected...
GGGTCCACCTGCCGACCTGGATGGCGCCGCCGATGCAGGACCTCTTCGACGCGAAGCTGCGCCCGGACTGGCGTCGCCATGCCGCCGATCCCGACACCTGGGAACCAGTCTCCGAGCTCGGCGACGAAGAGCTGTGGGATGTCCGGCGCCGCCTGCGAGCGCGGCTCGTCGAAGAGGTGCGCCGGCGGGCCGAGGCCGACGCTCGCCGACGTGGTGAGGACGAATCCGTCGTCGCCGCGATGCGCACGGCGCTCGACGAAAGGGCGCTTTTGGTGGGCTTCGCCCGGCGCTTCGCGACCTACAAGCGGGCGGCCCTGCTCGCGGACGACATCGACTTCCTGGACCGCCTGGTGAACGCACCGAGCCGTCCGCTGCACGTCGTCTTCGCCGGCAAGGCGCACCCGCGGGACGAGGGCGGCAAGCGGCTCCTCCAGCGGCTGTTCGAACTGAGCCGCGACCGGCGCTTCCTGGGCAAGATCGTCGTCCTGGAGGGTTACGACATGGCCCTGGGCAAGACCCTGACGAGCGGCGTCGACCTCTGGCTGAACAACCCGCGCCGCCCCCTGGAGGCGTCGGGGACGAGCGGGCAGAAGGTCGCCCTGAACGGGGGCCTCAACGGCTCGATCCTGGACGGCTGGTGGGCCGAGGCCTTCGACGGAGAGAACGGCTTCGCCATTGGGGACGGGGAGGTGCACCGCGACCCAAAGCTCCAGGACCGACGTGACGCAGAAGCCCTCCGACGCACCCTCGCCGAAGAGGTCGTGCCGCTCTTCTTCGACCGCCGCGACGGACTCCCAGTCCGTTGGCTGGGCCGGGTCCGACGGAGCCTCGCGACGCTGCCATGGCGCTTCTGCGCCGACCGAATGGTGCAGGACTACCTGCGCGCCGCCTATCTCCCCGCGGCGGGCGCAGCAACCGTCGAGGTCCGTTGAACCGGCCGAAGGCGCCGCCCGGGCCCCACTCTGCCCCCGAGCTGCGTCCAAGGGGCTCGAACGCGCTCCTCGCCGCGCGCGCCCCCGGGCGCCGGGTCTACGGAGCGCCGGCGCCCTCAGCAATCCTCTAGGATTCTGGGCCCCGGGCCCGCCCCTTCGCCCCAGCGAGGTCTGCGCTTGACAGCCCCCGACCCCCCGGCTAGTTCCCCGCGCGACCGCACCCTTCCGGTGCGGCGACCTTTGAAACCCTGCAGGAACGCGCGTGTCTCCGCACCCACTCAAGGTGTTCGGCCGCGTCGGAGGCCTCGGCCTCGAGATGGCCGCTTACCTCCTCATCTTCGCGAAAGGAGGCCAGTGGCTCGACGCTCGCTACGGCACCGGACCGGTGCTCGAACGAGTCGGCGTGGCGCTGGGCCTGTTCGCTGGCTTCTACGCCCTCTGGAAGCTCGCGCGTTCGTCCCCTACGTCCTCGGCCGCCGGTCTCTCCCCCACCGAGGGCCCCGGAAACGACACCCCGAGCTCCCCCGAAGCCGCGGATCCTCGCAGGAACGCTCCCCCGCCATGAACCCCCAACTCACCCAACGGATCTCCCTCGCGACCGCGCTGAGCGCGGCCCTCTTGGCGTTGCTCGCCCTGGCCCTCTGGGGGCCCGAGGCCGGCATCGCGGCCATCCTCGCCGGAGCGTTGGCGGCGGCAAACTGGGGAGCGATCCATTGGGTCTGCCGTCGGGTCGCCGAGGGACGCTTTCGCCGCAACGGCCTCATGGTGGCCCTGGCTTTCAAGTCGGGCCTGCTGATGCTGGTTTGCTGGCTTGCTATCCGACGCTTCGGCGTCGACTTCAACGGATTCACCCTCGGGATGGGCGCCCTGGTCCTGGGCGTCCTGGCGGGCCCCGCGCTCACGCCGCCCGTCGCCGAGATCGCGGAGGAAAGCTGAGATGGCCGATCCGACCGCCCACGCTCTGCCCCACCACTGGTCCTGGTTCAGCCTCCTGCCGGATTCCTTGCAGGAAGCCCTGCACGAGGCGAGCGCCACGGCCGGCGCCCTCGTGGCCGACCCGCTCGGCCGCGACCCTCACGAGAAGTGGTTCTTCGGCGGACACTTCGACGTGCTCCACGTCTGGGGCCTCATGTTCGTCGTGCTGCTCCTCTTGTTCGTGGGCGGCCTGACGCAGGCCCGCTTCCGCGAGCCGTCCGCAGCGGTCGTACCCGACGACCGACTGACGGTGCCGACCTTCGCGGAGCTCTTCACCGGCGGCGTCCTGGACCTGATGACGACGGTCATGGGCAGGGAGGCCGCCAAGTACTTCCTCCCGCTGATCGGGACCTGCGCGTTCGTCATCTTCTTCTCGAACGTGCTCGGGCTCGTCCCGGGCTTCCTGCCGCCGACGGACAACCTCAACACGACCGCGGCGATGGCGATCATCATCTTCGTCGCCACGCACGTCTACGGCATCAAGAAGCAGGGCCTATGGAACTACCTCAAACACTTCGCGGGCCCCATCCTTGCGCTCGCGCCGCTCATCTTCGTGATCGAGCTGGTCAGCCACGTGGTACGTCCGGTCACGCTCTCGATCCGTCTGACGGCGAATATGTTCGCCGACCACGCGGTGCTCGGCGCCTTTCTCGGCTTGTCGGCGGCGGCTTTTTTCCTGCCCTTCCCCATCGCCGTCTACTTCCTCGGCTGCATCGTCGTGACGGTGCAGACGCTGGTGTTTTGTCTCCTGTCGATGGTCTACATCGGTGCGGCCATCGAGGATCACGCTCACGACCACCACTGATTTCGACGGTTTCGGCCGTCGCGCATTCCGCACAACTTGGAGGAACTCCCAATGCGTAAGATGGGTCTTCGAATTCTCGGTCTCTTCAGCACGCTCTTCGTGGCATCGTCGGCCTTCGCCCAGGAAGCCGCCTCGAACGAGAACGACGTGGCGATCAACAAGGCGCTCGCCGCCGCTCTGGCGATCGGCGTGGCAGCCTTCGGTGGCGCGCTCGGTCAGGGTCGGGCCGCGGCTGCCGCCCTCGAGGGTGTCGCCCGCAACCCGAACGCCGCCGACAAGCTGCAGACGCCGCTTCTGTTGAGCCTCGCGCTCATCGAGTCGCTGGTCATCTACGCGCTGCTCATCAGCGCGGGCTGGGTCGGGCCGCTCGGCTGAGCGGGTCGGCGCGACGGTACGTCGAGAGGCGGTGTCCCTTCGGGGGCGCCGCCTTTCCTTTGTTGGTGGGTGAACCTTGAAGATTTTCGAGGGACCATGCGCCGCGCAGGGCGCGGCCAGGCGGCAGGCGCGCACCGATACTCGAGCTGCTAAGCTTTGGACCGTGAGCCCCCATCGCTTCGTCGTGCTCTGTCTTGTCGGCTGCAGCGCCATCGTCGACCCGGACCCCTCCCTCCTAGGGGGAGAGGTCCCGGACGCAGCGAGCTCCGACACAGGCCGCGACGGGAGCGCGGGCGATGCGACCACCGGCGACGCAACGACCGGCGACGCGGGGCCGTGCCCTCGGCCGGCCACCTGCGAGGGCAACGTCCTCGTCCGCTGCGAAGGGGCCTCCGTCGTCAACCGTGACTGTGGAGCGGACCGGTGCGACGCCTCCCTCGGAGAGTGCGTCCCCGTCGGCGACTGGCGCCCGAGCAACGTCGACGCCAGCTACTGGGACGACGACGCCGACGACCTCCGGATCGAAGAGCACGAGACCATCGACACCGACCGGTGCGAAGGCCACGTCGAAAGGCCCGATGCGGGCGTCGAGCTCTGCGTTCTCTCCGTTCGGAACTTCGAGGTCACCGGCGAGGGCCGATTGAGGATCGTCGGCTCACGCCCCCTGGTCCTCATGGCGGCGGGAGAAGTACGCCTGGCGGGAGTCATCGACCTTTCAGCGCGCGGCGTCGAGCCGGGACCCGGCGGGTTCCGCGGCGGAATCCGCGATCTTCGTGAAGGAGGCGGACCCGGCGGAGGGGGCGGAGGCGCCCACGAAGGGGAATTCGAGGACGGCGGCGGCGGGGGCGGCGGCTTCTGCGGGGCCGGCGGGCGCGGTGGCCACGGTGGCGAAGCAACGGGAGGAGCCGCCGGCCCCGCCGCCGGCGCGAGCCTCGAACTGCAGCCGCTCATCGGGGGCAGCGGCGGCGGTCGGGGGCGCGGCCTCTTCGCTCCGACCGGCCGCAACGCAGGGTTCGGCGGCGCCGGCGGCGGCGCGCTTCAGATCAGCGCGCGGCAGGCCATTCGCTTCGACGGGGGCGCGATCCTCGCCGGAGGCGGCGGCGGGGAAGGCGGCCGAGCCGAGGTTGGCAACTGGGGCTCCGGCGGCGGCGGCGGTGCCGGCGGCGGGATCTTGCTCGAAGCGCCGATGGTCCTCGGGCCCGGCCGGCTCAACGTCGCCGGCGGCGGGGGGGGCGGCGCGGCGGCTGGTGGTGACGGCAACGACGGGCAGGACGCGGTGAACGTCGGGGTCTTCGCCGCCGGCGGGTCCGGCGCGCGGAAGCCCGGCGGAGCGACCATCGACGGCGGCGACGGCGCCGGGGGGGCGCGCATCGACGGCAACCCCGGCGAAGACGAAGACCGGAACCCCTGGAACGGAGCCGGTGGTGGCGGCGGCGGTGGCTGCGTCGTCGTGCGCCTGGCAGAGCCGTTTCCCCCCTCGGGCCTGAACGTCACTCCGCGGGCGGCGCCGGTGTATCAGGTGCTCCCCCTGCGCTACTGAACGCGCACGGCGGCCTCGTCTCGCAGGTTTTTTGACCGCGTCGGCGCGTTCGCTGAGCTTCGGGAGGTCGGCGCAGGGCGAACGCGCCGTCAGACGCGGGAGGTTCGATGCGTCGTTTCTGGCTACCGGCCGCGGCTCCGATCGCGGCGTTGGTGATGGGTGCGGTCCTGGGCACGCTCGATGCGGCCCGCGCGCAGGGCTCGACGCCCATCGCGATCGGCGAAACCTCGGCTCCGGAGGCGGAGGTCGAAGGCGCGCTCCGGCGCGCCCTGAGCGAGGAGCTCGGCGCAGTCCGTGGGGTCAGCGTGACCTCGCGTCGACGCGCCCGCTGGGTTCTGCGGGGTTCGATCACCCGGCTCGATGTTCGGCGGGACGGCGAGCGGAACGCGATCGAGTGCGAAGTCAACCTCGTGGTGGCCGAGCGCGGCAACGTGCGCCTGATGCTCCAGGGCCGCGCGGCGGCGCGCGGAGCCCACCTCGAACGGCTGCAGGAGTCCGCGATCCGGGCGGCCGTGCGCGGAGCTTTGCGACCGCTGAGCGAGACGCTTCGTCGCCGCTGAGACCGCTGCGATGCGTCGCTGCTGAGACCGAACCCGACTCAGCGGCCTCACCCACCGATGCGCCAGAATGGCGCGGATAGTACGCAGGACGTACAACCGCACAACGGTGACGCCGTCACGGCAAGTTTCATGGAAGGGAACAGAACTTGCGGGGTTCTCCCGCGTTCGTAGGAATCCCGCCGGCGGCGGAATCGACGGGTGCCTACTTCTCGCGGAACCTTTGGAGACTCATGGAGGTCGGAATGTCGCGGAATCTCGTCTGGTGCCTGGTGTTGGTTTGTCTCGGGTGCGGAGGCGGAGGGTCCGACCCCGTCCCGTGCCCAGGGCCCGACTGCCCGTGCACCGGAGCGGCGTGCGTCTGTGCCGCAGGTGCCTGCGGCATCGACTGCTCGTCCCTCGGCCCGGGGTGCGCCCTCGACTGCACCGACGCGAGCTGCCGCGTCGACTGCACGAACGACTGCGCCGCGAACTGCCGCAGCGCCGAGTGCACACTCGACGCAACCAGCGACGTGGACGTTTCGTGCGCGGACATGAGCCGCTGCGAAGGGACCGTGGGAGGTGACGCGAATCTGGACTGCATCGGCGGCAGCCGCTGCGTGGTCGATGTCGGTGTGGATTCAGAGGCGGACTGCGAGAGCGGCAGCCGCTGCGAGATCACCGCCGCCCGCGACTCGGACATAGATTGCACGGGGGTGGGCACTTCGTGCGAGCTCACCGTGGGCGACGAGTCCTCCGTTGCTTGCAGCTCCGGGGCCACCTGCGATGTGACCTGTGAGGCGAGCTGCGAGGTCGACTGCACCGACGCCCGCTGCACCCTGCAGTGCGCCACGGACGCGGCGCCACGGGAGGTCACCGGCGACGCGAACTGCGGCGGGTAGGACCGACCCGAAAGAGGCCCCAAGAGCCGTCAGCGTGCCCGCAGTCGCCACGGCGAGATGCCGCGGCTCGGAGGGCCCGAGTCGTGGCCCGGAGCGGTCGCGCGCGCAGCATCCCCGTCGCGAAGGGCCTGCGCGATCGCGGCGGCCAGGGCCAGGGGAAGCGCAGCATCGCCCACGGGCGCCGGCGCCACCAAGGCATCGCGATACCGGTCGATGAAACCCGTGTCGTACTCGCCTGCGACGAATTGCGGGTGGTCCATCAAGCGCAGATGGAAGGGGAGGTTCGTCGCGATCCCTGTCACGATGTATTCGCTCAGCGCCCGCTTCATCCGCCGGAGAGCGAGCTCACGGGTTGGGGCCCAGACGCAAAGCTTGCTGACGAGCGGGTCGTAAAAGCCGCTGATCTCGGCACCCTCGTAGGCACCGGAGTCGTCACGCACTCCGGGCCCCGTGGGCAGCCGCAGCACCTCGATACGGCCCGGCGAAGGGAGGAAGCCCGTCGCCGGATCTTCGGCGTAGACGCGACATTCGATCGCGTGACCGTGGCGTGCGATGTCCGCCTGTGCGTACCCAAGGGGCTCGCCGGCAGCGATGCGGATCTGCTCGCGCACGAGATCGATGCCCGTGACGAGCTCGGTGATCGGGTGCTCGACCTGCAGCCGCGTGTTCATCTCGAGGAAATAGAAGCGGCCGTCCTCGGAGAGGAGGAACTCGACGGTGCCCGCGCCCTCGTAGCCGACGGCCTGTGCGGCCCTGACCGCGACCTCGCCCATCCGCGCGACCAGCGCCTCGTCCGCGGCCGGTGAGGGGGTTTCTTCCACCACCTTCTGATGACGGCGCTGAATCGAGCAGTCGCGCTCGAAGAGGTGCACGGCGTTTCCGTGGGCGTCCGCCAGTACCTGGATCTCGACGTGCCGCGGTCGAACGATCGCCTTCTCGACGTAGACGGTGTCGTCGCCGAAGGCTTTCAGCGCCTCGCTCCGCGCACGTTCGAAGGCGGCGGCGAGGTCCTCCGGTTTGTCCACCAGCCGCATCCCCTTGCCGCCGCCACCGGCGGACGCCTTCAGCATCACCGGGTAGCCGAGCTCGCGGGCGGCCGCCTCCAGCGACGGAAGGTCCCCCGCTTCGGCTCCGGGCACGACCGGCACCCCGGCGGCGATCATCTTGGCGCGCGCGCCGGTCTTGCTGCCCATCGACTCCATGGCCTCGGGGGCAGGCCCTACGAAGACGACGCCGGCCTCCTTGCAGGCGCGCGCAAACGACGCGTTCTCACTGAGGAAGCCGTAACCCGGGTGGACCGCCTGGGCGCCGCTCCGCTCGCACGCCTCGAGGATACGTTCGGGCACGAGGTAGCTCTCGGCGCTCGGGGCCGGCCCGATCGGATAGGCCTCGTCGGCGAGTCGCACATGCAGGGCGTCGCGGTCGGCGGCGCTGTACACCGCCACCGATCGGATCCCCATCTCGCGCAGGGTGCGGATGACGCGGCAGGCGATCTCACCGCGGTTCGCCACCAAAACCTTCTCGAACCACTCTTGGTCGGCCATCGGCGCTGACGCTGCCGCCCGCGGCTGGCTCGGTCAAGTCTCTCCTCCATGACGAGCTGATCCCGAAGCGCGTGATAAAGCGCACGTACCGGAGCGGCTTTCGGTCGATTCCGGGTTGGTTCCCTCGGGGCCGATCGCAGACCATGACGACCCTGGCGAAGTACGGGCGGGGGCAGCAGGGATCACGAGATGGCAGCAGACGAGATTCGCTTCACGGGCCGCATCCTCTACATCACCGACGACCCGGAGCTCCTCCGGCGACAGCTCGAGGGTGAGGACCTTGGCTACGACCCCGACCGCCCGCTCCGCGACAACATCAGCACCGACGAGATCACCCCAGGCTGGGTCTGCTTCTATTACGACGAGACCCTGGGCCGCTACTGCATGGTCGGGCTCAAGGGCGGCGCCGTCGAGCGCGACGCGATCAGGAACGGCGGCTTCGAGGTGATGGTCAGCGGACTGTCCAAGGGCTGCGGCAGCTCCCGAGAGACCGCCCCATTCAGCGAAATGGCGGCCGGTGTCCGCCTCGTCCTCGCCAAGAGCATCGAGAAGATTTACGGACAGAACTGCCAAAACATCGGTCTGCTCACGTCCACCGACTTCGGGCTGATCGAGCGCATCGAACGGGGAGAAGCCATCCCCATGGCCGAGTTCACCAAGGGGCTCGACCCGATCAGCGCGGCCATCGTCCGGCGTGGCGGCCTCTTCGCCTACAACAAGGCACGGATGGCCGGCGACGAGCATCCACCGCCGATCGAAACGGCGCCTCGGCCGATGACCCTCGTGGAGAAAATCATCGCGAAGAACGCCGTCCGCGACGCGCAAGCGGGAGCGCTGGGCGTGCCGGCCGTGGCCCCTGGCGACGCCCTCTTCGTTCGCACCGACGTGCGCTTCAGCCACGAGTACGTGACTCCGATGGCCGACGCGCTGTTCCGCGCAGCGCTGGGCGACGAAGCGAAAGTGACCGATCCGGCCAGCGTCTTCGCGTTCCGGGATCACCTCACGTTCCTCGCCGAGGTGATGCCCGAGGACAAGCGCGCGATGGGACTCCTGGACAAAGCCGATGGCCTCGCCCGCACGCAAGAGGGGTTCGCCAAGAAACATGGCCTCAAGCTCTACGGCGAAAGCGAGCGGGGGGGCTCCGAAGCCATCTGCCACAACGCCGTCGTCGAGGACCTCGCGTTGCCCAGCGACGTGGTCATCGGCACCGACAGCCACACGTGCATGGCGGGCGTCCTCGGCGCCTTCGCGTTCGGGGTCGGGAGCACGGACATGGCGAACTCCTGGTACACGAAGGACGTCCGCGTCCGCGTCCCTGAGAGCGTCCGTTTCGTCCTCGAAGGCGAGCTGCGCCCCGGAGTGAGCGCCAAGGACTTGATGCTTCACATCTTGGCGCAGCCTTTCTTCCGGACGAGCAAGGGCATCGGGAAGGTCCTCGAGTTCAGCGGGCCGGGGATCCGGTCGCTGCCGCTCGACGAGCGGGCGACGCTCACGAACATGGCCGTGGAGGCCGGTGGCTTCACGGGCATCATCGAGGCCGACGAGGTCGTCGTCGACTACCTGCATGAACAGCGCGGCGTCCCCAGGGACGAGCTCCGCGCACGGATCCTCCGCAGCGACGACGGCGCGGCGTACCTCGAGACGTTCACCATCGACCTCTCGCAGGTGGTGCCCATGGTGGCGACCCCAGGCGACCCTCGCAACGGCGTTCCCCTGAGCGAGCTCACCGACGAGGTGGCGGTGGACATCGCCTACGGCGGCAGCTGCACGGGAGGCAAGAAGAGCGACATGGACATGTACGCCAAGGTGTTGGCCGCCGCCGTCGAGCAGGGGCTGCGCGTGGCCGAAAGCGTGGAGTGCTACATCCAGTTCGGGAGCCAGAGCATCCGCCGCTATGCCGAGGAAAAGGGGTACACCGAGATCTTTGCGAAGGCCGGCGTGACGATGATCGATCCGAGCTGCGGGGCGTGCATCAACGCCGGCCCCGGTGCCTCCCGCAGCGCCGAGCAGGTCTCGATCAGCGCCCAGAACCGAAACTTTCCCGGCCGAAGCGGACCCGGCCAGGTGTACCTCGCCAGCCCCCTCACGGTCGCCGCGAGCGCGGTCATGGGCCGCATCGTCTCACCGGACCGCATCCTGATCGCCGACGCCGCCGAGTAGACCCGTCCCAGGATGAGCACCCCGGGCTCGTCCGCGCGACCAGGAGCCCCGGGCGACGTAGCCGGGCGCAGTCCCGGGGCGTTATGATGGCCCTCATGAAAACTCGGGCTCTCATCCTGTTGCTCCTGGTGTCGGCTTGCGATTGTGGAGGCGGCGGTCCTTCCGGACGGGAATGCGAGCGGGCCTTGGACTGCCCCGCAGGCCAGACCTGCGTGGACAACGTCTGCCAAGACATCACGGCCGGGGACGGCGGGATGGACGCGACCCTCACCTGCGACGACGGGCGCCCCGCCTGCGTCGCCGGGACCCTCGAGGTCTGCTGCGCGGCTGACCAGGTCTGCCTCGACGGACGGTGCGCGACGGACTGCGGCGACCGCGTGCTCTGCGGGGGCGCCTGCTGCGCCGAAGGGCTCGTGTGCGAGGGCACGGCCTGTGTGGCGGACTGCGCGGACGTCTCCCGGCGCTGCGGCGCCTCCGACGAGCTCTGCTGCGGCGAGGAAGAGGCGTGCCTGAGCAACGCCTGCGTCCCCTTGGGCGATCCCTGCGAGTCGACGGACGACTGTGGCGTCGAAGAACTCTGCGACCCCGTGCTCATGCGCTGCATCCCGAGGAGCGCCGTGGAGGTGTGCGAGTTCCGGCCCCCCGTCGGCGCCTTCTCTCCGACGGTCGCCTGCCAGTGGCGCCCCCTCCCCGGCGACAACGTGAACTTCGATGATGTCGTGATGACCCCGTCGGTCGCCAACATGACCGACGACAACGGCGACGGCGTGACCGACACGAGAGACATCCCGGACATCGTGTTCATCAGCTTCGACCGGCAGTCGGACGGGTGCTGCACGAGCCGCGGCCGCGTGCGCATCGTGAGCGGGCTGTGCAACGAGGACGGAACGATGAACACGCTGGGCACCATCGCCTCGCCCTTCGTCGGCAACTCGAGCGGGATCGCCCTGGGCAACCTGCATCCAGCCTCGATGCCCGAAGAGCGCAACCCGGAGATCGTGGCCACGTTCCAAAACGGCGGCACCATCGCCTGGCGACGCACGGCAGCCGACGGGTCCGCGTGGGAAGAGATGTGGCGCAACAGCTCGTACCCAAACTCCAACCACACCCGCGGCGGCGCGCAACCGGCGCTGGCGGACGTCGACGGTGACGGAGCACCGGAGGTGATCGTCGGGAACGTCGTGCTCAACGGACAGACGGGCGAGCTCCGCTGGGATGGGCGCGCCACCGTTGGACCGTCGGCGGGGGTCGGCAACAACGCCTTCCTCGGGCCCGCCTCGACCGTGGCCGACATCGACCTCGACGGAACGATGGAGGTCATCGCCGGCAACACGGTGTACGACGGCCCCACCGGGGCCGAGGAGTGGACCTACACCTACGTCGGCAACAACTCCTCCTGCGCGGGAGCCATCCCTTGCGACGGATTCAACGCGGTGGGCAACTTCGACGACGACGACTTCGGCGAGGTGGTCATCGTGCGCCTGGGCGAGGTCTTCGTCCTCGAACACGACGGCACCGAGAAGTACCGCGTCGCCATCCCCCGCATCGACTGCCGCGCGAACGAGAGCGGTCCCCCCACCATCGCGGACTTCGACGGGGACGGTCGCCCCGAGATCGGCACGGCGAGCGCCGACTACTACGTCGTCGTCGACTTCGACTGCACGGGCGACCCGCTCCCCACCGAGTGCGCGATGGAGAACATCCTGTGGCTTCAGCCGAACCAGGACTGCTCGAGCCGCGCGACCGGTTCGAGCGTCTTCGACTTCGAAGGCGACGGGCGAGCCGAGGTGGTCTACGCTGACGAGACCCGCTTCCGCATCTTCGATGGGCGCACCGGCGCGATCCTCTACGAGGACGACACGCACCGAAGCAACACACGCATGGAGATGCCGATCGTCGTGGACGTCGACAACGACGGGAAGAGCGAGGTCATCGTCCCCGAGCCGAACACGAGCTCGACGACCCTTGGGGGCATCGAGGTCTGGGAAGACACGGACAACAACTGGGTCCGCACACGCCGGATCTGGAACCAGCACACCTACCACGTCACCAACATCACGGAAGACGGCCAGGTGCCGGCCGACGAGGAAGAAAACTGGCTCAACGAGCGCTTGAACAACTTCCGTCAGAATGTGCAGCCGGGCGGAATCTTCGACGCTCCCGACCTTTTCGTCGTGCGCATCGAGGTCGCCGAGTGCATGGCCAGCGGGGTGGTCGACGTCGCCGTAACGGTGGGCAACCGAGGCGCGCTCGGAGTTGCCGCGGGCGTCCCCGTGACCGCATCGGCCACCCCCGAGGGCCGCATGCCGGAGAGCTTGGGCGTTCAGCGAACGACGAGCTTCCTGCTGCCAGGGCAAGAGGAGACGCTCGTCTTCCGCTGGACGCCCGACGGAGGTTTCGCAGGGTTCCGCACCTTCACGGTCACCGCGCGCGTCGACGACGACGGCATGGGTGGGGCCGAGTACAACGAATGCGACGAGACGAACAACGAGGGAACCAGCGAGGTCTTCATGACCTGCGACTTCGGCTGAAGAATCCCTCGCTCGGGGTTCGTTGGAGCATGTCTCAAAACTCCTCGTTCCTGAGCAAGACGAATTCGTTGTCCGGGTCGCGGTAGGAGCGATCGCGGGGCGGCGAGTAGGTCCGCACCCGGAACGCCTCCTCGCTCACCTCGACGATCCGAAGGTATCCGTCACCGCCATTTGGTCGGTGCTGGTAGTTCGCGAGGATCTCGTGCACGTAGCTGCCGTCGGCGCGCCGCGTCGAGATCCGCGCGAGCCCATCGCCGAGGGTGTGGCCACAGAACACCAGGAGCACGTTCGGATAGGGCTCGACGAGGGCGTCAAAGAGCGCCTGTCCGTCGTACACGGGCTCATCGAAGGCCAGGGGGTAGCTTCCCGGCGCCCACCGTTGCCCTTCGATGGCTGCGTCGTACCGGGTGTCGTCGAAGTAAAGGTAGGCGTGCGTCACCAAGATCGCGGGGAGGGACGCGTGGCGCTGCAGGATCCCGGCAGCCCAGGAGACGGTGTCCTCGGTGGGGGCGAACTCCAGGGCAAGGACGAGCCACGGACCCTCGGGCGTCTCGAACACGTGGTAAGTACTGTCGGGTCGGTCCGGGCGGGAGGCGCCGCCAAAGCTCGGCTGCGTCTCCCACTCGTCGAGGGGAAAACGCTCACCCAGGTGCGTGGTGCGGTCGAAGGCGCCGCCCGCCTCGCCGTAATCGTGGTTGCCAGGGAGCAGCACGTAGGGGACCCGACCGTCCATACGGCGGAGCGCGCGCTCGGCCCGATCCCACTCCGGGGCGTCGTTGTGGTCGGTGATATCACCGACGTGGAGGACGAAGCGCAGCCCCTCGTCCGCCTGTGAAGCGAGCCAGGCCGTTTGCGCCTCCATCAGTTCGGGCTGATCCCGAACGGCGATCTGGGTGTCGGGCAGCACGGCGAAGGACCACGTCGGACTCTCGTCGACCGCGCACCCAAGGGCCAGAACGAGCAGCGGGACAAAGCGCACCGGTGGATGATGACACGAGCGCGCCCGGGAGGTCGGAGCTCGGGCGGCTGAGGCGCCTGGCCCGGGGCCGCGCAGCGAACCCGGGCGGCGAGAGCGGCGGCTCGTCAGCGTCCGCCGCGGACCGTCACCTGCCCGCAGGCGTACTGGCGGCCACCGGCGCGCACATGGACCGCGCCGTCGCGAGCGCGCTGAGGCACTCGAGCACGGATCTCGTCGTGACGCTTGGAGACGATAGCCAGCGTCTGACCGCCGAGCTGAACCTGGGTCACGGTCTGCAGGTTCTGCCCCCGCAGGACGAGGACGCCGCCGGGAGCGGTGACAGCAATGGCCGGACGGCAGCTGGGGCGGACGTTCAGCTGGGGCGGGGCCGTCATGACGCTCGCGACGGAACCGGTCGGTGCCGATCGCCCCGTGGTCGTCGTCACGGTCGTCACGGGCCGCGCGTGCGCCTGGCCGACCATGGCGCTCGCGCTCGGGGTGGTGACCGGTCGCGCGGCCGTGCCCGGTCGGACGTTGGTGTTCGCCTGGACGGTCGTGGCCGGTCGCGCGGCCGTGCCCGGTCGGACGTTGGTGTTCGCCTGGACGGTCGTGGCCG
>Ga0256832_1002004_pt1:0-10000 | contig 13872 bp, 10 predicted proteins | sample 134614metaG_FD_190534 | JGI IMG/M metagenome (GOLD analysis project Ga0256832, IMG submission 190534) | Hydrothermal vent microbial communities from Lau Basin, Pacific Ocean - 134-614 | ecosystem: Environmental > Aquatic > Marine > Hydrothermal vents | place: Pacific Ocean: Lau Basin...
TCATTCACTTTTAATAATTCCACTTCAAAGATAAGATCTGTATTTGGCGGGATTACGCCTCCTGCACCTCGTTCTCCATAAGCCATGTACGAAGGTATATAAAGAATTGCTTTTCCGCCTTCTTTTAATTTGGTAACACCTTCATCCCAGCCTTGTATAACACGACCAACACCAATTGGTGTTTTAAAAGGTCTGTTTCTTTTTACAGAAGAATCAAATACAGTTCCATCTTTTAAATATCCTGTATAATGAATCGTTACATTATCGCCTTTTTTAGGTTTTTTACCTGTACCTTCTTTTTCGATATAAATTTTTAATCCTGAATCGTATTTTTTAGCCTCTTTTTCTTTTTCTAAAATACCTTTAATCATTTCTAATCTACGCGCTTTTTCTTTTTTAGCTTCTTCTTCCATTTTAGAAAATTGTTCATTAAACACCTTTTTAGCGTTAAACTGGTTTGCTTTTTCTCCTTTACGGATAATATTAACCGAATGCATCACATCGTCTTTTGCAATTTTATCAACCACATCTTGCCCTTTAACCACATGACCAAAAACAGTATGTTTACCATTAAGCCAAGGAGTTGCTTTATGCGTGATAAAAAACTGACTTCCGTTAGTATTTGGTCCGGAGTTTGCCATAGACAATGTTCCCGGTTTATCGTGTTTTAAGCTTGAGTTAAATTCGTCTTTAAATTTATATCCCGGGTCACCCATTCCGGTACCGGTTGGATCGCCACCTTGAATCATAAAATCTTTGATTACTCTATGAAATTTTAAACCATCGTAAAATGGTTTTCCTTTATATTTATCGGCTACATAATCGTTATCACCTTCTGCTAAAGAAACAAAATTAGCAACAGTCATAGGTGTTTTTTCGGGTTCTAACTGTAAAATGATATCACCTTTATCGGTATTAATAACAGCATAAATTCCTTCTGGTAAATCTTTTACCTTTTCGTTATTTTTGTCGGTTTGTTTACACGAAATACTAAGTAACAAACTGAATAAAAGTACTAATTTAATTGTTTTTTTCATTGTTTTTGATTTGTTTTGGGTTAATCTTTTTTAAATAAACTTCAATCACTAAAGGTTGGTTAGGTGCAATATAGTTATCCAAACCTGTAACACCAAATGCTTTATTGGATGGTAATAATAAAACTGCTGTTTCGCCAACATGCATCTGTTTTACAGCCTCTTGCACACCTGGAATAAAATTTTCTCTATCAACTTTATATAATCTATCAGCTTTATTAACTTGACCGTAAGAGCCTAATTTTTCTTTCGGTAAAATAACGCTACCATCTACTGAACGTATTTCATAATTTAAGACCACTTCATCACCAATATTAGGGATTTTTCCTAAACTATCTTTTTTTGATTGAATGTAATACCAAAATCCATGTTTGGAATTTATATATTGGTGAACAGAATCTTTTTTCATTCTATCTGCAAAAAAAGCTTCTTGATTTTGATTAATTATTTTGTTTCTTTTTATAGAAGCTTGGATAAAACTATTATTGGTTTTGGTCACAGGTTTTCTAGCTTTTGGTTTGCTACAAGAAACCAAAAATAGTAAAAAAACAAAAATAGAAATGTATTTATTAAAAATTAGATTCATAAGATTTTTTAATTTCGTTTTGATATTCCGGTAATATTCTTAAGAATTTTTCTACTGTTTTTTCTAAAGATACTTCGCTTCTTCCTCCTGCTGCATTGGTGTGTCCTCCACCGTTAAAATGGTTTCTGGCAAATTCATTTACAGAAAATTTTCCTTTAGAACGGAAAGACATTTTAATAATTCCTTGTTGTTTATCTTCAATAAAAATAACTGCAAAAACAACATCTTTTATAGAAAGTGCATAATTTACAAAGCCTTCAGTATCTCCTTTTTCAAAATTAAAATTATTTAATTCCTTTTGTGAAAGTGTAATATAGGCTGTTTTATATTTTTTTAATAACACTAAATTACCCAAAGCTTTACTCAATAATTTCATCCTATCTAGAGAATTATTATCCATTACATTGTTGTAAATTTTGGCATTATCTGCGCCTTTTTCTAACAAATTAGCAACTATTCTGTGCGTGTGAGGAGTCGTTGATGGAAATCGGAAAGAGCCTGTGTCTGTCATAATTCCGGTATAAATACAGGTAGCTATTTCTTTATTCACTTTATCGGAATCGCCTAAATTTTCAATAAAATCATATACCATTTCACAAGTAGAACTTTTAGAAGTATCTGAAAATTGCACCTTAGCATAATCATCTGGTTGTTGATGATGGTCAATCATTATAAATTTGGGATTTAAATTTTGTAATGCTTTTTCCATTCGGTCTCCAGTACGGTGTAATGCATTAAAATCTAGAGTAAAAACAACATCTGATTTCTTTAAAATAGCAGTTGCTTTTTCTTCTTCTTGTTCAAAAATAACAATATCTTTTTCTCCTGGAAGCCATTTTAAAAAATTCGGACAATCATTAGGAGAAATAACTGTTACATCATGTGCCTTTTTTAAATAATGATACAGCGCAAGACTAGAACCATAAGCATCTCCATCAGGATTACGATGACAAACAATACTTATTTTTTGCTTTGTATTTAAAATTTCTTTTACCTTGTTTATTCTTTCATCTATCATAAGTTGCGAAAATACAAAATTTGATTCAAGTTAGTGTTTAGTTATTGTTAATATTTATTGTTTAAAATCATTTTTCATTTTAAGCGATTATTCTATATTTGCCAAATGATTACAAAAAATATTGCTATAGAAACCGCTAATCAATTGCTTAAAATCAAAGCAATTAAACTCAATTTAGAAAATCCGTATACTTGGGCTTCTGGTTGGAAATCTCCTATTTATTGTGATAACCGTATTACGTTATCCTATGTTCCGATAAGAAATTTTATCCGTGAAAGCTTAACAAATTTGGTGGAATTTAAATACGGTAAACCAGATGTTATCGCTGGAGTTGCCACAGGTGCAATTGCTATTGGCGTACTGGTTGCTCAAGAGTTGGGTGTGCCTTTTGTTTATGTACGTCCGGAAGCAAAAAAGCACGGTAGAAAAAATCAAATAGAAGGTCACTTAGAAAATGGACAAAATGTGGTAGTTGTTGAAGATTTGATTAGTACAGGTAATAGTAGTATTAATGCTGTAAAAGCCTTAAAAGATGCCAATGTAAATGTTAAAGGAATGGTTGCCATTTTTACTTATGGTTTTGATGTTGCTACAGAAAATTTTAAAAAAGAAGGTGTTGAACTTGCAACCTTAAGTAATTATGATTTACTGTTAGAGGAAGCACTTTCAGCAAAGTACATCACCGAAAAAGATTTAGAGACTTTAAAAGAATGGCGTAAAAATCCAAGTACTTGGAAGCAATAATACTCTTTTTAACCTAAAAAAATCACTCAACCTTAACACCATTTTCATCAATTATAACATGTTTGGATTGTTTTTGAATTGTTTTATTTATAGAATCGATTTTTTTTAAAGCCTTCGTACCTACTATAATTTGACTTGTAGAAGTAACCGTTTTATTAATGGAGTCGGTATTTTTAACAAAATTATCACGTATTATTTCACTACAATTTAAACACTTTAAACCATCTTGTGTCATCTTAAAAATATACTTCTTTTTGTCATCAAAATAAAAATCTTCATCATTAAAACTCGAACTTTTAATGAAGTTTTTTAGTGATGCATCTAACGTTACAATTTTGTTTTTAGGTAAATATAACACAATATTCACTTTATTCTTGTTGCGTTTATTTTTTAAATTGGTAAAAAAATAATTATCTAACACTAATTCGCCATCCTTAAAAGTATAGCTATATTCAATTTCATCTGCTATATTTTTTGCTTTTTTAGCTGAAATACCAGATGCTTTCTTAAAAATTACAATTTTTGCTTTATTGGTATTTGATGGTTTAATTATAACTTTTAGATCTGTTTCTAGTAATTTTTCTTTGTCGTTATCTACAATGATTTTTTGATAATTTCGTTCTAAATTTAAATCATCTTTTGCTACAACAGAAATCTTTAAAGTGTCTTTATCAATTGGTGATAAATGTTTTTCTATAGTGACCGTAGCATTATTAAGGTATTGTAAATTGGTTTCTATTGCAGAAAAAATGATAAGCATCAAGGATAATAACCACACACCTAATAAAGTTAATTTAGCCATTACTGATAGTGATTTTGCATTTGACGAAACAATTTTTAATCCTAGTACAAAAAGAAAGAAAAACGGAATACCCATTAGTAGTAATAAAGCAACACCTAATATCCCTTTTGGAATTGTGGCATCATAAAAAAAAGGTGGATAATGTACAATATTACTATCGATCCCAAGAATTTCTATACTTCCAATGGAAAACATACTAATAAAAATAGTCAATAGTATTAAACCCGAAATCAATATCAAAAATACACCCACAATTTTACCGATATTTTTAAACAAAACTTTAAAAATCTGACTTAAAACCGTAATGATTTCTTGAATTCCTGTTTTTAATTTGGATTCGTAACCTGCTTTTTTGATTTCATTATTAAAACCTTCTACTCCTTCTTTAAAACGATTGGAGACATCTTTAAATTCTTCTCGTATCTTTTTTTCAATATTGGATATATTTACTTCTTCGCCTTCCATTTCTAGTTTTTGAGAAGTAGTATTTGCGACAGGCAATAAAATCCATAATAAGAAATAAATTAAAACACCCGAACCATATGTAAAAGCAAAAAACAACCAAAACAATCGAACCCAAATTGGATCAACTCCTAAATAATGTGCAATTCCGCTACAAACACCTCCTAAAAACTTATCATCAGGATCACGATATAATTTCTTTCTTGCAGTATGTTGTTTGAAATCATTTTCTTCAAAAACGGCATCTTCTGAAGCATAATCTTCAGGTTTTCCCATGATTTCAATAATAGATTCTACATCTTTTACATTTACTACTTGGCGTGGATTTTTAATTTTTTCAGAAAGAAGTTCACTAATACGAATTTCAATATCGTTGATAATTTCATCTTTTCCTTGTGGATCATCAATTAAAGAACGACGAATGGCATCTAAATAATTTTTTAATTTTTGGTATGCTTCCTCATCAATATGGAAAAAAATTCCACCTAAATTTACATTAATAGTCTTGTTCATAATAATTTATTTTCGCTTTGGTTTAGTTGTTATTTTAGTTACTGCTCTAGATAAATCTTGCCAGGTTTTAGCTAATTCCTCTAAAAAAAGTTTACCTGTTTCTGTTAAAAAATAATACTTTCTAGGTGGGCCGGAAGTAGATTCTTCCCAACGATAGGCTAATAATCCTGCATTTTTAAGTCTAGTTAATAAAGGATAAATCGTTCCTTCTACAACGATTAATTCAGCATCCTTTAAAATTTTTAAAATTTCTGAAGTATAAGCGTCTTTATCCTCTAAAATAGACAAAATGCAATATTCCAAAATTCCTTTTCGCATTTGTGCTTTAGTATTTTCAATCTTCATCTATTAGGTGTTTAAAAAAGTTTGAAATAACGCTAATATTACAATAATTATGATATGAACCATCTCTCTATATATTTAATTACACAACAAATATACAAAAATATAGTACTATGTAATACAAAGTACTATATTTTAACATTTCTTTAACATTTGTTTACTGAGCATATTAGAATTACATTTGCATAAAAATAAAGATATATGCCAAAGTTTACCGTAAAAAACATGAATCGTTTTTTGTTGTTTAAGATTCCTTCTGCTTACTTTTCGGGAGTTAGAGTGAAAGAAATAACCGAAGACAAAGTAGTTGCTACTGTAAAACATAAATGGCGAAATCAAAACCCGTTTAACTCCATGTATTGGGCTGTTCAAGGTATGGCATCTGAATTGACAACAGGCGTTTTGGTGATGAAACATATTGCGGACAGCAAACGCAAAATTTCTATGCTAGTGACACATCAAGAAGCAGATTTTTATAAAAAGGCAAAAGGTGTCATTTCATTCTCATGTAATGATGGTCAAGAAATAAAAAATGCGGTTTTACAAACTATAGAAACAGGAAAAGGACAAACTATCGAATTACAATCAGACGGTTATAATGAAAATGGCGATAAAGTTTCTTCATTTACCTATACTTGGAGTATTAAAATAAAGAATTAGTTATCATTAACTTTATCAATTGTTTGTAATGCTAAATTATATACACGTTCAAATTGATCTTCTAATCCCATATTACTATTATCAAATTCTATCGCATCAGGTGCTTTTACTAATGGCGAATCATTTCGGTTTGAATCTATAAAATCACGATGTTGTACATTCTGTAAAATCTCTTCATAAGAAACTTCATCACCACGATCAATCAACTCTTTATACCTTCTAAATGCACGCTTTTCTGGAGAAGCAGTCATAAATAACTTTAATTCTGCATCAGGAAAAACTACCGTTCCGATATCCCTACCATCCATAACCACACCTTTATTTTTTCCCATTTCCTGTTGTTGGGATACCAATTTTTTTCTTACTGCAGATATTGTTGCTATTTTACTTACCAATTTAGAAACATCTAAACTTCTTATTTTTTTTTCTACATTTTTTCCATTTAAATACATCTCAGAAAACCCTAAATTTGAATTAAAAACAAATGAAAGATGGATTTTATTTAAACTTGAAATAAATTCCTCTTCTTTAAATAAATGCTGATTAAAAAAACCATTCTCCATAGCAAACAAAGTAACTGCACGGTACATTGCACCTGTATCAACATATAAATAGGCTAATCTTTTTGCTAATTCTTTGGCTATAGTACTTTTTCCAGTGGACGAATATCCATCGATTGCAATCGTAATTTTCTTTTTCACTATTATCTAATTTTACTTTCTAAATTAATATCTAAACTAAATGTACTGCTATTAGAACTTGGATGGTATTTTGAATAAGCATAATGAAGTTTGTATCTACCCATTTTCAAACCAAAACCAAAATTAAGTCCAGAAAATGTTCTTCTTTCTACTAAACGCAATTCTCTGGCGCGTCTAAAATTGTACCCTAAACGAATGTTGAAATTTCCTTTAGGAAAAAACTCTGCTCCAATTATAAAATGTCTAACGGAATTGCCTATAAAACTAATTTTTGTATTATCACTAGAAGAATTTAAACTATTTTGAACATCAGAAGGGTTCTCATATGCAACTTTCCATCTTTGAAGGTGATCTATTGTAACATACCATCGAAGTGGAATATCTTTTAAGTCGTATGAAAATCCTAATAAAACTTCTAGTGGTAAATCCTCTTTGTTTTCATCAAACAAACTCACTTGATAACCAAAATTACGTAAAACAGCAGATACTACGAAGGGTTTTGAATCGGTATAGTAAGATAAAGAAATATCTACTGCAAAACCATTAGAACTATAATTATCAATAGACGAATGAATTAATTTTAAATTAGCACCAATATAAAAATCAGTCCATGGTAAATTTCTAGAATATCCTAAATTAAAAATCATATCCTTTGATTTAAAACTACCTAATATAGTACCATCTGAATTAGCTCTAATAAATTTTCCGTTATCCACTACAGTCAAATTACCATATAAAGAACCAAAATGTTTATCAAAAAATCTAGCATAACTAAGCGAAACATAATTAATATCTGCTAAAAAGTTAACATAATTGATAGAAAATTTATTATCTAAATTCTTATTAATAATAGAAGGATTCCATAATGGTTGGTTAATATCATCTAAAGAAGTTAAAGACTTACCACCTAATGATGCTTGTCTTGCAGAAACAGGAACACTCAAAAAAATATAAACTTTCTCTCCTCCCACTTGTCCATAGGTAAGATATGTAATCAATAATAAAAATAAAAAGGACTTCAATTTCATTAAACAGAGAGTTATTTGAGTTTCAAAAATACATAAACTTAAACGATAGTTTAGATAAATATTGTAAAAAATCACATAAAAAAAATCCTTTACTAAATGAATAGCAAAGGATTTAAAAGGAAGGCGGCGACATACTCTCCCACCCTTTCGGGCAGTACCATCTGCGCTGATAGGTTTAACTTCTCTGTTCGGTATGGTAAGAGGTGAGCCCTATCGCTATAACCACCTTAAGTAGTTATCGGTTATTTTTAGTAACCGTTATAAGTTAACATATTGAAACAATCTTTAGTATTTAAAATCACGATTAAGCCTTAAGAGTTCACCTCTGCGAGCATAGCTCGCAGAAGATTCGTACATCAAAAGTCTATGGGATATTAGTATTACTCGGCTATGACATTGCTGCCTTTACACCTGTAACCTATCAACGTGGTAGTCTTCCACGTCCCTTTAAAGAAATCTCATCTTGTGGTGGGTTTCGCGCTTATATGCTTTCAGCGCTTATCCCTTCCCGACGTAGCTACTCAGCAGTGCTCCTGGCGGAACAACTGATACACCAGAGGTCAGTCCAATTCGGTCCTCTCGTACTAGAATCAGATCCACGCAAATTTCTAACGCCCACTACAGATAGAGACCGAACTGTCTCACGACGTTCTGAACCCAGCTCGCGTGCCACTTTAATGGGCGAACAGCCCAACCCTTGGGACCTTCTCCAGCCCCAGGATGTGACGAGCCGACATCGAGGTGCCAAACCCCCCCGTCGATGTGAGCTCTTGGGGGAGATCAGCCTGTTATCCCCGGAGTACCTTTTATCCTTTGAGCGATGGCCCTTCCATGCGGAACCACCGGATCACTATGCTCTTGTTTCCAACCTGTTCGACTTGTCAGTCTCGCAGTCAAGCACCCTTATGCCATTGCACTCTACGCACGGTTACCAAGCGTGCTGAGGGTACCTTTAGAAGCCTCCGTTACTCTTTTGGAGGCGACCACCCCAGTCAAACTACCCACCAAGCAATGTCCCCCGCATATTACGGGGTTAGGCTTCGAATAAGCAAAGGGTGGTATTTCAAGGATGACTCCACGACGCCTGGCGACGCCGCTTCATAGTCTCCCACCTATCCTACACATTACTTATCCAAAGTCAATACTAAGCTATAGTAAAGGTTCACGGGGTCTTTTCGTCCCGTAGCGGGTAATCGGCATCTTCACCGATACTACAATTTCACCGAGCTCATGGCTGAGACAGTATCCAGATCGTTGCACCATTCGTGCAGGTCGGAACTTACCCGACAAGGAATTTCGCTACCTTAGGACCGTTATAGTTACGGCCGCCGTTTACTGGGGCTTCATTTCAGACCTTCTCCCCAATAAATTGGGGATAAGCCCTCCACTTAACCTTCCAGCACCGGGCAGGTGTCAGGCCTTATACGTCATCTTTCGACTTTGCAAAGCCCTGTGTTTTTGATAAACAGTCGCCTGGATCTTTTCACTGCGGCCCCCAACATAGTTGAGGGCGACCCTTCTCCCGAAGTTACGGGCCCATTTTGCCTAATTCCTTAGCCATGAATCTCTCGAGCACCTTAGAATTCTCATCCCAACTACCTGTGTCGGTTTACGGTACGGGTACTTAATATCTAGAGTTTAGAGGTTTTTCTTGGCAGCCATTACCCACACTATCCACTTGGTCGAAACCTCGTGGTACTGTCCTGCTTTACCTAGTCCGGCGGATTTGCCTACCAGACTAATAGCTTTGCAGTTCAACGCACTATTCCGTCAGTGCGCGGTGGTTTCACTACTGCGTCACCCCATCACAATATTAAGTAGTACAGGAATATTAACCTGTTGTCCATCCACTACCCCTTTCGGGTTCGCGTTAGGTCCCGACTAACCCACAGCTGATTAGCATCGCTGTGGAAACCTTAGTCTTTCGGTGTGCGGGTTTCTCACCCGCATTGTCGTTACTTATGCCTACATTTTCTTTTGTAAACGCTCCAGCATGCCTCGCAGCACACCTTCTACGCAAGTTTACAATGCTCCCCTACCACTATGTACTTCTGTACATAATCCATAGCTTCGGTAATATACTTAATGCCCGATTATTATCCATGCTCGA
>Ga0256832_1002005_pt1 | contig 13871 bp, 15 predicted proteins | sample 134614metaG_FD_190534 | JGI IMG/M metagenome (GOLD analysis project Ga0256832, IMG submission 190534) | Hydrothermal vent microbial communities from Lau Basin, Pacific Ocean - 134-614 | ecosystem: Environmental > Aquatic > Marine > Hydrothermal vents | place: Pacific Ocean: Lau Basin | collected...
ATTTTCCGTGGATGAAAAAGCCCAGCGAAGGACTTTTTCATCCTGTTAGTTGTTAAGACCCGGCGGATCAGGCCGCTTCGTCGAAGCAGATCTCTTCTTCGGCTTCGATGAGCATCTCCACCACCACTTCCATTTCGGAGGGGTTTTCTTCCGCCACCTGGCGCCATTCGGCGCAATCGATGTTGAGCACGTTGTCGGACATGGCAACCTCCTGCAGTTGCTTCACAATTTCATTGATTACTAATATACGCTCACATACATGGGGGCGATTTGACGGATATCAATCGGCGGTGAAAAAACTTTTGGGGAAGGTCTGAATTTTTCAGGCCTTCCTTGGCGAGGGTGTGGATATCCCGATCGTCATGTTGGGCACGGCGCGGGGCGCCTTTGCCCAACCTACTGTTTTTCTTTGGAAATCAGCCGAATCCATGGGGATCGGAAGCCCGGCCCGCCTTCGTGGTGTTGGGTACGGCGCTGCGCGCCTTTACCCAACCTACGGATTCTTCGGAAAAATCTCGAATTCCAGCGCTGGCTTTGCCGCTTCCTCCGTGCTTGAAGCAGGCTACGAGGGCGGACGTTCCCATAAATCTCAGAGACTTGGCGTTCGATGAGGATGGTGTCGGGCCGAAGCCCGACCTACCCTCCTACGAATTGCCTGCCCTATTCCACGGTCACCGACTTGGCCAGGTTGCGGGGCTGGTCCACGTCGGTGCCCTTGAGCACCGCCACGTGGTAGGCGAGGAGCTGCAGGGGAATGGTGAAGACGATGGGGGCGATGCCGGTTTCGGTGTTTTCCACCTTCACCACCTTGAGGTCGTCGCTGGAGGGCATCTCCACGGCGGAGTCGGCGAAGACATAGAGCCGCCCGCCCCGGGCGCGCACCTCTTCGAGGTTGGAGAGGAGCTTTTCCAGCAGGGTGTTGTTGGGCGCCACGGCGATCACGGGCATGTCTTCGTCGATGAGCGCCAGGGGGCCGTGCTTGAGTTCGCCGGCGGGATAGGCTTCGGCGTGGATGTAGGAGATCTCCTTGAGCTTGAGCGCCCCTTCCATGGCCACCGGGTACTGGGCGCCCCGGCCGAGAAAGAGGGCGTGGTGCTTTTCGCTGAAGTCTTCGGCCAGGCGCGCGATGGTGTCGTCGAGCTGGAGCACTTGTTCGCAGATGCCGGGCAGCTTGCGCAGTTCCTGGACCAGTTCGGCCTCCAGTTCGGCGGACATGCCATGGAGCTTGCCCAGGGCCGCCACCAGCAGCAGCAGGGCGGTGAGCTGGGTGGTGAAGGCCTTGGTGGAGGCCACCCCGATCTCGGGGCCGGCGCGGGTGAGCAGCACTAGGTCCGACTCGCGCACCAGGGAGCTTTCGGGCACGTTGCAGATGGTGAGCGCCGAGGCGTAGCCGAGCCGGCGCGCGAGCTTGAGCGCGGCGAGGGTGTCGGCGGTCTCGCCCGACTGGGAGATGGTGACGAAGAGCGTGCCATCGGGCACCACATGCTTGCGGTAGCGGAATTCGCTGGCCACTTCCACGTTGCAGGGCAGGCCGGTGAGCCCTTCGAACCAGTAGCGGGCCACCAGGCCGGCGTGGTAGGAGGTGCCGCAGGCCACGATCTGGATGCCTTGGACCTGGCGGAACAAGGCTTCGGCGCCGGCACCGAAAGATTCCACCAGCACGCTGTCGCCGGAGAGCCGCCCTTCGAGGGTGTCGGCGATGGCGCGCGGCTGTTCGTGGATCTCCTTGAGCATGAAATGGCGGTAGCCGCCGCGGTCCACGGCGTCGCCCGATAGGGTCGATTCCTTGACCGGGCGCTCCACCGGATTGCCGTCGCGGTCCCAGATGCGCAGGCCGTCGCGGCGGATCTCGGCCAGGTCGCCCTCTTCGAGAAAGATGAAGCGGTGGGTCACCGGCAGCAGGGCATAGACATCGGAGGCGATGAAGTTTTCGCCGATCCCCAGGCCGATCACCAGGGGGCTGCCGTGGCGGGCGGCGATCAGGCGGTCGGGATCGCGGGTGCTCACCACGCCCAGGGCATAGGCCCCTTCCAGCTCGGCGACGGTGCCACGCACCGCTTCGAGCAGGTCGTCGCCGTCCGCCAGGCGGTCATAGACGGCATGGACGATCACCTCGGTGTCGGTGTCGGAGGTGAAGCGGTGGCCGGCCTCACGCTGGCGCTCGCGCAGTTCGTTGTGGTTTTCGATGATGCCGTTGTGGACCAGGGCCACGGTGTCGCGGCAGACGTGAGGATGGGCGTTGCGCTCGGCCGGCTCGCCGTGGGTGGCCCAGCGGGTGTGGGCGACGCCGATGGTGCCGGCCATGGGGTGTTCGGCCAGGCGGTCGGCCAGGGCCTGGACCTTGCCCTGGGTGCGCTCGCGGCGCAGACAGCCCTGGTCGTCGAGCACCGCCAGGCCGGCGGAGTCGTAGCCGCGATATTCGAGCCGCCGCAGCCCTTCGATGAGAATGGGCGCCACGTCGCGCTGGGCGATGCCCCCCACGATTCCACACATGGTCGTCTCCCCCTTGGTGTTCAGTCCTTTTTCTGCTTGACCGGGCGCTGCCAGCCCGGAATGGTCACCTGCCGCGCCCGGGCCAGGGTGAGTTCCCCGGCGGGCGCTTCCTTCACGATCACCGAGCCGGCGCCGATGGTGGCGCCGTCGCCCACGGTCACCGGCGCCACCAGGGCGGTGTTGGAGCCGATGAAGGCGTCGTTGCCGATCAGGGTGCGGTGTTTGTTGGCGCCGTCGTAGTTGCAGGTGATGGTGCCGGCGCCGATGTTGACCCCGCCGCCCATGGTGGTGTCGCCCACATAGCTGAGGTGGTTCACCTTGGAGCCGAGGCCGATCTCGGAATTCTTGATCTCCACGAAGTTGCCCACATGGGCGCCGCCCACCAGCCGGGTGCCGGGGCGGATGCGGCTGAAGGGGCCGATCCGGCAGCCGGGGCCGATGTGGGCCTCTTCGAGGACGCAGTTTTCGAGGATGGTGGTGCCTGCTTCGACGGTGACGTTGCGCAGCACGCTGCCGGCGCCCACCCGCACCCCGTCGCCCAGCTTCACCCTGCCTTCGAGGATCACGTTCACGTCCAGGGTCACGTCGCGCCCGGTCTCCACCTCGCCACGCACGTCCAGGCGGGCCGGATCGAGGAGGGTGACGCCGGCCTCCATGAGCGCTTCGGCCTGCCAGCGCTGATAGACCCGTTCCAGGGTGGCGAGCTGGGCGCGGGTGTTGACCCCTTCGGCTTCCACCGGATCGGCGGGTTGGGCCACATGGATGGCCACCCCTTCGTGGACCGCCATGGCGATCACGTCGGTGAGATAGTATTCGCCCTGGGCGTTTTCCGGGCGCAACGCCCCCAACCAGTGGCGCAGGCGCTCCACCCCCAGGAGCATGATCCCGGTGTTGATCTCGCGGATGGCGCGCTCGTGCTCGTCGGCGTCCTTCTCTTCGACGATCCGCAGCACGTTGCCGGCGGCATCGCGCACGATGCGGCCGTAACCGCTGGGGTCGTCGAGGGTCACCGTCATCAGCCCCAGGGCCGACTCGGTGCCGTCGATCAGGGCGCGCAGGCTCGCCGGACGGATCAGGGGCACGTCGCCATAGAGCACCAGCACCTTGTCGATGCCGTCGAGGGCCGGCAAAGCCTGCTGGACCGCATGGCCGGTGCCGAGCTGCTCGCGCTGCGCCACCCAGTGAAGGTCGGGATCGGGAAAGGCGGCCTGCACCTGCTCGCCGCCGTGGCCGTGGACCACCACCAGGCGCTCGGGCGCCAGGGCCCGGGCGGTGTCGAGCACATGGGCCAGCAGCGGCCGCCCCGCCAGGGGGTGGAGCACCTTGGGCAGGTCCGATTTCATCCGTGAACCCTGGCCGGCGGCCAGGACGACGATTCCTAGAGTCATGGGCGTCAGTTGATGCTGGTGGATCCAGGCGCGTGGGCGGCGTGGATGCCGGAGGTGAGTTCCTCGCCGGGTTTGGCGTCGCGCACCTCCAGCACCTCCACCCGCACGGTGAGGGTCTTGCCCGCCAGGGGGTGGTTGCCGTCCACCGTCACCTTGCCGTCTTCGATCTTGGAGATGTAGAAGGTGCGGGTCTCCCCGGCTTCGTTCTGCATCTGCACCTCGGCCCCCACGCGGCGGAACTGGGGCGGGACGTTTTCGATGTCGTCGGTGAAGGTGAGGCTGGGATCGTGCTCGCCGAAGGCATCCTGGGGCGAGAGCTTTACCTCCAGCACGTCGCCGGGACGCTTGCCGAGAATGGCCTGGTCGAGCCCGCCGATCAGCTCGGTGTCGGAACCATAGACGAAACCCACGGGAAGGTCGTGCTGTTCCACCACCCGCCCCTGGTCATCGACGATGCTGTAGCGGATGGTGACGTATTTGCCGGGTTGTACGATTTCCTTGCTCATGAGACGGATTCTACCGAAAACGAACGGCCCCGGCAGGTGCCGGGGCCGGAAAGGGGGAACCGATGTGGGTTCAGGTCTTTTTCATCTTGCGCAGCTTTTCGATGGTCTGGAGCTGGGCCACCGCCTCGGCCAGCTCGGCCTGGGCCTTGGCGATCTCCATCTCGCCGGTCTTGTTGGCCAGGGCCTCCTCGGCGCGCTTCTTGGCCTCCAGGGCGGCGGCTTCGTCCAGGTCGGCGGCGCGCACCCCGGTGTCGGCCATGATGGTGACGCGAAAGGGCTGAACCTCGATGATGCCGCCCGAAACGTAGAAATGTTCCATGGGCTTGCCGCCGCCGGGATCGACGCGCACGTCGCCGGGCTTGAGGCGGGTGACCAGGGGCGCGTGGCGCGGCGCGATGCCGATCTCCCCCATCACCGCCGGGGCGTAGATCATCTCGCCCTGGCCGGAGTAGAGCTCGCCCTCGGCGCTGACGATGTCCACGTGTACGGTCATGGCCATGGTGGCTTACCTCCGGGCTGTCAGTGGCCGCTCTTGGCCAGCACGTCTTCGATGCCGCCGCACATGTAGAAGTCCTGCTCGGGGATGTGGTCGTACTCGCCGGCCACCAGGGCCTTGAAGGCGGAGATGGTGTCCTTGAGCGGCACATACTTGCCGGGCGCGCCGGTGAACACCTCGGCCACGAAGAAGGGCTGGGAGAGGAAGCGCTGGATCTTCCGCGCCCGGGCCACGATCAGCTTGTCTTCCTCGGAGAGTTCGTCCATGCCCAGGATGGCGATGATGTCCTTGAGTTCTTTGTAGCGCTGGAGCACCCCCTGGACGGCGCGGGCGGTTTCGTAGTGCTCGCTGCCGACGATGTGCGGGTCGAGGATCCGCGAAGTCGAATCGAGGGGGTCCACCGCCGGATAGATCCCCAGCTCGGCGATCTGGCGCGACAGCACCATGGTGGCGTCGAGGTGGGCGAAGGTGGTGGCCGGCGAGGGGTCGGTGAGGTCGTCGGCCGGCACATAGACCGCCTGGAAGGAGGTGATGGAGCCGGTCTTGGTGGAGGTGATGCGCTCCTGGAGCACCCCCATCTCCTCGGCCAGGGTGGGCTGGTAACCCACCGCCGAGGGCATCCGCCCGAGCAGTGCCGAGACCTCGGTCCCGGCCAGGGTGTAACGGTAGATGTTGTCGATGAACATCAGCACGTCGCGCCCTTCGTCGCGGAAGTATTCGGCGATGGTCAGGCCGGTGAGGGCGACGCGCAGGCGGTTGCCGGGCGGCTCGTTCATCTGGCCATAGACCAGGGCCACCTTGTCGAGCACGCCCCCTTCCTGCATCTCGTGGTAGAAGTCGTTGCCCTCGCGGGTGCGCTCGCCCACCCCGGCGAACACCGAGTAGCCGGAGTGCTCCACGGCGATGTTGCGGATCAGCTCCATGAGGGTCACGGTCTTGCCCACGCCGGCGCCGCCGAACAGGCCCACCTTGCCGCCCTTGGCGATGGGCATGATCAGGTCGATCACCTTGATGCCGGTTTCGAGGATTTCGGTGGTGGCGGCCTGGTCTTCGAGCTTGGGCGCCTCGCGGTGGATGGGCATCCGCGCCTCGGCCTCCACCGGGCCGGCCTCGTCCACCGGCTCGCCGAGCACGTTCATCACCCGGCCCAGGGTGCCCTTGCCCACCGGCACGCTGATCGGCGCGCCGGTGCTCACCACCTCCAGGCCGCGCTTGAGGCCGTCGGTGGCGCCCATGGCGATGGTGCGCACCACGCCGTCGCCGAGCTGCTGCTGCACCTCCAGCACCAGATCGGCCGATTCGATCTTGAGGGCCTCATAGACCTTGGGCATCGACTCGCGGGGGAACTTCACGTCCACCACGGCGCCGATGATTTCCACCACCTTACCCGTACTCATGTGCGGATCCTCTCATTTCCTGTCGTTCACGCCGCCTCGCCGGCGGCAGGTACAATGCTAAGAATTCTGTTCGGCCGGGCCTCACACCGCCGCGGCGCCGCTGACGATCTCCGAGATCTCCTGGGTGATGGCCGCCTGACGGGCCTTGTTGTACACCAGTTCCAGCTCGTCGATGAGCGTGCCGGCGTTGTCCGAAGCGGCTTTCATGGCCACCATCCGCGCCGATTGCTCGCAGGCGCCGTTCTCCACCACCGCCTGATAGACCAGGGATTCCACATAGCGCGCCAGGAGGTCGTCGAGCACCTCTTTGGCGTCGGGCTCGTAGATGTAGTCCCAGTGGTGCTTGAGCTTGTCGCGCTCCTCGGGATCGGCCTCGGGCAGGGGCACCAGGCGCTCCACGGTGGGATCCTGGGTCATGGTGTTGACGAAGCGGTTGTAGGCGATGCGCACCTCGTCCACCTGCCCTTCCAGATAGGCGTCGAGCATCAGCTTGACCACCCCCACCAGATCGGCCACTTCCACCACCTCGCCCACGCCGGTGGCCTGGCCGAGCACCTCGCCGCCCACGCGGCTGAAGAAGGCCACCGCCTTGTTGCCCACCAGGCAGTAGCGCACCTGGCGCCCGGCGGCCTGATGCTCGGCCACCTCCTTGACCAGGGCGCGGAACAGGTTGGTGTTGAGGCCGCCGCACAGGCCGCGGTCGGAGGAGACGATGATGTAGCCCACCGACTTGACCTCGCGCCGCTCCAGATAGGGGTGCTTCTGCTCGGGATGCGCCATCGCCAGGTGCCCGATCACCTCGCGCATCTTGGCGGCGTAGGGACGCGAGGCGAGCATCCGGTCCTGGGCCTTGCGCATCTTGGCCGCGGCCACCATCTCCATGGCGCGGGTGATCTTCTGGGTGTTTTTGATCGATCCGATCTTGGTGCGGATCTCCTTGGCGCCGGCCATCTCGATTCCCCCCGATTACCAGGTGTGGTTGGCCTTGAAGTCCTTGAGGGCTTCGTGGAAGGCGGCTTCGATCTCGTCGTTCCAGTCGGCCTCGCGGTTGATGCGTTCCATCAGCTCGGCGTGCTCGCTGTTCATGTAGGCGTGCAGGGCCGATTCGAAATCGACCACCTTCTTGGTCTCCACGTCGTCGAGATAGCCTTCGTTGGCGGCGAACAGCGACACCGCCATCTCGGCGATGGTGAGCGGCGAATACTGGGGCTGCTTCATCAGCTCGGTGACCCGCTCGCCGCGTTCGAGCTGCTTGCGGGTGGCCTCGTCGAGATCCGAGGCGAACTGGGAGAAGGCCGCCAGCTCGCGGTACTGGGCCAGGGCCAGACGCACGCCGCCGCCGAGCTTCTTGATGATCTTGGTCTGGGCCGCGCCGCCCACCCGCGACACCGACAGGCCGGCGTTGATGGCGGGGCGGATGCCGGCATTGAACAGATCGGACTCGAGGAAGATCTGGCCGTCGGTGATCGAGATCACGTTGGTGGGCACGAAGGCCGAGACGTCACCGGCCTGGGTCTCGATGATCGGCAGGGCGGTGAGCGAGCCGGTCTTGCCCTTCACGCCGGAGCGTTTTTCCACCTCGGCCTCGTTGATCCGCGCGGCGCGCTCCAGGAGCCGGGAGTGGAGATAGAAGACGTCGCCGGGATAGGCCTCGCGTCCGGGCGGCCGGCGCAGCAGCAGGGAGACCTGGCGGTAGGCCCAGGCCTGCTTGGTGAGATCGTCGTAGATGATCAGGGCGTCTTCGCCGTGGTCGCGGAAATACTCGCCCATGGTGCAGCCCGAGTAAGGGGCCAGGAACTGGAGCGCCGCCGACACCGCCGCCGGTGCGGCGACGATGATGGTGTTCTCCATGGCGCCGTGCTCTTCGAGCTTGCGCACGATCTGGGCGATGGTGGAGTTCTTCTGCCCCACCGCCACGTAGATGCATTTGATGCCGCTGTCCTTCTGGTTGATGATGGTGTCCACCGCCAGGGCGGTCTTGCCGGTCTGACGGTCGCCGATGATCAGCTCCCGCTGGCCGCGGCCGATGGGCACCATGGCGTCGATGGCCTTGATCCCGGTCTGCACCGGCTGGTCCACCGACTTGCGGCTGATGACCCCGGGGGCGATCTGCTCCACCGGCGCAGTGAGCTTGCAATCCACCGGCCCCTTGCCGTCCATGGGATTGCCCAGGGGATCGACCACCCGCCCGAGCAGCTCGGGGCCGATGGGCACTTCGAGCACCCGGCCGGTGCACTTGACCGGATCGCCTTCGGAGATGTGCTTGTAGTCGCCCAGCACCACGGCGCCCACGAAGTCGCGCTCGAGGTTCAGCGCCAGGCCGAAGGTGTTGCCGGGAAACTCCAGCATTTCGTAGGACATGGCGTCCTGCAGCCCGTGGATGCGCACGATGCCGTCGGAGACCGAGATCACCGTGCCTTCGTCGCGGGCCTCGGTGCGGACCTCGAACTGTTCGATTCTGCTCTTGATCAGATCACTGATTTCGGAGGGATTGAGTTGCATGTCGCTTACCCCTGGATTCCTAATTCGTTGGCCAGCCGCCCGAGCTGCCCGGCGACCGAGGCGTCGATCACCAGATCACCGGCGCGGATCAGCACGCCGCCGATGAGGGCCGGGTCTTCGTGGGTCTCCAGCACCACCTCGCGGCCGAACTTGTTCTTGAGCAGTTCGGCCAGACGCTGCTGGAGGGCCTCGTCGAGCGGCAGGGCGCTGTACACCTCGGCTTCGAGGCGCCCTTCTTGTTCGTTGCGCAGGGCCTGGTAGAGACGGGCGATCTCGGGAGCCAGGAGCAGCCGCCCCTTCTCCACCAGCAGCCGCACCAGATTGGCCGGTTCGCCGTCGAGGGCTTCGCCGCCCACTTCCAGGACCAGCGCCGTCTTCTGCTCGGCGCTCACCGCCGGGTTGAGCAGAAAATCGCGCGCCTCGGGCACCGCCACGATGGCGGCCAGGCGCTCGAGGGCGGCCTGCCACTCGGCCAGACGACCGCTCTCGCGGGCCCGGGCGAAGACGGCCTCGGCATAGGGCCGGGCGATGGTGATGTTCTCTGCTGCCATGACGCGCCCTTAGATCTGCTCCGCCAGTTCGTCGAGGATCGCCTGGTGGGCGCTGGCGTCGATCTCGCGACGGAGAATCTTCTCGGCGCCGGCCACCGCCAGCTCGCCCACCTGACGACGCAGCGCCTCGCGGGCCTTGTTGGCTTCCTGTTCGATCTCGGCACGGGCGGCGGCCAGGATGCGCTCGCCCTCCTCGCGGGCCTTCTCCTTGGCTTCGTCGATGATCTCGGCGGCGCGTTTTTCGGCCCGCGAGATGATCTCGGCCGATTGCAGCTTGGCCTCGTGGAGCTTCTCCTTGGCGGCCTGTTCGGCCAGCTCCTTTTCGTGGGCGCCGCGCTCGGCGGCGGCCAGGCCGTCGGCGATCTTCGCCTTGCGCTCCTCCATGGCCTTGACCATGGGCGGCCACACATACTTCATGGTGAACCACACGAAGAAGGCGAAGGAGATCAGCTGGGCGATGAGGGTCAGATTGATGTTCATCCCGGTACCCCGTTGGAACGAGAGTGCAAAGTGAGGGTCACGCCTCAGCCGGCCAGGGCGAAGAGCACATACATGCCCAGACCCACGGCGATCATGGGCACCGCGTCGGTCAGACCCATGACGATGAAGAACTGGGTACGCAGCATGGGGATGAGTTCGGGCTGACGGGCCGCGCCTTCGAGAAAGCGTCCGCCCAGGACACCGATACCGATTGCAGCGCCCACGGCCCCGAGGCCCAGCATGAGAGCGGCGGCGATTACCAGCAGTGCATGTTCCATGGTTGTCTCCAGTGTTTCGAATTGGCCAGTAAGGTTGAAAGAATGCGGTTCAGTGGTGTTCGGCGTGGGCCATGTCCAGATAGACGATGGTGAGGGTCATGAAGATGAACGCCTGAAGGGTGATGACCAGGATGTGGAACACCGCCCAAACGAACTGCAACGCCCCGCCGAACAGCCCCAGCGCCCAGCCGGCGCCGTACATCAACGCGATGAGGATGAAGATCATCTCGCCGGCGTACATGTTGCCGAACAGCCGCAGCGAGAGCGACAGCGGCTTGGCGAGCAGGTTGACGCCCTCGAGAAAGAGGTTGATCACGAAGAACACCGGCTTGAGCAGCCAGTTGTCGGTCTGGAAGGGCATGCCGGTGAGTTCGCGCACGAAGCCGCCCACGCCCTTGATCTTGATGCTGTAATAGATGATGAGGATGAACACGCCCAGGGCCAGGGCGAAGGTGACGTTGGGATCGGTGGAGGGCACCACCTTCATGTGGTGGATCCCCAGCCAGCCGGCGATGCGCGGGATCAGGTCCACCGGCACCAGGTCCATCAGGTTCATCAGGAACACCCAGACGAAGATGGTGAGCGCCAGGGGCGCCACCAGGGCGTTGCGGGCGGTGAAGGAGCCCTTCACGGCGTTGTCCACGAACTCCACCAGCATCTCGACGAAATTCTGCAACTTGCCGGGCACGCCGGCGGTGGCGTTCTTGGCCGCCTTCCAGAAGAAGAAGCTGAACAGCGCCCCCAGAACCAGCGACCAGAACATGGTGTCGAGATGGATCGCCCAGAAGCCGAAGGACTGGGCCTCCTCGGTGGAATGGGCCAGCCCCCAGTGACCGTCGGGAAAACGCCCGAAGACCAGGTTGGTCAGATGGTGACCGATGTATTCGCTGGGTGTGATGGTCTCGCCCGCAGACATTTGGTGTCGATCCCCTTCAATCCTCGTTTCGTCCGGCGCGGTGCGCCAGCAGCGGCGCACCCACTTGGACCACCAGAAAAGCCACGAAAACCGCCGCCGCGCCGGGTGGCCGGATCCAGGCGAAAACCGCGGCGAAAGCCGCCGCTGCAAAGCCGATCCGTACCGCTTCGGCGAGCTGGAAGCGCCCCACCATCCGGTGCGGGCGGTCGGCCCGGTACTCGCCCAGGGCCAACCAGGCCGCCAGTCCGTTGCCGGCCAGCGCAATGAGGCCGCCGAGCAGCGCGGCCAGTCCCGCGCCCAAGGGCCAGGCGGCCAGGGCCACCAGCCCCACCAGCCACGCCTGGAGGCGCAGCAGCCGCGTTGCTGCGCGGCGGTCCGGCAGGGCCAGGCCGGCGCGATTCACGCCACTCGCCACAAAGGCCGGCGATTATAGGGCGCCCCAATCATAAAATCAACGCATGGAGCGATTAGGAAAAATGAAATCCCCCTTTCATGGACGCTCGCGGCCGATCTGGGCCACGATCCCCTCCAGTTCGTCGAGACTGTTGTAGCTGATCACCAGCTTGCCACGCCCGTTGTTGCCGGGGCGGATCTGCACCTGGGCGCCGAGCCGTTCGGTGAGATCCTGCACCAGCCGCCGCACGTCGGGATCCAGCTCCAGAGGCCGCTCGGGCGCGCTGCGGCTGGGGCCGTTCTTGTAGCGGCGCACCAAAGCCTCGGTTTCACGCACCGACAGCCCCTTGCGCGCCACCTCCTCGGCGGCCTGGCTCTGGAGCGGGCCTTCGAGGGCCAGCAGCGCCCGGGCGTGGCCCATTTCGAGCGCGCCATTCTCCACCAGGGCCTTCACGTCGGCATTGAGATCGAGCAAACGGAGCAAGTTGGTGACCGTGGTGCGCGATTTGCCCACCGCCTGGGCGATCTGCTGGTGGGTGAGGCCGAATTCGTCGAGCAGCCGATGCAGCGCCTGGGCCTCTTCGAGCGGGTTGAGGTCGTCGCGCTGGATGTTTTCGATCAGGGCCATGGCCATGGCCGACTGATCGTCCACTTCGCGGATCACCGCCGGGATGGTGTCGAGCCCGGCGAGCTGGGCGGCCCGCCAGCGCCGTTCGCCGGCGATCAGCTCGTAACGCCCCGGCTCGCGGGCGGGGCGCACCACCACCGGCTGCACCACCCCCTGGGCGGCGATGGAGTCGGCCAGCTCGCGCAGGCGGTCTTCGTCGAAATGGCGGCGCGGCTGGAAGCGGCTGCGTTCCACCAGGTCGATGGCGATCATCGCCGGCGCGCCGCCGGGGCCGGCGTTGTCGCCCTCGGCGCTCGCTTCCTTGTGGGCCTGGGCGCTGCCGAGCAGGGCGTCCAGGCCGCGTCCCAATCCTCGTTTTGCCATGGCGGTTTCGGGGGCGGTTGGTTTGTGGATGGGGTGACGGGGCTCAGCCGGCGGCGCGCGGGCGCTGGCGTCCTTCGTGGCGCCGGATCAGCTCGCTGGCCAGGGCCATATAGCTTACCGCACCGCGCGAATATCTGTCATACAGGAGCACCGGCTGGCCGTGGCTGGGGGCCTCGGCGACCCGCACGTTGCGCGGGATCACGGTGCGGAAGACGATGTCGCCGAAGTGTTCGATGAGCTGGCGCGACACTTCGGCCGAGAGCCGGTTGCGCAAATCGTGCATGGTGCGCAGGATCCCTTCCAGCCCCAGCCTGGGGTTGTAGAGTTCGCGGATCTGCTCGATGGTGTTGAGCAGGCCGGTGAGCCCTTCGAGAGCGTAATACTCGGTCTGCAGGGGCACCAGCACCCCGTCGGCGGCCACCAGGGCGTTGATGGTGAGCATGCTCAGCGAAGGCGGGCAGTCCACCAGCACATAGTCGTACTCGGGCAGCAGAGGCTTGAGGGCCAGGGCCAGGCGCCGCTCCTTCATGGGGTGGTTCATCAGGCTCACTTCGGCGGCGGTGAGATCGGTGTTGGCCGGGAGCACGTCGAACTCGTCGCCCACGCTGCGCTGGAGCGCGCCGCGGGCGGGCTGGTTTTCGAGCAGCACTTCATAGGCCGAGCTGGGCAGGTCGTATTTGTCGATGCCGCAGCCGGTGGTGGCGTTGCCCTGGGGATCGAGGTCCACCAGCAGCACCCGCTTGCCGGCCCGCGCCAGGGCGGAGGCGAGATTGACCGCCGTGGTGGTCTTGCCCACGCCGCCTTTCTGGTTGGCGATGCTGATGGTGCGCGCCATGGCTCCCCCTCGATGTTCGGGGCTAGTGTACACCAGATGGGTTGGAACCGGCTTCGATCACCACGGCGTGGCGGGCGGCCGGCTCGCCGGGCACCGCGAGGGGCACCACGCGGGTGTGGAAATCGGCCGGCAGGGCGGCCAGCTCGTCATCGGGCCGGCGCCCTTTCATGGCCACCCAGCGGCCGCCGGGCGCGAGCAGATGGCGGCTCACCGCCACCATCTCCGGCAGGGCGGCGAAGGCGCGGCTGGTGATGGTGTCGAAGGGCCGCTCGGGGCGGTAGGCTTCGGCGCGGGCGCGCGCCACCTCGATGTTCTCCAGCCCCAGGGTGAGGCGCGCCTGCTCGAGAAAGCGGGTCTTCTTGGCGTTGCTGTCGAGGAGCACCACTTCGATGTCGGGCCTGGCCACCGCCAGCGGCAGGCCCGGCAGGCCCGGCCCGGTGCCCAGGTCGAGCAGCCGCGGGCCTTGGATCAGCGGCAGTATGGAGAGGGCGTCGAGGAGCTGGCGGGCCACCGCCTGGCGCGGATCGCGCACCGCGGTGAGATTGTAGGCGCGGTTCCATTTGGCGAGCAGGGCCAGATAGTCGATCAGGCACGCCTGGCGGTCGGAGGCCAGATCCAGCCCCATGGCCTCGAGGCCCGCCTGGA
>Ga0256832_1002006_pt1 | contig 13870 bp, 15 predicted proteins | sample 134614metaG_FD_190534 | JGI IMG/M metagenome (GOLD analysis project Ga0256832, IMG submission 190534) | Hydrothermal vent microbial communities from Lau Basin, Pacific Ocean - 134-614 | ecosystem: Environmental > Aquatic > Marine > Hydrothermal vents | place: Pacific Ocean: Lau Basin | collected...
AATCAAAGTCTGGAGGAAATGAGTCTTGAGAGTATGGACAAGTACTGGGAAGAGGCAAAAGATAAGGGATTATAAACTTCATAAAGATTTCATATTAGATGAAAATAGTTTTTTATATAAAGAAATAGGCTATTGTGTGAGAAATAATATGGATTTTATAGCTAATTTAGGGCATTCAACAATTTTATTTTCATATAAAGGAATAAAAGTATTAACAGATCCATTTTTAAGCCCCCATATATTTGGAATTAAAAGACAAAAACCTGCTTTAAAACCCGAACTTATTCCTGAAGTTGATTACATTTTGATTTCACACGCCCATTATGACCATTTAGATATGAGAACTTTAAGAAGATTAAACAGGGAAGCTACTTTAATAATTCCTGAAAATGTTAAACCTGTTTTAGGCAGAACTTATTTTAAAAAGATTGTGGAACTTCCTAAAAATAAAACATTGGAAGAAAAAAATGTAAAAATTACCAGTCTTCCTGTAAAACATAACAAAGGTCGTTCCATTCTATTCCCAAACACAGAAACTGTAAGTTACCACATAAAAATAGAAGATAAAAATTTCTATTTTGGCGGAGATAGTGCTTATTTTGATGGTTATCAGGAAATAGGTAAAAATTTTGAAATTAATGTGGCATTTTTACCAATTGGAGGTTATGAACCAACACTTTTACTAAAAAATGTCCACATGAGTCCATGGGAAGCAATTCAAGCATTTTTAGATTTAAAGGCAGATTATATTGTTCCTATGCATTATGCGACATTTCATTCAGTTCCAAAATTTGTAAAAGTAGAAGCACCTTTGCAATATTTTCAAGAAGAATTAGTTCGAAAAAATTTATCTAACAGGGCTATAATTGTTAAACCTAATGAAATCGAAATGGAAATAAAAAACTGAAAAGGAAGCAGCCCTGTTTGAAAATTTAATATTAGATGAAAAAAGTTTTATATATAGGGAATTAAGTTATTGCGTAAGAAATAATATAGATTTTATAGCAAACTTAGGGCATTCAACAATTTTATTTTCATATAAAGGAATAAAAGTATTAACAGATCCATTTTTAAGCCCCCATATATTTGGAATTAAAAGACAAAAACCTGCTTTAAAACCTGAACTTATTCCTAAAGTTGATTACATTTTAATTTCCCACGCCCATTACGACCATTTAGACATTGGAACTTTAAAAAGATTAAACAAAGAGGCCACTTTGATAATTCCTAAAAACACAAAATTACTTGTAAGAAGGTTGGGATTTAAAAATATTATTGAATTGAAAAATTGGGAAAATTACAGAGATTCAAAAATTGAAATACACGCTTTACCTGTCAAACATAACAACGGAAGACTACCTTTTCTTTTACATACAGGAACAAATAGTTATTTTGTTAAATTTAATGGAACTTCCTTTTATTTTTTAGGAGATAGTGCTTACTTTAAAAAACTAAAAACTATTGGAGAAAGATTTGATATTCATTTCGCTTTTTTACCAATTGGGGGATTTAAACCAGAAATAATTTTTAAAAATTTCCATATGAACCCGTATCAAGCAGTTCAGGCATTTATAGATTTAAAAGCAAAATGTTTAATTCCAATTCACTACGGGACATTTCATATAATTCCACCTTTTGTTTATATTGAAAAACCACTTGAAAAAATAGAAAACGCCGTTAAAGAAAAAAATATTGCAAATAAATTATTTGTTATAAAGCCTAATTGTATTTGCTTTTAGGTAAATTTTAAAATTTGGTAATGCTTTTTCAATATAAAAGCTCTATATTAATAGAACCCTACTTAAGGAAATAATTGTTATGAATATAAATATAAAAGCCATCATTTTTGATATGGATGGCGTTTTAATAGATGCTAAAGATTGGCATTATGAAGCATTAAATAAGGCTCTTTCTTTATTCGGCATGGAAATCAGCAGATACGACCACCTTGTAACTTATGATGGTTTACCTACACGAAAAAAATTAGAAATGTTAACTATCGAAAAAGGATTACCTGTTGGGTTGCATTCTTTTATTAATGAGTTAAAACAGCTTTACACAATGGAGCTTATTTTTTCAAAATGTAAACCAAATTTCCTTCATGAGTATGCTCTTTCAAGACTCAAAAATGAAGGTTATAAACTTGCTGTTTGCTCCAATTCTATAAGAAAAACTGTAGAAATAATGTTAGAAAAAGCGAATATCATACATTACTTTGATTTCTTTTTATCAAACCAAGACGTAAAAGAACCAAAACCTGATCCAGAAATGTATATAACTGCAATAAATAGATTCGGTCTAAAACCAGAAGAATGCCTTATTTTAGAAGATAATGAGAAAGGAATAAAAGCAGCACTTGCCAGCGGAGCACATCTTTTAAAAATCAATACGGTAGACGATGTTAACTATTTCAACATCAAAGAAAGAATTGCTGAAATAGAAGGGAGTAATAAAAATGATTGACATTCTTATCCCAATGGCAAGTAAATCTATATTTTTTAAAGAGGAAGAATATTATTATCCAAAGGTTTTGTTTGATATAAAAGGAAAAACAATGATTCAACATTCCATTGAAAATCTGTCCTTAATAAAAAAACAGAAGAACTTTATATTCATTATTAGAGAAGAAGATGTAACAAAATTTCATTTAGACAGTATATTGAAACTTTTAGCACCAGAATCTAAAACAATAATAGTTAGAAAAGAAACAAAAGGAATTGTATGTTCTGCTTTAATGGCTATTGATATTTTTGATAGAGAGAAGGAATTAGTTATATCTAATGTTGACCAGATAATAGATTATGATATTGATAAAATTTTGGAAGATTTTAGAAGCAGAGATTTAGACGCTGGTGTGATAACTTTTGAAGAAATTCATCCAAGATGGTCATTTGTAAGACACGATGAAAATGGAAATATTATAGAAGTTTCAGAAAAAAGACCCATATCAAAAGATGCAATAGCTGGTTTTTTCTACTTCAAAAACGGTCAAACCTTTATAGATGCGGCGTTTAAGTACCTGAAGCGAGGACAGGATATTGATGGAAAATTTTACCTTGCACCTGTGTTAAACGAGCTTGTATTAGAAAATAGAAAAATCGGAAGTTATAAAATTCCAAATGAAAAATATTTTACATTTTATTCCCCTAAAAAAATAAAAGAGTTTGAAGAAAGGAAATGCCCTGATGATTAACATAGTTATTCCTATGGCTGGATTAGGAAGTCGTTTTGTTAAAGCTGGGTATAAAACACCAAAACCTTTTATTGATGTTGCTGGTAAACCTATGATACAAAGAGTTTTAGAAAACTTAAAATACCCTGACGCAAGGTATATTTTAATCGCACAAGAAAAACATTTGAAAGAGTATAAATATGTTTTTGATGAAATGAAGAAAGAATTTGATATTGAAACAATCCCAATAAACATTTTAACAGAAGGAACAGCCTGCACAGTTTTATTTGCCAGAAAATATATAAACAATGACACTCCATTAATGGTGGCAAATTCTGACCAAATAGTTGATATAAACATTGCTAATTTTATAAATGATATGTTTGAAAGGAATTTGGATGGCTCTATTTTAACATTTATTGATAAATATAAAGATCCAAAATGGTCTTTTGCAAGAGTAAATGAAGAAGGGTTAGTAGAAGAAGTGAAAGAAAAAGTCCCCATATCTGATATTGCAACTGTAGGTATTTATCTGTGGGATAAAGGAAAATACTATGTCGATTCTGCGATTGATATGATTGCAAGAAATGACAGAGTTAATAATGAGTTCTATGTATGTCCGACTTATAACTATGCAATAAAAGAAGGTTTAAAAATAGGAATATATGATATTGAATTTGAACAGATGCACGGAACAGGAACACCGGAAGATCTAAATCTGTACTTAGACTTTTTAAAAAAGCAGCAGAAAAATGATTAACTTAATAAAAACTTCATTTAAGAATATATTCAAAAGAACTATTATATTTTTCTATATAGATACGTTTTCAGGAGTTATAAGAAAAAGGACGATAACTTTTCCTTATAAAGTTACAAATAGTAAATATATAAGGAGTTTTTATGTCAAAGAAAATTAGTATTATAATGTTAACTTACAATCTTGAAAAATATATTTCACGAGCACTTGAAAGTTGTATAAATCAAACATATAAAAACTTTGAAATATGTATAGTCGATGATAAATCAGAAGATAAAACTTTTGATATTCTAAAAGATTACCAAAAAAAATATCCAGATAAAATTAAACTTTACCAATTCCCGATGAATGTAGGTAAATACTCAATTCAAATAAATTATAATAAAGCTCTTGATATGTGTGATGGCAATTATGTTGCCATACTTGATGGTGATGAGTTTATGCGACCAGATAGATTAGAAAAACAGTTAGAATTTTTAGAAAATAACAAAGATTTTTATGCGGTCTCCAATGAAAAGGCAGTTGTAGATAAAGATTTTAAACCACTAAATTTACCTAAAAATAGATTTAAACATCAAAAATATTTAACACCCAAAAATTTAATTTTATATGGAAATATTTTTCAGAATTGTTGGATGAAAAGGAATGACGACTTAAGATTAGATACTTCCTTAAAAACTATGGGAGACTGGCATTATATAATTAAGATGTCAATTAGAGGAAAGTTAGGGTTTTTAGATGAGAAATTGACTACTAAAGTTATTCATGACATCAATGTTTCACATACAAGAGTTCCATCAATAGAAGAGGATTATCTGTTAACTTTAGCTTCTTTAGATTACGAATATCCTCGATTTGCTAAATATACAAAAATTAGAAGAGCAAATTTTTTTGTTGATAAAGTTCTAAAAGGTAAAGATTTTCGATATCTTACTGGAGTATACACATCTGGTTTTTTAACTTTATCACAAGTATTTTATTACAAACTTAAAGGTAAAATAATAAAAGCAAAGTAATTTATTTTGGGAAAAGGATCAAATGAAAATTAAAATATTGCTAAGAGGTTTTAAATATTTATATGAAGACATTTTATATTTAATATCAAAATTATTCCCAAAAGATAAAAATCTATGGTTGTTTGGTTCATGGTTTGGTAATACATTCAGTGACAACTCAAAATATTTATATCTATATGTTTTAAAAAATCATCCTGAGATAAAAGCATGTTGGGTGACAAAAAATGATGAAGTTTATCAAACTTTACAAAAAATAGGATTGCCAGTAATTAAGACAAATTCACTAAAAGGATTTTTCTATGCACTAAAAGCAAAAGTCTATATAATGTCAACATCTATTGGCGATATAAATGGGTATCTATATTCTGATAAAAATTTAGGAATTCAGCTTTGGCACGGAATAGGAATAAAAAGAATTGGATATAGTACATCTTTTGGAAGTATTCCTCCTTTTTATGAATTAAAGAAAAAAATTTTTCCCTATATGGCAAATCTGTATAAATTTGATATAGTTATTTCAACTTCAGAATTATGGCAAGAAAGATTTTCTAAAGCTTTCAGAATACCTAAAGACAATATTCCAATAACAGGGCAACCAAGATGCGACATTTTTTATAATAAAAAACCTGAGAAAAAGGATTATATTCAGATACTTTTTACACCTACACATAGAAAACAAGGTTATGGAAAGGTTAATCCTATCATTCCCAATTTTGAAGAATTAGAAAGAATAAATGAATTTTTGAAAGGAAATAATGCTATATTGAAGATGAAGCTTCATTTTTATGATATGGATAAAATTCCTAAAAATATAAGTTACTCAAACATAAAAATTGTAAAATTTAATCCAATGTATGATATTCAAGAAGAGTTATTAAGTACAGATATTTTATTGGTTGATTATTCAGGAATTTATTTTGATTTTCTTTTATTAGATAGACCTGTAATTTTTACTGCTTTTGATTTAGAAGATTATGGAAAAAATGATCAGGGGTTTTATGAACCATTTGAAAATATTGCGGCAGGCAAAATAGCTAAGAATTGGGATGAGGTTTTAGAGGGGATAGAAGAGTCTATAAATAATCCCAATAAATATAAAGAACAAAGAAAGACTGTTAGAGATAAATACTGGAATATTTCGGTACAGGATGGAAATTCATCAAAAAGAGTTTTTGATGTAATAAAAAATCATCCGAAATTAAATTAATGTTAAACAAATTTAAAAAATTTTTTAAAGATAAAAATAAAAAAAGATTAATTGAAAATATTTTTTCATTGGGTATTCTCCAAACAGCAAATTATTTGTTACCTTTGATTACGCTTCCATATTTAGTAAGAGTATTAGGTACAGAAAAATTTGGAATTATTATATTTGCTCAAGCATTTGTAGCTTATTTTGGAATATTGGTTAATTATGGTTTCGATTTGTCAGCAACAAGAGAAATTTCTATAAATAGAGAAAACTCTAAAAAAGTTTCAGAGATTTTTAATTCTGTTTTTGGTGTAAAACTTTTATTAGTTTTAATATCTTTTATTTTGATTTCAATAATAATCTTTTCTTTTGAAAAATTTAGAGAAGAGTGGTTTATTTATTACTTTACTTTCGGAACAGTTTTAGGAAGTGCTTTATTTCCTGTTTGGTTCTTTCAAGGTATGGAACAAATGAGATATATTACTTTTTTAAATATTACAGCAAAATTAATTTTTACTATTTCTATATTTGTATTTATTCATGAGAGTTCTGATTATGTTTATGTACCAATAATTAATTCATTTGGATATATTACAGCTGGGATATTTGCTCTTTATATAGTCTTAAAAAATTTTAGTATAAAATTTACAATTCCTAATTTCGAACAAATTAAATATCAACTTAAAGAAGGATGGCATATATTTTTAGTCTCGTTACAAACAAATATTTTATCCTCTTCTGGAATATTTATTTTAGGATTGTTTCAACCAAAAGAAATAGTAGGAGTTTATGGTGCAATAGAAAAAATATCACGTGCCGTAATTATGTTATTTTCACCAGTAAGGCAAGCTTTATATCCCCATATATCTGCAAAATTAAAGAAATCAAAAATAGAAGGAATAAATTTTATAAAAAAAGTTGGATTCTTAGTTTCTGTGCTTGTATTCTTTGTCTGTTTAATATTAGCCATATTTTCAGGAAATATAATCAATATTCTCTTTGGAGAAGAATTAGTTAAATATGCAATAATTTTACAAATTTTATCAATTTATATTTTTTTATCAAACTTAAATAATTTTATAGGAGTTCAGTATCTCTTAGGGTTAGGTCATAATGAGATCTATTCAAAAGCTTTTACTTTAGCAAGTGTCTTCAGTTTAATTTTATATTTTTCTTTAACACCTTTTTATTCATTTTATGGAATTATTTTTGGAATGTTAATTGGTGAACTCGTATTATCCTTTTACATGTTCTTTCTAATAAAAAAATATTCTTTATAAATCAATATCTTGTTATAATAACAATAAAAAAAAGGAAAATTATGAAATATCTAATAATTGGAAAAAATGGACAGCTTGGGAAAGAATTTGTAAAAATATTAACAAAAGAAAACCAAGATTTTACAGCAGTTGGACACGAAGAATTAGAAATTTCCAATTTGTCACAGGTTTTAGAAATTTTTGAAAATATAAAGCCTGATATTGTTATAAATTGTTCTGCCTATAATTTAGTTGACAAAGCAGAACAGGATTATCCAACAGCTTATAAAACAAACTCTATTGGAGTCAGAAATTTAGCTTTTGCCTCAAAAAAAATCAATTCTTTTTTAATCCATTACTCTACTGACTATGTTTTTGATGGAAAGAAAGAAGGATTGTACACAGAGGAAGACAAACCTAATCCTTTAAACGAGTATGGAAAATCAAAATATTTAGGAGAAATTTTCTTAAAAGAAGAAAATGAGAATTCATTAATTTTTAGAGTTAGCTGGGTATTTGGAGAAGGAACCCAAAATTTTATTTATAAACTATTGCAATGGGCAAAAAATAATGACTACTTAAAAGTCGCTTACGACGAAATTTCTGTTCCAACTTATACAGGAAATATTGTGAATGTCACTTTGAAATCCATAGAAAAAGGACTAAAAGGGTTATTTCATTTAACTAATTCTGGATATGCTTCAAGATACGAATGGGCAAAAGCAATTTTAAAATACAAAAAAGTTGAAAAATTTATCTATCCAGTTTCTTCTGATATTTTTGATTTACCTGCAAAAAGACCTAAATTTTCAGCAATGGATAATACTAAAATAAAAAAAGAATTAAATTTGGGAATTCCTGATTGGGAAGAAGATTTAAAATTGTTTCTTGCTAAAAATAAATAAAAAGTGTAGTTTATTTAAAATATTTGAAAATAAATATTTTTTTATCAACGAGGGATATTTTTATAGGATGGAATTACAGGATATATTAAAAACTTACGTAAAAGAAATAGATAAATCAAAAATAGAAATTGTTAATAACTGGGTAAAATCAGAAGAAATATCTAAATTATTTCAAAAATACAATATCGACAAAGATTATTTTATAGAAAAATTTGCCATTCCCATCGTTGATTACTTTTTAGGAATTTTAAGAGATAAATATCCGATGGGGACATGTCCAAATGTGAATTCTATGCTTCAATACTTGAAAGAGAAAGATTTTCCAATAAATGATATTTTTATTCTTTGCATGAGTTTTAGAAGATCGCTTATTAATTTTATATTAACTTCCATTAACCTTGACAATATAGATGTAAAGAAACTCTTTGAAACTATGAATGATATTTTTGATCAAAATTTAGCTGTTGTTTTAAAAAGGTATACAGAAATTCAGAACCAAAAAGAAAAAGATATACAAGAATTTGTAAAAATTGTTGATGAAAATTTTGTTACTTTTGAGATTGACAAAAATGGATGGATACAGGATGTTTCACATGCTTTTTTAGAAATGTTTAACTATACTAAAGAAGCGTTAGTTGGAAAACCTTACTTTGAAATTTTCAAAAGGGATATGCCAAAAGATATTTTAGATGAAATCATTAGATATGCTAAAAGTGGAAGAGTCTGGAAAGGTATAATTAGAATAAAAAGAGAAAATGGTGACTACTCATGGCTTGATGCAAAAGTTACACCTAAGTTCAATGAGAATGAAGAATATTTAGGTTTTAAATTTATTGGAAAAGATGTTACAGATAAAATTCTTTCAACAATAGATCCGCTTACTAAAGTTTACAATAGATTAAAGTTTGATGAAATCTTACAAACTGAAATTGAAAGAGCAAAAAGATACAAAACTATTTTTTCTTTAATAATGTTTGATATAGATGATTTCAAAAAAATAAATGATACATTTGGACATCAAATTGGTGATTATGTTTTAAAAGAAATAGCTAAATTAGTGAAAAAAAATATCAGAGCAACTGATTTTTTAGCCCGTTGGGGTGGTGAAGAATTTATGGTTTTAGCTCCTCATACAAATTTAACCTGTGCGGAAAAATTAGCTTGCAAAATAAAGTTGGTAATAGAAAATCACAATTTTAAAATTGGAAAAATTACAGCAAGTTTTGGCGTTACTCAATATGAAGAAGGGGATACTCCAAATTCTATAATCCATAGAGCAGACGAAGCCCTTTACCAGGCAAAGAAAAAGGGTAAAAATCAAGTAGTTGTTTTTGAATAATATTTCTAAAAATAAGTAGTAATACTGAAAATATACTTCCTATCAAGTGTTCTTAAAGGTTTTATTCCCATTAAAGTTGGAATATAAAAAACTGTTTTAATAGAATTATTCAATAAATTTTGACCTTTAAAAGCTATTCTTACTGAATCATTCAAATCATGGCTAATTGCCATTGACAAGTCGTAACTATCTCCAACTTTTGTTCCAAATATTTCATATCCTTTTCTATAAACTAAATCAGAATAAAAGTAAGTTTTTTCAAAGTTTTTAAACAAACGAACATATCCACCTTCTACAGGCGAGCCTGTTATGTCTATATTAAAAGTTTTCCAGTAATTAAATAGGATTTTATCTTTTTTATTGAAATAGTATGTGTAATCAATGGATATAGAACTTGCTTCATAAGAATCTTTCAAATTTACTAAAAGTCCATTATCCGGGGCTATTTTATCTTTAATTTTATTCCAACCTGCCAATAAACTTATTTTATGATTACCTTTTGAATATGAAAATTCGAAAGAATAGAGTAAATATTTTTCATAATCTAAATTTTGCTTTGCTCCTAATTCCTGGAAAAATGAAGGAGTAACTATATTATTGGCTAAAAATGTTTTAAAAGTAATATTTTTCTTTGGAACATAAATGTAACCTAATTTAGCAGTAATAGGGTAAAAATCCTTTTTGCCTCCATCTCTTCTAATGGCATCATATCTAACTCCAGCCAAAATTAAATTGCTCTGATTAATATTAAACTGGTTCTCAATTGCAAAAGTAAAAATATTTTCCTTTCTTAATTTAAAAATATCTGAAATGTCAGATTCATTTCCTAATAAATATTTATACTTTAGAAAAAAATTACTGTAATCTTTACTTTTAAAGGTTGATATTAAAAATAGAGAGTTATTTTTGGTATTGAAAACCTTAGAAATAGAGGCATAAGTTTTTCTAAATTCTACTTCACCTTTTGCTTCGACTGCAGGGTTCAAAGGATTGTAATTAAAAGAAATTATTCCACCCTGTAATGGATTGTTTTTTTCTGAATAATCCCACTGGTCATAGGCAATAGAGAATTTCAGTTTTAAAGATTTATCTTTTAAAAAATCTCTACTTACTAAAAAATAAGCTTCATTTGCTTTTATTTTTCCTTTATCTGGCGCACCATCTGCCGAATATCCTACAAAATTATAAAAATTCTTATGAAGTCCGCTTATCTCAAATCTTGTACCTTTATATTTAATATTCAGGTAAAGATAATTTTCCAAAGAATCGTTATTAACATGCTGATTATTTAATTCCCTTGACTTATTATTTATATTACTTCTATTGAAATAAACTAAATAAGATAAATCATCATCTACCTCACGGGCATCAAAAAAAGATAACCCGTATCCTCGTGTACTTGTAACACTTCCTCTAACAAAGTTTGTGTTTTCCCTTTCAGGTAGTTTTGTGTATGCTTTTATTACTAAAAATGCAGGTTCATCTGCTAATCTAACAGAACTTCCTAAGTAATAAATTTCAATATGATCAATAAATTCTAAAGGTAAGTTATTGAACATAAAAAATGGACTATTAGAATCGGTAGAACTTACATCTTGGTCATTAATATAAAGTTTTACATAGTTTGCTAAAGATGGATAATCTCCACTGGCAATAGCTGCATTTTGTCCGTATTTAGTAATAACTAAGTTCTGAATTCTTAATAACTTGATAATATCAATTAAAGTGTATGCCTGCATTCTTTCTAAATCATCTCTTGTAAAAACATAAAGATAACCTAAACTTTCATCTCTTGTTTTTTTAGAAAGTTCCGATTCTTCCTTAAACTCTTCTAATAAAGCTTCAATATTTTCATCTGCTAAAGAAACGTTTGTTGAGAAAAACAAAGCAGCTAATGCTAATCCCAAACCTTTTTTGATTTTTTTCATTTAAAACCCTTTTATTTCTGAATATTATCATATCGGTGGTAATTTTTAAAAATTAAAATCCATTATTTAGTATTTCGTAAATAATTGCCCCGTGCCTTAATCCTTTATCACTTACAACTATATTTTCTTTTTGAAAAACGTTCAGTGTAGTTTTAAAGATAACAATTCCTGCAATAATGGCTTCTGCCCTTTTATCTTCTATCATAGGGATTTTTTTTCTTTCTTGTACTGTAAGATTAGATAATTTCTCTAACCATAAATTTACAGACTTGTAACTTAAAATTTTACCATGTACTTTTGAAGAATCATATGGATAAATATTGTACTCTAATGCAACTAATGTTGTTATTGTTCCACCTAATCCTATAAGCATTTCAGCTGGCATAGACTCTTTAGCTTCTTCTATCTGTAGTTTTATAAATTCTTCCATCTCTTTTAGTTCTTCTTTTTTGGGAGGATCGGAATGTACAAATTTTTCTGTGAGATTAACTATTCCAAAGGGAAAAGAAATGGATTTTATTAACTTATACTTTTCATTTTCTTTATTACCAAAAGCGTACTCTGTACTTCCTCCACCCTGATCGATAACTACAAAACTTTTATCTGGATTTATACTGTAAGCTGTAGCTAAAAAGGACAGATATGCTTCTTCATCACCTGAAATCAATCTAACGTCAATTCCTAATTGTTTAACTTTTTCCAAAAATTCATTTCCATTCTTTGCAATCCTACAAGCTTGAGTGGCATAGGCAATTATTTTTTCAACTTTATACTCTTTTGAAATTAGAACATATTCCTCTAAAACTTTTAAAGTCTCTAAAATTGCTTCTTCCTCTAAATAACCGTTTTTATTTAAATTTCTACCAAGTGATGTTATCTTTCCAACTGAAAGAATAGTTTCAATTTTTTTAATAGCTTCCTTAGGAGGTAAATTCGAATGAATTCCTGCAATTAATAACCTTGTTGAATAAGTTCCTATATCAATTACAGCGATTTTTTTAATCAAAGATTTTTCCTTTTGAAAAGGTGGGAAATCCCACCTTTATTCTGTGAAAACTTGACCTTCAAGTGGAGAAACTTCAACTCCCTGTTCTTCAAGCCATTTCATAGCTTTTTCTATCTCATCTTCAGAACCTATCATTTCAAGTTCTAACCAGCCTATATTTTCCTGCACATTTGCTTTTCTTATGTTGATATCAATATCAAAAGTTTTACAAAGTTTACTTAAAATGGGTTCTTTTATTTTCTCTTCAGGATAAATAAGTTTAAGCTTCATAGAATTCATATAAAATTCCTCCGAATTTTACTTTCCACCGGCAATTGCAGGAATTATTGCCACAACATCTCCATCTTTTAATTTTGTATCTTTTCCTTCTAAAAATCTTATATCTTCATCATTTACAAAAAAGTTTACAAATTTTCTTATTTCGCCATTTTCATCCACTAATCTTTCTTTTATTCCTGGAAATTCCTTTTCCAAATTTTCAATTAATTCAGCAATAGTAGAAGCTTCTATTTGAACTTCTCCCTGTCCTTGTGTAACTCTTCTTAAAGCTGTTGGTATTCTAACTGTAACTGCCATTTCGTCCTCCTATTTAATTAATTTAATCTTCATGTGTTTGAACAACACCAATTACTTTTTCTTTAAATTCATGTAAAGAAGGTTTGATATGAATTGGAGATTTTAATTTTCCTTCCAATACTTCCATGGTTTTGTAACCATTTCCTGTTATGTAAGCCACAACTGCTTCATCTTTATCAAAAGCTCCAGCTTCTGCAAATTTCTTTAATACAGCAATAGTTGTTCCACCTGCTGTTTCAGTAAATATTCCTTCTGTTTTTGCAAGGAGTTTCATTCCTTCAATAATTTCTTCATTTGTTGCGATTTCCATATCTCCATTACTTTCTTTAGCAACTTTTATAGCGTAAGGTCCATCAGCTGGATTTCCGATAGCAATAGATTTTGCGATTGTGTCTGGTTTTTCAGGTTTTATAAAATCTCTACCTTCCTTAAATGCTTTGTAAATTGGACTACAACCAGAAGCCTGAGCTCCGTACATTCTTGGCATTTTCGTATTTTCATCTAATATTCCTACAATTTTTAACTCATTAAATCCTTTCCAGATTTTAGTGTATAAAGAACCAGAAGCGAGAGGAGCAACAACTGCGTCAGGGGTATTCCACCCAAGTTGTTCTGCAACTTCAAATGCAAGTGTTTTTGAACCTTCAGAATAAAATGGTCTGACATTAATATTTACGAAAGCCCATCCAAATTCGTTAGCAATCTCAGAAGAAAGCCTGT
>Ga0256832_1002007_pt1 | contig 13862 bp, 9 predicted proteins | sample 134614metaG_FD_190534 | JGI IMG/M metagenome (GOLD analysis project Ga0256832, IMG submission 190534) | Hydrothermal vent microbial communities from Lau Basin, Pacific Ocean - 134-614 | ecosystem: Environmental > Aquatic > Marine > Hydrothermal vents | place: Pacific Ocean: Lau Basin | collected...
CCCGCTTCGAGAGGGGCGGGGGAGGTAATAAGGAAGGAGGATTCGATGGCGCCTGTGGTCGACCTTCGTCGACCTGATTTCCATCATGAACATGGACGGCGGAGGCCGTCCACTGGCCGCAGGCCTGGAATGGGACGACTTCAGTCGACAGCATAGGCGACCACAGCAGACCAAAACGCGTTTTGTCAATCAATCAACTCATCCGCTTTGACGATCACCATGAAACTCACACATCCAATCTCACTTCTCCCAGGCCTCATCTTTCTGGTCGGCGTCACCCTGGCAGGGTTCATCATCTCATCCAGTTCTGTCATCCAGGCCCGCCCCCTGGCCACCGAGGTCATCTACGATGACGTGCTGGGGTCAGGCTGGGAGGACTGGTCGTGGGATACGACCGTGGATTACGCCAATGGCTCGCCCGTCAAAAACGGCTTCAACTCCATGGCCGTCACCTACAACGCGGCCTGGGCGGGCCTGTATCTACACACGAGCGTGAATCTCAACCCGGCCGACTACAGCACCCTCAAATTCTGGCTCTACGGCAGCCCATCGGCATCGAACGCCATCAAAGTCCAGCTCTACGACCAAAATCTAAACGAAGCGGGTGACCCCGTGAATATCACATCCACGCCCGACGCCTGGACTTTGTTCGAAATCCCCCTGGCCGACTTCAACTTCCCCGCGGGCAGCCAGATCAGCGGCATCGTCTGGCAGGAGCGTTCGGGCGCGGTGCAACCCACCTTCTACATGGATGACATCATCCTCTTCAACGCCAACGACACGCCCACGCCGACGCCCACCATCACCCCCACAGCCACGCCCGGCCCGCCGCCCCAGCATCCCTTCCCCCAGCACGTGGTCTACTCGCCGGGCAGCATCAAGCCCAACCATCGCTCCCAAAGCCAGCTCGATGACGACGTGCGGGCCTTCTACGACTACTGGAAATCCCGCTATCTTGTGTATGCCGGAACCAACGATCAGGGTGAGCCCATGTATCGCGTCTCTTACGGCGATACGAACCCCGACCGCACCGTCTCCGAGGGCCAGGGCTACGGCATGGTCATCACCGCCATCATGGCGGGTTACGATCCCCAGGCGCAGGACTATCTCGACGGCCTGTGGCGTTACGCCCGCGCCCACCCCAGCGATGTCGATCCTCGCCTCATGGGCTGGCAGGTCCCGCCCGATCCCAACACCGGCAACGATAGCGCCTTCGACGGCGACGCGGACATGGCCTACGGCCTGCTGCTGGCCCATGCGCAATGGGGCGATGGCGGCGCCATCGACTATATGAGCGAAGCTCAAACCCTCCTGGCCGCCATCAAAGAATCCACCATTGGCCCCGACAGCCATCTGCCCGAGCTGGGCGACTGGGTGGTGGATGGCGATGGGGATGGCTACAACCAATGGACGCCGCGCAGCTCCGATTTCATGTTGGGGCACTTCCGCACCTGGGGACGGGCCACGGGCGATGAAGCTTTTTGGGATCAGGTCGTGGCCGCGGTGGATAGCGATATCGACGGCATCCAGGCGAATTACAGCCCGAACACGGGCCTGCTGCCCGACTTCATCGTGCGCGAATCGGGCACCTACAACCCCCAGCCCGCGCCTCCTTACTTCCTGGAAGGAGAACATGACGGTGATTACGACTACAACGCGGGCCGAGACCCCTGGCGGCTGGGCACAGACGCCCTGCTGAACAACGACCCCACCTCCTTCACCCAGGTGCAAAAGATGGCGAACTGGATCGTGCAGAGCACCAACGACAACCCCGCCAATATCAAGGCGGGCTACACCCTGGATGGCGTCCCCACCGGCGATTATTTCACCAGTTTCTTCGTCTCTCCCTTCGGCGTGGGGGTGATGACCACGCCCGAGCATCAGACCTACCTCAACAACCTCTATGACCTGGTCTACCAGCGCCACGAGGATTATTACGAGGATTCGGTCACCCTGCTGTCGCTGCTGGTGATGACTGGGAATTTCTGGGACCCCTTCGATGCGCCCGCGGTCGCGCCCGACGACGTGACCATCTCCCTGCCCGCGACCGCGCCCCATCTGGCCTGGAGCCACAAAACCGGGAATCTTTCCTACCAGGTGTGGCGCAGCGACGCACCTTACTTCGATCCCGGCATCTCGGGCGTCCTGCTGGATGAGGTCCCCGCGCCGGGCGATGCGCAAATGAGTTATAATGATACGACGTTGCCCGCGGACGCCACCGCCTACTACCAGGTGCGCGGGGTCAATCGCCCCGGCGACGCCTCGGTCAGCTCCAACGAAACGGGTGTCTTCCGCTTTTCTCTCACCCCCGGCGCGCCTTGAGTCCAAGTCGCATGAAGCTTCGATTCTCCCTTCGCCATGACCTGGGTTTGCAACTGCTTGCCCTGTACATCCTGTTCATCGGGCCCGTGCTCATTGGCGCGCTCATCTTCGATATGGCCACGCGGCGCAATCTGGAACAGGACATTCAGGCCCAGGACCTCTCCCTGGCCCGGGCTATGGCGCTGGAGACCAACGCCATCCTCACCAATGCGGCGCAGACCGTGGCCAATCTGGCCGCACAACCCGCGGTCATCGAGGCCGACGCAGCGGGCATGCACGATCTGTTCAGCAATCTCATGCTCGGGCGCAACGACATTAACCTGATCTATCGCCTGGGGCCCGACGGCGTCATGCTCTACCACTATCCCGAAGGTCCCACCAGCACCGTGGGCGTGGATTTCTCCTTCCGCAAATACTTCCAGCGCGCCAAACGCCAGCGCGATCCTCTCTTTTCCGCGGGGCGCATCTCGCCAACGACGGGCAAACCCGTAGCCACCGCGGTCATGCCTCTGTGGGATGACGAGGGGCATTTCCTGGGCGTGGTGGCCACCAACCTGGCCCTGGCCGAACTCAGCGACACCCTGGCCGAGGTCATCGGCGACCAGAACCAGGATCAGATCATCAGCATCGTCGACGCACAGGGACAGGTGATCGCCTATCCGGGCCTGTTGGACGCGCTGGCGAAGGGGGATGCGCTGCTCACCGTTTATCAACGGGAGGATATGGGGCTTCCCAGTGACTTGCTGCCCGATTGGGGAGGGTGGCGCGATGGCGTGGTCGAAGCCGTCCTTCAGGGCGAGACCGGATCGACCATCTCCACCGCGCCTGACGGCGCTCAGTGGATCCGATCCTATGTGCCCATTCCTGTGGCGGACTGGGGCGTCATTGTGCAACGGCCTGCCAGCATGGCTTTCGCCACGGTGCAGCGCTTTCACCGCCTGCTCATGATGGCGGTGTTGGTGTTCGTGCTTGGAGGCGCGCTTTTCTGGCTGGTTCTCTCTCACCGGGTCATCCATCCCCTCGGCCTGGTCACCGAATTCAGCAAGCGGGTTGGCGCACATGCGCCCAACGCCGCCCGCGATCAGGTGGAACTGACCGCCCTGGCCCGCCGCCAGGACCAGATGGGCGAACTCGCCCGGTCGCTTCAGAAGATGGCGGAGGATATCGACCGCCGCTTCGGTGAGCTTTCCACCCTGTTGGAGATCAGCCGCAAGGTCGTCAGCTCCCTGGACGTGCAGGAGGTGTTCGACAGCATCCTGGACGAAGCTCAACGCCTGTTGCACGCGGATCGCAGCGCCATTGTGGTGTTGGATGAACGCCTGGGCGTGTTCCGCATCCGGGCCAGCCGCGGCCTGTCCGAAGCTTATGTGCAGGAATTACGCATCGATCCGGGCCAGCCTCATTCGACGGCCATGCGCGCACTGAAGACAGGCGCGCCCGTCAAAGTGGTGAATTCCGAAATCGATCCCGAATACGCCCCCTTCCGGGAGCGGGCGAGACGAGAAGGCTTCCGTTCCATCCTGGCTGCGCCCTTGCTCACCCAACATGCGCCTCCCGCGGTGCTTTTGCTCTATTCCAATGTCCCTCACGACTATTCGGACACCGAGCTGGAGCTGGTGGCCAGCTTCGCCAATCACGCGGCCATGGCCATGGAAAACGCGGTCCTCTTCGCCCGATCCGACGCCCAGTTGCAGGAGCAAACCCGGCGGCTGGAGGCCATCATCGAGAGTTTGCACGACGGCCTCATCCTGGAAAGCCTGACCGGCGAAGTGCTGTATTGCAACAACCGGGCCTCGGAACTGCTGGGCGTGCGGCGCTCGGTGGCCTGCCGCCGCCATTCGGGCGACCTGGTGCGGATTCTGCTGCGCACGGCGGAGTCGTCTCGGCAGGCCCAGGCAGCGTTGGATGATCGCATTCGCCAGGGGGGCGGTTTTCTGGACGTCACCCGCATCGGGCCCGACGGGCGTCCTCAGGACCTGCGCATTCAGGTGTTCGAGGTGACGGACGCCCGGGGCGAAGTCATCGGCCGGGGCCAGTTCTGGCAGGATATCACCCACGACAAGGACCTGGACCGGATGAAGTCCGCGCTGCTTTCCACCGTCTCCCATGAGTTGCGCACCCCCCTGGCCGCGATCAAAGGCTACGCCTCCACCCTGCTGGCCCAGGACGTGGTGTGGGATGAAGCCACGCAGCGGGAGTTCATCCAGACCATCAGTGATGAGGCGGACCGGCTGGCCGCGCTGGTGAGCAGCCTGTTGGACCTGTCGCGGCTGGAGGGAGGCGCGCTCAAACTGCAACGAGAGCCCCTCGACATGGTCGCCCTGGCCCAGAAGGTGGCCCAGCGGGAAAGCCGGAGGCTGGGCGTCGAGATCCAGGTTCACGCGGATGGGAGCCTGCCGCTGGTTGAGGCGGACGCGCTGCGCATGGAGACGGTGTTGCGCAATCTTATCGACAACGCGGCGAAATACTCCCCCGCGGACCGACCCGTCGAGATCGCGATCCAGCAGGAAGACGCCTTTCTGGAGGTTTCGGTGCGAGATTATGGCCCGGGCGTGCCCGACGATCAAAAGACCCGCATCTTCCTGCGGTTCTACCGGGGTCAGGTGGACCGAAGCCAACGCATCGGCGGCGCGGGCCTGGGCCTGGCCATTTGCAAAGGCTTCGTCGAAGCCCACGGCGGCCGCATCTGGGTGGAAGACGCTCATCCGGGCGCGCGCTTTTGCTTTCTCATTCCCCTGTCACAAGAGCCATCCTCCCTGGCGAACGAACTGCCCCGAAGCTCCGTTGGCGCGTGAAGCCGATTTCGTCAAACGTCAATCGTCATGCGTCATGTCCTGACGTTTTACGCTTGACGTTTGACGCCCTTGCAGCCTCGCCCATCGTTGCCCTGGCGATCCCCAATCCTAATCCTAATCCTAATCCTAATCCTATTCCTATTCCTATTCCTATTCCTATTCCAAGGCAGCCCCATGTCCCAACGCATTCTGGTCGTCGATGACGAAAAACCCTTACGCGAATTCGTGGCCCGCAATCTGAGTGTGCGCGGGTACGAGGTGCTGAAGGCGGCCAACGGCATGGAAGCCCTGGCCATCTTTCACGCCCAGCCCCTGGACCTCATCATCCTCGACCTGATGATGCCCCACATGGACGGGCTGGAGCTGACCCAGCGCATCCGCCGCACCTCCACCGTGCCCATCATCGTCCTCAGCGCGCTGGACGAAGAGCGGGATAAGGTCACCGCGTTGGACCTGGGCGCGGATGATTATCTGACCAAGCCTTTTGGGGTGGAGGAGCTGCTGGCCCGGGTGCGGGGTCTGCTGCGACGGGCCAGCTGGCACAAGACCGCCATGCCTCAGGAGCGTCTTCGCGTGGGGGATATCGAAATGATTGTGGACAAAGGCGAGGTGAGGGTAAAAGGACAGCCCGTGAAGCTCACCCGCACCGAATTCGATCTGCTGCATTACTTTATGAAAAACGTGGGCAAAGTGCTCCCCCATCGTCTTATCCTGCAGCAGGTGTGGGGACCCGAGTATGGCAACGAGGTGGAGTATCTGCGCGTTTACGTGGCCCGCTTGCGGCGCAAGGTGGAAGAAGACCCGGCCCATCCCCGCCACATCCTGACGGAACACGGCGTCGGATACCGCATCGCGCCTTAAAATGGGATCAGGATTGAGGAGCGTCAGGGCGACGTTGGGCGAGGCGGCGACGGGTGTGATGCGTGAGAACGTGAAACGTAAAATCCTTACGCATCACGCATTACGCATTACGCAGTTGGCTTCCCGCGCCAATCTGGCCGGCAAACATGTTCATGCGCATGGGCGGGCCGCCGCCCACGTTTTGTTTGTAACTACTAAGGTCGCGCCGCCGCTTTTTGCCACGAAGACACGAAGAAAACGAAGGCACGACGTATTTTTCTTTATTTTTCCCTTCGTGTCTTCGAAAAACTTCGAGCCTTCGTGGCTTTTGGCGGCCTAAAGTCCAGTACGTTAGCAGTTACTTTTGTTTACGATTTTTTTATATTCGGGGTCGTAATTTTTATCTCATGTTTTTTGGCGAGGGATAAAATAGAAGGGTAATGTGTAGGCTTCTTTCCATTTCCGTTCTCAAAAGGAGGAAAATTCTCATGTCTCGCAAGTGGATTCTGCCGCTGATTCTCGTGCTGGCGCTGACGTTGGTCCTGGCAGCGTGCAGCGGCCAGAAAGCCACCGAAGCGCCCAAGGCTGAACAGCCCGCGGCGGCTACCGAAGCGCCCAAGGAAGAAGCGCCCGCCGCCAAGGAGAAGACCGTGGTCATCGGGTTCACGGCTTCGCAGACGGGCAAATACAACGTTTCCTCCACCCGCCAGACCACGGGCCTGCAAATGTGGATGGATGACGTGAACAAGGCTGGGGGCGTCAAACTGTCGGACGGGACGGTAATCAAATTCAAGGCGGTGTCCTACGACGATGAATCGAACAAAGACCGGGTGCAAGAGCTGTATACGAAGCTGGCCACGGACGACAAAGCCGACTTCCTCATCAGTCCCTACTCCAGCGGCCTGACCGCAGCCGCGGCCGTCATCGCCGAGCAGTATGGCATCCCCATGATCACCACGGGCGCGGCTTCCGACGCCACCTATCAGCAGGGCTACACGGTCGTTTATCAGGCCTACACCCCGGCCAGCCGCTACCTCACCGGCGCTATCGACCTGCTGATGAACCTGGACCCCAACGCCAAGAAGATCGCGTTCGTTTACGAGAATTCCAAGTTCGCCACAGGCGTGAACGAGGCGGCCAAAGCTTACGCCGAGAAGAACGGCTTTGACGTGGTCCTGTTCGAAGGCTATGACCCCGACACCAAGGACTTCAACGCCATCATCAACAAGATCGAGGCGGCTGAGCCCGACGCTATCCTCGGCGGCGGCCACTTCCAGGATGGCAGCACCTTCGCCCGCCAGCTCTATGAGAAGGGCGCCAAGGTCAAGTTCATCTCCCTGCTGGTGGCTCCTCCCGAACCCACCTTCGCCGAGTTGGGCGACGCCGCCGTGGGCGTGACCGGCCCCAGCCAGTGGGAGCCTGCGGCCAAGTACTCCCCCGAAGCCGCCAAGGCCGCGGGGCTGGAATGGTTCGGTCCCACGGGCGAGGAATTCACCAAGGCCTACAAGGCTGCGCATGACGGTGAAGATCCCTCCTATCATGTGGCGGGCGGCTACGCGGCCGGCCTGATCCTGCAGAAAGCCATCGAAACGGCGGATTCTGTGGACAAGGAAGCTGTGCTGAAAGCGCTGGACGCCACCGACATGATGATCTTCTTCGGTCATATCAAGTTCGACACCTCCGCGGAGAATCACGGCCTCCAGATCGGCCATGACATGATCTTGATCCAGTGGCAGGAGAAGGGCGGCCAACTGGTGAAAGAAGTTGTCTGGCCCGAGGCGGGCGCGACGGCTGAGCCCATCTATCCCATCCGTTAAATCCTCCACTGACGTCTTCGAGTCGCATGTGGCCGGGGTGATGCAATGTCGCTCCGGCCACTGTTCACCAATCGTACGCACCGATTCGCTCATCAGGAGGATTTTATGGGTAATGTCCTGTTTACATCCGCTATCGACGGACTGCTGATCGGCGTGATCTACGGGCTTGCGGCGATGGGCCTGACGCTGATCTTCGGCGTCATGGACGTGATCAACCTGGCCCACGGCCCGCTCATCGCTTTGGGCATGTTTGGGGTGTATCTGCTATTCACCTTTCTGGGATTGAATCCTTTCCTCGCCGTCGCCATCGTCGCGGGGCTGGGCCTGATTTTGGGCGTGATCATCTACTTCATCGCCGTCAATCGGGTCATCGACGCGCCGCCCCTTTCCAGCCTGCTTTCCACCTTCTCGGTGAACATGATCATCATCGGCGTTGGCACGGCCATGCTGTCCACCTCCTCCTACAACGTGGATTACAGTCTCGGCACCATGAATCTGGGCTTCTTCAAAGCGCCCGGGGCCCGCATCGCCGCGTCGCTGGTCGCCTTGCTGACCACCGCGCTCCTCTATCTCTTCCTCTATCGCACCCGGCCGGGGAAATACATCCGGGCGGTGGCCAACAACCGCATCTCGGCCGAGCTCATGGGCATTCCCTCCACTCGCATCCTGGCCCTGGCCTTTGGCATCGGCGTCATGCTGGCCACGGTGGCGGGCGGACTCATCGCCACCATCCTGCCCATCAACATCCTGGCGGGCGGCTCTTATGAGCTCAAGAGCTTCGTCATCGTCGTGTTGGGCGGGCTGGGCAACCCGCTGGGAGCGTTGCTTGGCGGCCTGATCTTAGGCTTGATTGAAGGCATCGTGCCGGTTTTCATGAAAACCACCTGGGTGCCCGTGATCGAGTACGTCCTCTTCGTCTTGATCCTGCTGGTGCGCCCGCAAGGCATTTTGGGGGCGAAAGAATGAAAAGGATATTCAAACCCGGATTGCTTATCCCTGTCGCCATTATCGTGGTTCTGGCCATCTGGCCGCTGCTCAGCGGCAATAGCGCCAGTTCGCGCGAGGCCATGTTCACCCTGATTATGTCCATGGCCCTGGCTTCCAGCCTGAACATCATTCTCGGCTACACCGGCTATGTCAGTTTCGGTCACATCGTCTTCTTTGGCATCGGCGGCTACGCCGGATTCTGGGCCATCACCGAGCTGGGATGGCATATCCTGCCGGCGGCGCTGCTGGGCGGATTCATGGCTGCGCTTATCGCCTGGCTGCTGGGTCTGGCCGTGCTGCGACTGCGGGGCGCCTATTTCGCCCTGGCCACCATTGGCATCCTGGAGGCCATGAAGGCGCTGGTCATCAATCTCGACTTTCTGGGCGGCCCCGTGGGCCTGGAGATGCATTTCTCCGAGTACAAGCGCTACGGCGGGCCCATGGAATCGCTGTGGATGGTGTACTGGAGCATGGTGTTCCTGGCTATCCTGGTCACCGTGGTCAGTTATTACATCAAGACGTCGAAGTTCGGCCTGGGGTTGATGGCCATCCGCGAGGATGAGGACGCGGCCGAAGTCATGGGCGTGATTACGCCTCGGGCCAAGACCTGGGCCTATGTGCTCTCCGCCGTGTTCCCTGGCATCATCGGCGTGCTGTTCTTCTTCAAGAACGGCAACATCGAGCCGGGCGACGCTTTCCGCCTGCATTTCTCCATCGAATGGATCGTGATGATCATGCTGGGCGGCGCGGGCACGGTGTTGGGCCCGGTGCTGGGCGGCGGCATCTACCAATGGCTGCGCAAGACGCTGCTGACCTCGCCCATCTTCAAGGATTATCAGTTGGTGGTGGCGGGCGTGATGCTGCTGGTCATCGTCCTCTTCGTCCCCACCGGCATCATCGGTTGGCTCCGCGCCCGATCGGCCAAGCTACGGAGGGTGTTCGAATGAAGATTCTGGAAGTCAAAAACGTCACCAAACGCTTTGGCGGCCTCACCGCGGTCAACAACGTCACCTTCGATCTGGAAGAGGGCGAGATCCTGGGCCTCATCGGCCCCAACGGCGCGGGCAAGACCACGCTGTTCAACTGCATCAACGGCGTCTACAAGCCCACCGAAGGCCAGATCATCTTCAAAGGCAAAGACATTACTGGCCTGCCGACCTACCGCTCCGCGCATCTGGGCCTTTCCCGCACCCATCAGATCGTGCGCCCGCTGAACGAACTCACCGTGCTGGAGAATGCCATGGTGGGGGCCTGCTACGGTCGAGAGAATATGAATCTGGGCGACGCCCGCAAGACGGCCATGGAGATGCTGGAATTCGTGGGGCTGGCCGAGAAATCCGACGTGTTGGCGGGCGCGTTGAATGTGGCCCAAAAGAAACGCCTGGAAATGGCCCGGGCGCTTTCGGCCAAGCCCTATCTGCTGCTGCTGGATGAGGTGCTCGCGGGCCTGAACACCGCCGAAGTCACCCACATGCTGGACACCATCCGCAAAATCCGAGAGCAGGGCGTCACCATCATCATGATCGAGCATATCATGCACGCGGTGATGAGCCTCTCCGACCGACTCATCGTGCTGAACTACGGCTCGCTCATCGCCGAAGGCTCGCCCGAGGAGGTCTCGCAGAATCCCGAAGTCATCGAAGCCTATCTCGGAGACCCCGATCTCGCCGCACGCTTACTTGAGGAGGAGAAAGCATAATGGCTCTACTGGAAGTGCGCAACGTCACCTCAGGGTACGGCGATCTGCAGATTCTGTGGGGAGCCAGTCTCGACCTGGAGGAAGGCCAGCTCACCACCCTGGTGGGCGCGAACGGCGCAGGCAAGACCACCCTCCTGCGCACCATCGTGGGGCAAATCAAACCCTGGGATGGTCAGATCGTCTTCCAGGGGCAGGACGTGAGCAAGCTGCCGCCCTACACCAAGGCCGACATGGGGCTGATCATGGTGCCCGAAGGCCGCCAGCTCTTCACCGAGATGACCGTGCGGGAGAATCTGGAGATGGGGGCCACGCCCAGGCGGGCCCGCGCCCACATGAAGGAGAATCTGGAGAAGGTCTTCGATATCTTCCCCCGGCTCAAGGAGCGCGAGAATCAGAAGGCGGGCACCATGAGCGGCGGCGAGCAGCAGATGCTGGCCGTGGCCCGCGGCATCATGTCCGAGCCCATCGTGCTCATGATCGACGAGCTCTCCCTGGGCCTGGCGCCCGTCCTCACCCTCGACCTCTTCATGTCCCTGCGCCGCCTGCGGGATGAGGGCATCACCATCCTCCTGGTGGAACAGAACGTGCGCATGGCCCTCAAGGTCAGCGACTACGCCTACGTGTTCAGCGAGGGCAAAGTCGAACTGCACGGCCCTTCGCACGAGGTGGAGAACAACGAAGAGGTGCGCCGGGCCTACCTGGGCATCTGATCCCATCCATCCCACTTGACGAGAGACGGGCTTGGGTTCATACTTGTATGGACCTGAGCCCGTTTTTGCATGGAGAGCGTCTGTCCCTTCTTCGTGAAACGTGATGCGTGAAACGTGAGAACCTTACGCATTACGCATCACGTTTCACGGCATTCGGCTTCCCGCACCTTTCTCCCCCTACGCACTTCCCTTTTCGGAGCACAACCATGACCCATCCCACCCAACTCTCCGCCTGGCAGGCCCTGCAAGCGCATTACGAAGCCATCAAGGACGTGCACATGCGCGACCTTTTCGCGGCCGATCCCCATCGCTTCGACCGCTTCTCCCTGCGCTTCGATGACATCCTCTTCGATTATTCCAAGAACCGCATCACCGAGGAGACCATGGCCCTGCTGTTCGATCTGGCCCGGCAGGCCGGATTGAAGGCGGCCATCGAGGCCATGTTCACGGGCCAGAAGATCAACGTCACCGAGAAGCGGGCCGTGCTGCACGTGGCCCTGCGCAACCGATCGAACCGCCCCATCATCGTGGATGGCGAGGACGTGATGCCCGAGGTGAATCGGGTGTTGGGGAAGATGCGCGTGTTCAGCGAAAAAGTGCGGTCGGGCGAATGGCGCGGGTTCACGGGCAAGCGCATCACCGACGTGGTGAATATCGGCATTGGCGGCTCCGATCTGGGCCCGAAGATGGTCGTGCGGGCGCTGACGCCCTATCACCACCCCGAACTGCGCGTCCACTTCGTCTCCAACGTGGATGGAACCGACATCGCCGAGACCCTGGCCCGCCTCGATCCCGAAACGACCCTCTTTCTCATCGCGTCCAAGACCTTCACCACGCAGGAGACCATGACCAATGCGCACACGGCCCGTGATTGGTTCCTGCTGGCCGCGAACGATGACGCGGCCATCGAAAAGCACTTCGTGGCCATGTCCACCAATCGGGAGAAGGTCACCGCGTTCGGGATCAACCCGGACAATATGTTCGAGTTCTGGAATTGGGTGGGCGGTCGCTATTCCCTGTGGTCGGCCATCGGGCTGTCCATCGCTCTGGCCGTGGGCTTCGACCGCTTCGAAGAGCTGCTCACGGGCGCCTACCGCCTGGATGAGTATTTCCGCACGACCCGGTTCGAAGAAAATATCCCCGTGATCATGGGCCTGTTGGGCGTGTGGTACAATAATTTCTTTGGCGCGGAGACCTACGCGGTGTTGCCCTATGACCAGACGCTGGAGCTGTTCGCCAATCATCTGCAACAGCTCGACATGGAGAGCAACGGCAAGAGCGTGACCGTGGACGGCGTGTGGGTGGACTACCAGACCGGGCCCATCATCTGGGGCCAGCCCGGCACCAACGGCCAGCATGCGTTCTACCAGCTCATCCACCAGGGCACGAAGCTCATCCCCGCCGATTTCCTGGCTCCGGCCCGCAGCCACCATCCCGTGGGCCAACACCACGCCATCCTCATCGCCAACTTCCTGGCCCAAACCGAGGCCCTGATGAAGGGCAAGACCGAGGAAGAAGTGCGGGCGGAGCTGGTCGCCCAGGGCGTGGCCGAAGCCGATCTGCCCTTGCTGGTCCCTGCCAAGACCTTCCCCGGCAACCGCCCCACCAACTCCTTCCTCTTCAAAAAGCTCACGCCGCAGACCCTGGGCTCCCTGATCGCCATGTATGAGCACAAGGTCTTCGTGCAGGGCGTCATCTGGCGCATCAATTCCTTTGATCAGATGGGCGTCGAACTGGGCAAGGTGCTGGCCAAGGCCATCCTGCCCGAGCTAGAGGCGGACGGGCCTGTCACCGGCCACGACAGCTCCACCAACGGGCTGGCCAATGCGTTCAAGGCGTTACGATAACATAGCGCCTGCTTTTCTCACGCAAAGACGCAGAGCCGCAAAGGAAAAAAGAAGCCATGGATTCGGTAAACCGGGACGCTCATATGGAGAAGCCGACATAGAAACGCCATTCCGAGGGAGCGAAGCGACCGAGGAATCTAGCGAAGCGCAAAAACCACGACATGACGCTCGCTTCGCTCGCTAGATGCTTCGCTCCCTACGGTCGCTCAGCATGACGTAACCCATGTTGGGAATTCCAATATGAGCGAACCGGGAAACCGGTAGACCGGGTGGGTAAGCGAATCGGCCTGGTTTTTCTGGTTTACCGGGCTACTAATAAACTGGAAGTAAAATGAAAGGCGATTCTCTGGCCGCGCTGCCGCCCGCAGGTGAACCTGCGGGCTAAAAACGACGCCCCATGAATGGGGCTGCGGCGAAGGTCGCGCGCCGCAGGAAGCCGGGTTCACCCGGCGTCGTTTCGTAGCCCGGAGCTTCAGCTCCGGGTGACCGTGGCCGAAAACACCTGATTTCAAAATACGTTTAGTTTAACTTCTTGTCTCTGCATGAAAACCTTTTTCATCCACCCCATTTCTTATGACTTCAACATCCTCCTCGCCATCTCGCATTCCCGCCTCGCTGCGCGTGCTGGGGCGGGCGGCCCGGGACTGGTACGATGACTGGTTCAACCAGTTCATCCTGAATTTCCTGGCCGTGCTCTCGTGGATCACCGTCGTGCTGGGCCCGCCCATCCTGTTCGGATTCTACGAGATCGCGCATGAGATGACCTATGGCCGTTCGGGTGGGCCGGGCGACTTGTTCCGGGCCGCGAAGCGCTATTTCGGGGTGAGCTGGCTATGGATGACGAT
>Ga0256832_1002009_pt1 | contig 13860 bp, 15 predicted proteins | sample 134614metaG_FD_190534 | JGI IMG/M metagenome (GOLD analysis project Ga0256832, IMG submission 190534) | Hydrothermal vent microbial communities from Lau Basin, Pacific Ocean - 134-614 | ecosystem: Environmental > Aquatic > Marine > Hydrothermal vents | place: Pacific Ocean: Lau Basin | collected...
AGGTCTCGCAGGGTATTTCTCAGCATTTTGCGGCGCTGTCCGAAGGCCGTTTTCACCATTTGCCGAAAGGCAGGCCAAAGTTCCTCAGGTACCAAAGAGACCTCCCTTCTTTCGAGGCGAATCACCCCCGACTGCACCTTGGGCGGCGGAGAAAAAGCCCCCGGCTTGACCGTAAACAGATACCTGCCCTCGTAATGTGCCTGCACCAATACGCTGAGCACGCCATACGTCTTACTTCCGGGCCTGGCAACGACCCGCTCGGCTACTTCGCGCTGAAACATGCCCACTACTTGCGGAATCAAAGCGCGATGTTCTACGGCCTTAAAAAGAATCTGTGAGGAGATGTTGTAGGGGAAATTGCCGAGCAGGCTAAAACACTGCCCCTCAAAAACCGTCTCCAAATCCAGCTTGAGGAAGTCGCCGGCGATGAGTTTTCCTGCCGTTTCCGGCAAATGCTCCTGCAACCAGGCGATCATGTCGCGATCGGCTTCTACGGCCTTAAAAGCCTCTTCCCGCTCCAGCAAAAAGCGCGTGAGAATGCCCTTGCCCGGCCCTACTTCGAGGATGCGAGGGCAATCCGGCTGTGGAAGTACCGCAGCTGTAATGCGGGCAGCGAGGCCCCTGTCGGTCAGAAAATGTTGGCCGTATGATTTTTTTGCACGCATGAAACCGCAAGATAGGCAGGTTTTTCTGAACCCAAAATCTATGTGAGCAAAACTCGTTACTTTTGCGCAAACAAAAAAAATGAAGAAACCAAAGATAGGAATCACCATAGGAGACATCAACGGCATTGGCCTGGAGGTCATCATCAAGACCCTTGCCAACCCCTTGATTTTAAAGCATATAACCCCCATTGTCTATGGCTCCGGGCGGGTTTTTGCCTACCACCGCAACATCGTCAAAGCAGATCAGCTCCCCATCCGGAGTATGCGCCCGGGCGGACATTTCCAGGACGACAAAATCAACCTGGTCAATTGCTGGGAGGAAACTGCCTCCATCCAACTGGGAGAGCCTACCGAAGAAGGCGGCAAATACGCCTGGCAATCCCTGCAACAGGCCATACAGGACCTGCGGCATGGCCATATAGACGGGCTGACTACGGCCCCCATCCACAAAAAGGCCATGCAAATGGCCGGCTTCCATTACGCAGGCCATACGGAATATCTGGCCAAAGAGCTGGGCGGCGAAAGCCTGATGATGATGGTCAGCGACCGCATGAGACTGGGGCTGGCAACCCACCACATTCCCCTCAAAGAAGTACCCGAAGCCCTCAGCAAAGGGCTCATCATTCGCAAATTGCGCATCATGGAGCAAAGCCTGCGCCGGGACTTCGGCCTGGAAAAACCCCTCATCGCCGTACTGGGCCTCAACCCCCATGCCGGCGATGACGGCCTGATGGGCAATGAAGAGGCCGGGTTCATCCGCCCGGCCATTATCGAGCTGAAAAAGAAAAACATGCTCGTCATGGGCCCCTTCCCTGCCGACAGCTTTTTTGGCTCCGGCCAATACGCCAAATTTGACGGCATCCTCGCCATGTATCACGACCAGGGGCTCATTCCTTTTAAAACACTTTCCTTTGGCGAAGGCGTCAATTTCACTGCAGGCCTGCCATTTGTACGCACCTCGCCCGACCACGGCACAGCCATGGACATCGCCGGCAAAAACCTGGCAGACCCGGCCTCCTTCCGCAGGGCTTTATTCCTCGCAGCCGACTTGGTGCGCCAACGCCAAATGACTGAAGAAAGCACCGGAGAAACTGCAGAACACAAACCCGAAAGGGAAGAAAGCACACCGGAAACTTAACCGCTCGCAATCCCCCGCCTTGCGGCAAATGGATATGCTTTGAACCCCTTCTGCCATAATTTCGTTACCTTTGTGGCGTTTTTGAACGACATCAAAACCGATAAAACATCATGGGAAAAGCCCCGAAGCAAGAAAAAACGCGCTACAGCGATAAGGAACTCGAAGAGTTTCGCGTGCTCATCGAAGAGCGCATCGCCCAGGCTCAAGAGCAGTTGGAATACCTCCAAAACCAATTGCGCGAACGCATGGAAAGCGAAGAAAGCAAAGTGCGAAGCCTTGACGATGCTGCAGACACCTCTGAAATGACGTTTCTCATCTCCCGCATGAGGAGCCAAAAGAAACTCATCAGCCATCTCGAAAACGCCTTGCTCCGCATAGACAACAAAGTCTATGGCATCTGCCGCGAAACGGGCAAGCTCATTTCCAAAGAACGGCTCAAAGCAGTACCGCACGCCACGCTGAGCATCCTTGCCAAGCAAAACAAGAAAAAGCGATAGATGCAGCAACTCACAAAGCGAAATTGGATATGGATCGTAACGCTGCTCATCGTCATGGCCGATCAGGTGCTCAAGATATGGGTTAAGCTAAACATGCCCTATGGCACCGATATTTACCTCATCGGCGATTGGGCGCGGCTGCACTTCGTCGAAAATGAAGGCATGGCCTACGGCATGACTTTTGGCGGCAAGTACGGCAAACTGGCCCTCAGCCTCTTTCGCATCGTTGCCGTCGTTTTGCTCGGCGCTTTTGTCAACTTCCTGCGCAAAAAACCTCAAGTGCCCAATGGCGTGTTGATTTGCTTTGCAGCCATCCTCGCCGGCGCGCTCGGCAACATCCTCGACAGCGCCTTCTACGGGCTTATATTTTCCCGCGCCTATCCGGGAGTCATAGCCCATACAGTGCCCTTTGGAGAAGGCTACGCGCCCTTCTTATACGGCCACGTGGTGGACATGTTCTACTTCCCCATCTGGGAAGGACACTATCCGCAGTGGATTCCCTTCCTCGGCGGCAAACGCTACCTCTTCTTCTCACCTGTATTCAACATCGCAGACGTCGCCATCACGACGGGCGTACTCTCGCTCATTATCTTTTACCGGAAGTTCTTCTTTGCTGAAGAGGAAAAACAAAAGGAAGAAACGGAAGAAAGCAGCCCGAAGCAAAATGAAGAAACACCCGCTCCCATGCATGGCGAAAACGATCTGTCAGAGGAGTCCCAATAACTCCTTAACCAAAGGCGTAATCAGTGTTTTTTCATACCCCTTGCGCAGGGCGTGCTCCGTCAATTTTTTGTAGGCGGTAAAAGGGTCTGTCTCACCCAGGCTCTTCTGCTTTTTCTGCAGCACTTTTTTCAGGCTTTCCAAGTAATCCTCATCTTCAATTTCCGACAAAGCTGCCCGGATGCAGTAAGGACTAATGTTGCGTTTTTCCAACTCCCGCGTAATTCGTACCTTTCCCCACGCTTTCATGCGAAATTTGCCGCGAGCATAAGAGCGGGCAAAGCGCTCCTCGTTCAGAAAATTTTCGCGCACCAGCTCGGCTTTGATCTCCTCAGCCCATTCACCCCATACGCCCAGGCTGTTGAGCTTGCGAAGCACCTCGCTGTGGCAGCGATCCTGATACGCGCAGTAGCGTTGGAGTTTCTTCAAAGCCTCTTCTTTGCTCAAACTCATTTTTTGTAATTTTGCAACAAAATTTAAACCAAAAACAAAACTCCTATGGATTGGCTCAATCTCGACAAACTCACTGAAATACTCACCGCCTATGCCCCCAAAGTGGCTGGCGCCATTCTCACCCTCATCATTGGTTTTTGGGTAATCAAAAGGCTCAGCAAAGTAACGTCAAATTTGCTGGAAAAGAAAAAAATTGACGAAACAGTGCGTCCCTTTTTGGTCTCCATCACAGATACAGGCCTGAAGATCATGCTGCTGCTCGCCGTGGCTTCCATGTTTGGCATCAATGTAACCTCCTTCATTGCCATCTTCACTGCCCTGGCCTTCGCCATCGGCATGGCGCTACAGGGCAGCCTCGGCCATTTCGCCAGTGGCGTGCTGTTGTTGCTGTTTAAACCCTACAGAGTAGGAGACCTCGTTACCATCAATGACAAAACCGGCGTGGTCGAAGCCGTTCAGATTTTCAATACCCTGCTCCGCACACCCGACAACAAACGCATCATCATACCCAATGGCGTGGTTACCTCCGGCACCATCACCAACATCAGCGGCCAGGGTACCATACGCGTGGACATGAGCTTCGGCATCGGATACAACGACGACATTGACAAAGCCCGCAGCATCATCAAAGAAGTGGCAGATAAGTCCGACCTCATCCTCAAAGACCCGCCCATAGACATCTTCGTACAAGAACTGGCCGACAGCTCTGTCAATTTTGCCGTAAGGCCCTGGTGCAAAAGCGAACACTTCTGGGATGTTTACTTCTATATGCACGAAAACATCAAAAAAGCCTTCGACCAACAAGGCGTCAGCATCCCATTCCCGCAAATGGATGTGCATCTCGACAAATGATGAAAGAAAAAAAGAGGTGAAGCTGCGCTTCACCTCTTTTTTTCTCTGACTTCGTCCAAAAAAGCTTCCAGATGGGCGGCAAATTCTTTCGGGTGCTCCATCATGGGAGCATGGCCGCATTGCTCTATGAAAACCAGTTTGGAATTGGGCAGCAGCTTGTGAAACTGCTCTGCAACAAAGGGAGGCGTGATGCTGTCTTGCCTGCCCCAAATCAACAGGACAGGCACCTTGATCTTCGGGAGTTCTTCCTCCAGATTGTTGCGAATGGCCGACTTGGCCATGGCAATCACCCGAATGGCCTTTAAGCGGTTGTTGACGATGTCAAAAACCTCATCTACCAACTCTTTGGTAGCCACTTCCGGATTGTAAAAGGTCTCTTCGGTCTTTTTCCTGATGTACTCGTAATCACCGCGCTTGGGAAAAGTAGAACCCATGGCCTTCTCAAAAAGCCCCGAGCTGCCCGTCAAAATCATAGACCGCACACGCTCCGGATACGCCAAAGCAAAGAGCAGTGCGAGATGCCCCCCCAGAGAATTCCCCAGCACATGCATTTGCTCATAACCTTTGTGCTTCACAAAAGCCCCGATGTGCTGCAGCAAGCCCTTCAGCGAAACCTTCCGCAAAGGCATCTCGTAAATGGGTAAAATAGGGACAACCACATTGTAGGTCTTGCCAAAGTAATCCAGCAAGCCTTTAAAATTGCTCAAAGCCCCAAAAAGTCCGTGTAATAATAAGAGCGTCTCGCCCTTCCCGCCGGTTTCGATATAGCGGAAATCTCCCTCTGTCTTTAGTGCATAGTCCATAACTGCTCCGTTCATGAGCAGCAAAAATAGTACATTTTTCGTGCCTGCAAAGGAAAAAAGCAGGCCGCTTCAAAACGGCCTGCTTTTTACATCATCCAATCACGCTGGAGTCCTTCGACATGCTGCCGGAATACATCCAGGCAGCGCCTGCAAGGGCCAAATCCTTCAGCATCATAGCCATAGAAGTGGCATCTTCACCACCTGAAGCCATGACCCCTTTCAGATGAATGGAAAGCGCAAAAATGATCAACATCAAACCCAAAAGCGCCGTCCCCAGCTTATCCCACTTCCCAATTAAAATGGAGATTGCAGCAGCGAGTAAACCCGCCCCGGTGAGATACACCCAAAAGACACCGCCGGGAAGGGGTACCATGCCAGCCATGTCATTGGCATTCATAAAGTGAAAAAGCCCGAAAATGGCCATGGGTAAAGCGTACAAATAGCGTCCAAGTCCAAGTATTGCATTCATAAGGCAAAGTGTTTGGTTATAAAATATTCGTTTCGTTTACAGCAAATATATGAAACATTTGAAAAACCAAGACATTTCTCACAGAATATTTTACACGCAAAAAGCCATAGAGTTGACCATAAAACCCGCTTTTGTCCGCCCGCCGATGATTTCCCAAAAATCTTTATCTTTGCAGGCACATACCTCCTCTTTACACAAATACACGAACAGAAAAGAGAAACCCCGTCCGGCTGCCATGGCAGTCGCAGGCGGGTATTGTTGGTCTTAAATCTGTTCGTATGAAAATTCAGCGCATACCCGAAGAATTTCTGCACTTCCTCTGGAAAACCCGCCGCTTTGACCCGAAAAATCTGCTCACCACCCACGGCGCGCCCGTCCAAATCCTGCAGGGCGGCATCCACAACATGCATGCCGGCCCCGATTTCCTGCAGGCGCGCATACGCATAGGCAATCGCCTCTGGGCCGGGCAGGTCGAAATCCACGTCAAATCCTCCGATTGGATCGCCCACAAACACCCCTTCGATCCCGCCTATCAAAACGTCATCCTGCACGTAGTCTGGGAAGAAGACATCCCCATCTGCCTGGCCGATGGCAGCCGCCTGCCCTGCCTCGAACTCAAAAACCGCACCCCCTCCGGCCTCTTCGAGCGCTACCGCCAGCTCCAACAGGCCGCCCTGAAAGTGCCCTGCACCTCCCGCATAGCCGAAGTCTCTCCACTCACCCGCTCCGCCTGGCTCGACCGCATGCTCATCGAACGCCTCGAAGAAAAAGCCCGGCATTTCGAACAACTCGCCCAAAGCACCCAAAACGACCTCGAACAAATGCTCCGCGCCGGCATAGCAAGGGCTTTTGGCCTTCCGGCAAATGCAGATGCGCTCGAAGACCTCCTCCTCTCCCTGCCTCATACCCTGCTCAACCGCTACCACAAAAACCCCCTGCAAATAGAAGCACTCCTCTTCGGCCAGGCCGGACTGCTCGAAGGGCACTTCAAAGACGACTGGCCTCAAAAGCTCCAAAGGGAATTTCGCTTCCTCCAAAAGAAACACAGCCTGCAACCTCTCTCCGCAAGCCGCTGGAAGTGGTCGCGCATGAGGCCCTCCTCCTTCCCCTCCCTGCGCATCGCCCAACTGGCAGCCCTCTGCAACCGGCATACGAACTGGCTTGATACCTTCCGGCAGCCCGCCTCAACAAGCACAGACACACAAGCAAAACCGCAGGAAAACATCAAAGCCTTCTTCCAAATAGAAACTTCCGATTACTGGAAAACACACCATCATTGGGAACGCCTTTCGGCAAAAAACTTCTCGCGCCCGGGCAAAGCGCTGATAGAACGCGTAGTACTCAACGCCCTGGCGCCTTTCTTCTTCCGCTATGGACAACAACAGGGCGATGAAACCTTCAAACTGCAAGCCCTCCAATGGGTAGCCGGACTACCCGCCGAAGACAACCGCATCACACGGAAATGGAAAGACTTTGGATGGGAAATTCGCAGCGCCGAACACAGCCAAGCCATCCTGCACCTCCAACGCCATTACTGCGAAAAGCGCAAATGCCTGCACTGTGCCATTGGGCACCAACTCATTAAAGAATAAAGACGCCCGGACGCACCACCGCCTCAGAGCGTCTCTCAACTACATCATATTCAATGCCCTTACACCATAGGAAATGGGGAAAGGCAGCACTACCCAAAAAAATTCGGGCTTGTACATCAACATCAAAATCATAGCGGCCAAACTCACGATGGAAATCACCCAATCCAACAAAGTGCCGCGGCGTGGTTCTTCTTGCATGACGTTTCGTTTTTTCGTTTACAGACGGGCAAAGATAGGGAAAAAGGCTAATTCCGCGAGTCCTGCCCCCAAATCAACTTGCTCCTCAAAGTATCGGGAAAGCTACTGCCCTCAGGACGCAACAAACGTATGCTAAAAGGCGCTTTGCGCACGCGCAAAGAACAGGAAGCATCTACCGTGGCATTGCGGGAATCCAAAGTGCAAAGGTACTCACGACTACGACCCGCAAACTCAAAGCGCAACTCGGATTGATCCGAAATGACGATGGGGCGCACGCTCAGGTTGTGCGGAGCTACCGGCGTTACCACAAAATTGCCGGTGTCGGGAAAAACAATCGGGCCTCCGCAACTCAGCGAATAGCCCGTAGAACCCGTAGGCGTAGCCACGATGAGACCATCGGCCCAATAGGTGTTCAAAAAACCACCGTCCAAATAGGCATGCACCGTAATCATGGAGGCCGTCGCCAGCTTGAGCATGGTAAAATCATTCAACGCATAGGGAAAATCGCCAAAAAGCCCGACAGGGCCGTCCAATTCAATTAAACTGCGCTCCTCTAAACGATAGCGCCCTTCTACCAACTGCCGCACAGCCCGCGCAATGTACCGCTTCTCGATACTGGCCAGAAAACCCATGCGCCCCAGATTGATACCCACCACGGGAATGCCGCTGTCCCGCACCAGCGTCAAAGTACTTAAAATGGTGCCATCGCCGCCCAAGGTCATCAAAAAATCATATCTCCCCGAACGCAAATCAGCATGAGTCGAAAAAACCGGAGCACTCAAGGCCCGTATCACAATACCTGTATCCTGCCCGTTCCCTTTGAGATAAGCCCGAAGTTCCTCCACCCAACCCGCGTAAAAAACCAAATCAATGCCATGCTCCGAAGCCGCCTCCATCAACTGCTCCAAATAAGGCAAATCCTCCGATTTAAACTCCTTGCTGTAAACTGCAATCAGCATAATTTTTAAATTTTCAGCCAAGTATGCCCATCAACAAAGGTATAAAAGTTTACTCTCCTCCTACCCCCCTATCCGCCAGTGCAAAAAGAAACCGATTTCGCCGAGTTTGTTGCGACTGACCTCCAACAACACCACCTTGTCGTAATAGCTGACGATATCCAGCCCAATCCCGTAAGCCGGCAGCCAGGCATTGGCAAAGGAATTTCCCTCGGCATGATAGGGATTGTTGACATAGCCCAACTCTGCATGGAAAGACAGATACACCCGCAAGGGCATTTGGCGAAAGCCCCTGAAAGGCATCAGCCGCCCCCACTCGTGTACCCCGTATAGAAGCGGCAAGTGAAAACTGCATTTGGCGAAAGCCCAATCCAAACCATCTATCAGGTAGTATTCATATCCCCGCAAATAGTCTTCTTCATACCCCAGAGCACGGCTGTTGTAGTAGGGCTGCCGGCCGCGCTGCAAAGCCAGGCGAGTTCGAAAAACCAGCTCAAAACCCGCCCGCTGAGCCGCCGGCCAATACTGCCTGAGCGTCATATCGGCATAGGCCGCCTGCAAATCGCCGAAAAGCCCCAAACCCAATTTTTCAAAGCGAGCCAACAGATACAACCCCCTGCGCGGATAGGGCCGAATGTCGCGCCCATCCCACTCAAAAGCATAGCGAAAGAAAAAATACCGCTGAAGACTCCTCCCCTCACCCAAAAAATCGGGATTGTAATCGGTGGCAATCAGCGTATCTATACGGGTTCTGTAAAAGCCCAGTTCAAGCCGCTGCGTGCTGCGCAAAGCAGGCCGCCGCCGCAAGCTCAACGACAGCCGAAAGCGCTGCAAAATGCGCTTGTCGGGAAAATAAACGAACTGTTCCCTGTTTTCATAAGTATTGTAGCGCAAATACTTGCTGTCGGAAAGCAGCAGGTTAAAACCCAAACCCCAATGCCGCCTCACATCGAAAAAGGGCAAGTCGTATTCGGCCTCCAATTTGCGCGTGAAGCCCAACTGCAACTTCAACTTAAAGGCATCCATGCGCCCGCTGAAATTGCTGTGCCGGAAATAAACACCTAAATTAATCCTGCGCAAATCGCGTTGGTAATCGCGCCACCAGACATTGAAATTCCTGTCGGCCAAGTCAAAAAGAGGAATCGGATAAAAATACCAACCCTCCTCCACTTCCACCAAAATCCCAATCCGCTGCCGCTCCACATCCCAATCCCGCACATTGATCAACACGCGATTGAATAAACCCGTATTCATCAAATAACGGGTGTTGCGCTCCAAAAGAGCCTGCAAATCGTCCATCGCCAAACTGTCCCCCACGGCAAAATCCAACTCCCGCAAAATCACCCCCGAACGGGTGCGCGCATTGCCCTCCACATAAATCGTGTCAATATGCAAAACCGACACAGACGCCTGCCCAAAAACAGATGGCGCCATCAAAAAGAAAAAAAGGAGAAGAAAAAGTGTACGAAATATTGTCATCAATAAGATTTGGAATTTCTCACAATAGTTCATTAAGAAGCTTTGAAGTTTTCAGGCTGTCAATAATCTTCTTTTCTCGCAAAGCCGCAAAGCCGCAAAGAAACTCCTTTGCATCTTTGCGAGAAATTCTCCCCCACAACCAGAAATCTCCAACGCTAAACACTAAACACTAAACAATCCCCCACCAGCCCATGCACAACCAACAAAAAAAACTGTAAACAGTCCACTGTAAACAGTAAACCCCAAAAACGCTAAACGCTAAACGCTAAACGCTAAACACTAAACGCTAAACACTACCCCCCCATCAGCCCATGCACAACCAACAAAAAACTGTAAACAGTCCACTGTAAACAGTAAACTAAAAAACTAAACATTCAAATAATTCATCAACGACTCAAAGCGCTCCCTCAGCGCATCGGAATACTCCTGTTCTGTAAAAACGCCTTTGATGGTATAGCCAAAGCGCTTAAAAGCCGAGACGATATCCTCCACTTCCTGGCGATTGACTTTAATGGTTACTTCAATCATGGCCGTTTTCAAGTCGGAGGAAATAAAGGCCGCCAGTACGGCGGCGCCTTCGGCTTCCGCCAAACGGCTCAACTCTGCCAGGGAGTACTCCGTGCGATGCATCTCCAGCACGATGATGGCTCCGGGCTCGGAGAAGGAGGCCATCTGCGTGAAATAATTTAGCAAGGCTTCCGGTTTGATCATGCCTATATAGCGGCCCTCTTCATCTACCACCGGCAAAACTGTAAGTTTATACTCAGACATGACCGACATCACCTCAAAGACGTGGTCGTGCTCCCGAATCAAAGGAAAGGTAATGCTCAACTGATAGCTGCCCACAGCTTCCTCCACATCGTGCGCCAGGATATCGTCTTCCGACAAAACGCCCAGCAATTGCTCGTGATTCACCACCGGCAAATGCAAAACGTTAAAGTCCTGCATGGTTGCCAGAGCCTCCTTACCGGTGGTTGAAGTGCGCAGGGGCAAGAGGTCATTCGATATGAGATCTGCTGCGGTCATGAAAGTTTTGGATTTAGAAAAGGCCCTTCAACTATCTATCTGTATGCTCTTCCATAACGAAAAAAAGAGGCATTTGTTTATGCCTCCCTTCGGCTATCGCTTGAGTTTTTCCAACTCCCTGCGATATTCCATTTCGGTCAACATGCCCCGCTCTCTCAACTGTTTCAACCGGTTGAGTTGCTCGAGCAAATCCGGTTCCTGCTGTTCTTCTTTGACTTCGATTTTCTTCTTCGTCCTTTCGCGCTTGAGGCGGTAGTTGGACTCCCGAAAAGTTTTGAAGTCAGCCTGCGTTCGCAGCCAGGCCAGGGCTTCGTGGGTTTCGATGCGGCTGAAATCGTCGAAGCCATATTGAACGGCCTTGTCCAGTGCTTCCAGAGCTTCTTTTCCTTTTTCTTCCAGAGAGTACAGACAAGCCATATTAAAGAGGATGGCGGGGTTGCGGGGGTCCAGTTTAAGGGCCTCGGAGAAGTTCTCCAGCGCCTTGTCGTAGTCAAAATTTTTAAAGGCCTCCTTACCCGACTTGATGAGCTGCCTCAAGCGGGCATCATGAGCCTTTTTGTTTCTCACGCGCTCGGCAATTCGGCGGGCTTCGGCTTCTTCTTCAGCTGTCAGACGGCGCCTGTGCGGATACCTGTTTCTCGATGAGCGGGGGCGATAGTAACTGCGCGCGCGCTCCCTGTTGAACTTCCGGTCAAATTTCTCCTGGTCCATAAAGAAAATAGCAAGCGCATCAATAAACCCCAAGACAGTAGTCAAGCCGGAGCCCATCAAAAAGACATACAGTATGCCCAGGCCGATCTGCCCCAGATAAAAGCGATGCACGCCGGCCCAGCCCAGCGTCAGCGCCAGGAGGGCAGCAACATTTTTGTCTTTGGGTGTGCTCCTTCTACTCATCTGTCTTAGCGTCTTTTTGTGCGATTACGATGTACTGATAGTCCAAAACGGCATCGTAGGACGTATAGCTCTTAAAGCCTGCCTGCTCCAGCTGCTGCTCCAAAACGTACAGGGGCATGCGCAAGGACTGGGGCGGATTCTCCAAAGGGATTTTTTTCTTCTTGAAATCCACAATGACCAATTTGCCGCCTTCCGGCAAAACCTCGAGCAGGTGCCGCAAATAAGCCTCTTTATTTTGAATGTAAATGTACGTATTTACCAGCAAAATGATATCTGCCTCGCCGGGTTTCAGATGCGAATTGTCCGGCTCTGCCAAACGAGTCTCAAAGCGGTCTTGCAACTCCTGTGGCAATTCCACCCGCTTGATGCTATCCATAAACTCGATAAACTGCGGGTCAATTTCTATGGCGATGACGCGCCTGGCCTTGTGCGCCAGGCGGCGGGCAAAATAGCCTGAGCCGGCACCAATATCGGCAATTACCTTGTCCGAAATATCGCCGAGCATGGAAATGACCAACTCCGGCTTTTGCCAGAAAACGCGATTGGGGTTTTCGTATTCTGCAAGGCGGGTGCCGAAGTCCTCATTGCCGGAGTTTTGCGCTGCTTCGCCGCTTTCAACTGCCGGCTGCGGGCGTAAAGGCTTAAATTCCTCCTCGCCATTCTTGCAGGCTGCTGTTGAAACTGCCAACAACAAAAAAAGCCAAAAAGCAGCGGGAAGAAATTTCATAGCCACAAGTATTTGCTCAAATCCATTGAGAAGACTCTCAGGGCGAAGGTACAAAAAATTCAAACATGCTCTTAAAGGCACAGCCGCTCCAGAAAGGCCAGCATCTCGCGCCTGACTGCCGAAGCGCTGCTCTCGTAATCGTTGACAATGACGGAAAAAGCCAGCCATTTCCCCGTGCTGCGGCTACGCGCATAGCCGGTAAAAGAGCGCACCCCCTGCTTGCTTCCGGTCTTGGCATAGAGCCGCCCCCTGGCCGGAGAATCTTTCAGAAAGTGCTTCATGCTGCCGCGTTCACCCGCGACGGGCAGGCTGTTCAAAAAGGTCTTTTGCAGCAGCTCATCCGCATACATTTTTCTGACCAGCACGGCCAGGGTGTAAGCACAGACCGCATCATTTGCCGAAAGGCCGGACCCGTCAGCCATTGCCAGGCAAGCCAAATCCAGGCCCCGTTCGGCCCACACCTCCCTGACGGTCTTCACCCCTGCAGCCACACTGCCCTCCTGCTCGCGTTTTTTGCCGACAGCCCGCAAAAAAGCCTCGGCGTAGAGGTTGAGACTCTCGCGATTGGTCCATTCCACCAACGTACCCAGTGGCGGCGAATGCAAAACGGCAATGAGCTCCCGGGGCCTTTCGGGTTTTGGCTTTCGCCAAACTTTAGCCTCGCCATCAACGGCTATGCCGGCTTTCGCCAAATGAGCGCGCAACTGCTGCGCGGCAAACAAAGGCGCATCCGGCAAAGAACCCTTGATCGTAAAAACCCCCGAACCCGCCGGAATCGTGCCGCGAACCTCCCGCTCAAAATCATAGGGAAAACCGTAAATGTAGGCATTATCGCCACTGCCGGGAGCGCCCGAAGTGAGGCGCGAATAAAGCTTCAGCCCCTCCACGCGGGGCTTCATACCCAAAACGCTGACCGCCCCCCCGACTTTGGGGTTTTGCCTGAGCTGCAGGCGGTACATGTTTTCTGCCACATTCAAAGACCAAAGACCCGCCGCATAGTAATTGCCGCCGTCTTTCTCCGTCCAGCCCTGCGGCACGGGAGGCCCGGCAAACCAACTGTCATCAGCCACCACATCGCCGGCAATGCGGCGAATGCCGGCCTCGGAAATGCGATCGCAAAGCCAGTCCATCAGGCTGTCCAAATCCATGCAGCCCCCCCGACCCGAGCCAAGAGAAGGGTCGCCATAGCCCTTCAAATAAATGTTGCCCTGCAAAATGCCTTCGGCATCGAGGTAGCCGTCCATTTGCAGTTCTGTCTTAAAGCGAAAATCTTTGCCCAGCACGATCAAAGCCGTGGCCGTGCTCACCAGCTTCAGGGAAGAGGCCGGTTCCAAAGCCTCGCGGCTGTTGATTGCTGCCACTTCCCTGTGCGTGCTCATGTCTATCACGGA
>Ga0256832_1002010_pt1 | contig 13860 bp, 12 predicted proteins | sample 134614metaG_FD_190534 | JGI IMG/M metagenome (GOLD analysis project Ga0256832, IMG submission 190534) | Hydrothermal vent microbial communities from Lau Basin, Pacific Ocean - 134-614 | ecosystem: Environmental > Aquatic > Marine > Hydrothermal vents | place: Pacific Ocean: Lau Basin | collected...
CGGCAGGGGGCTGTTCTTCGGGTTCCGGGGTTTCTTCGGTAACTGTGTCCACGTTAATGGTAGCAAGAACTTCATGCAACTTGTCTGCTTGTGGGGGCTTGGTGAGCACGCCGATGGCGCCTGCTTCTCTGGCCATCTCCTCCAGCTTGTCTCCCTCGTTGCCGGTACAAAGGACGACGGGGATATGTGAAGTCTTCTCATTGCTGGTAATGGCGGTGGTGGCGGCAATACCGCCCATGCCCGGCATGGACTGATCCATGAACACGATGTTGATGTCTTCTGTGGCAATCTTGTCCAGGGCTTCTTCCCCGGAAGCCGCCATTTCGACCTCCAAGCCCTGGTCCTTGAGCAGTTTTCCCATGGCAAAACGCGCAGCCTTGGAATCATCAACCAGTAGTACCTTCATTATTGTCTCCGTTTTGGGTGCTGGGAACCGGAACATTTATACTACAAGACGGCGGTCTGGCCATCCGCGCATGCGTGAAAATGTGAAACCGGTGAATACATTTTATTGATGAGGGAGTTTGTGCCAGACCAGCAGCAGTTGTCCATCCCTGACATCGCGATGCTTCATATTCATCGTATCGATATCCATTTTTAGCCTGTTCAGGGCGGTTTGTCCATTCCGGCTGTTTCCTGGCCATGTCAGCAGTCCCAGCCACTGCCTTTTTCTCTGTTCGGTGGCTTCTCCCAGCCACAGAGGTTGCCCCGTTTCTTCGATGAGCCAGTTGCCGGGCCAGAGATAGAGAACTGTTCTCTGCTCTCCCATGGGCTTGGCCAGCACCAACGGCGACATTCGTCCGCCATGGCTGTGAGGCAGCAGAGGCAGCTCGGACAGCTTCCTTCCGGTTGTCAGCATCTTGAGCCATTCCAGGCCATGCACGGGGGTTTCCCTGTGCCATCCTTGTTGCTCCAGACGAGTAACCAGTGACTGCACCGGTCCGGCGTATTGCAGATTCAGGGGGCGGTCTTTTCTTTCCAGAATATCCTTGCGCCAGGCCGGAAGCTTGCGCCATCCCTCATTCTGCCATTCCTGCAGGCTCATGCTGCCCTCGATCTGCAGGGTGAAAGGGCGTGGCGGTGGCGCTTCCACGTCAAGGCTGGACGCCACGCCCAACAGAATCACGCTCAATCCCGTGACCAGGGCCAGCCTGCCGGCTAGAGGATGATCCTGAACGTGGGTACGGTAGGCCAGGCCCATGGCAGTGCTCCACAGAATACCGCCTCCCAGGGCATGCAGCACCGCCAGCAAGCCCGATCCCAGGTAGAGCTGGGACAGCATCACCGCCATCACCAGTATGCTGGCGGTGGAATAGATGCGCCAGCGGCGTACATGGGACATGGGAGTAGTGACCAGTACCGCTGCCATGCCGAAGAATACCGTGGCGCGCAGTACGAACACGTCGGGCAATACGGCCATCAGGCCTGGGTTGTGGCGCAACAGGGCTTCCAGGCCGATGCTCAACAGCCATACACTGCCGCAGGCCGCCAGCCAGTGCCGGGTGGCGCGGCGGTGTCCGGCAATCCACAGCACCAGGGAGACCACCAGCAACATGGCCAGGGTGGCGCTTTTGCCTGCCATGGCGGAAATGGCCAGCATGATGTGATCCCCGGTGGGATTGGCCAGGCTTTTCAGGCCCAGGTGCAAGGCGTTGTCCGCCACCAGCAGCGGCGCGGCAGGCAGCAGGGCGATGATGACCAGCACCAGGCTGGACAGCACCAGCAGTCCGGCGAGCATGGCCAGACCGGCGGATTCGGGGTGCCCGGGATCGCCCAGGGCGCGGGCAATGCGGTTCAGTTTCGGGTGGCGTTCGCCAAAACCCAGCACCCATTGCACCAGATCCCTGCTGTGGGGCTGAATGAGCAGGAACAGGCGATGGGACAGCCAGCCGAGAAACCACAAACTGCCCACCAGCACCACCAGCAGAATCACTAGGCGCAGGGCCACTTCCGAAACCACTTCCATGGAGGCGCCAAAGGCCATGCCGGGGAGCAGGTAGGCCGGAGCCCAGACCAGGGCGGAAAGGATGTTGGCGGCGAGGAAGGCTGGGGGTGGCATGTTCATCATTCCTGCCACCAGGGGAATCACTGCCCGTACCGGACCAAAGAATCGGCCAATGGCGACGCTCTTGCCACCGTAGCGGCGGAAAAAGTCCATGCCCTTTTCCAGCATGGCGGGATGATTCCTGAAAGGCCAGAGGCCGGTGAGCTGTTGCTGGTAACGCTTGCCCAGCCAGAAACTCAGCCCATCACCCGCCACGGCGCCCAGCACGGCCCAAAGGACCATGAACCAGAAATCCAGGGCGCCGGCGCCAATGAGCGCGCCCACGGCGAACATCACCGCCACGCCGGGCACCACGATGCCCACCACAGCCAGGGATTCGGCAAAAGCCATGAGAAAGATCACCACCCCGGCCCAGCCGGGGTTGGCGCTTACCCATTCCAGGAGTTGCCGGAAGGCTTCCGCCACACCACAGGCCGGGCCTTAGCCCGGCCGTCTCCTGTGGATGGCGTATGAAGAGCCTGTGCGCCTCATGGCTTCAGGCCGGCAAAGACCTTGCGGGCCGCTTCCAGGGTGGCGTCCAGGTCCGCCTGTTCGTGAGCGGCGGAGACAAAGCCTGCCTCGAAGGCGGAAGGCGCCAGGTACACGCCTTCGTCCAGCATGCCATGGAAGAACGCCTTGAACTGCTCCTGGTTGCAGGCCATGGAGCCCTGGAAGTCGGTAACCTGGTCTGCTGCACTGAAGAACAGGCCGAACATGCCGCCCACGTGATTTTCCGTGACCGCAATGCCCGCTTCCCTTCCGGCAGCCACCAGGCCGCGAATGAGGGCTTCCGTCTTGCGCCCCAGGTCCTCGAAGAAACCGGGAGCGGCGATCAGTTCCAGAGTCTTGAGGCCTGCGGCCATGGCCACCGGGTTGCCGGACAGAGTGCCAGCCTGGTACACGGGGCCCAGGGGAGCGATCTTCTCCATAATCTCACGCCTGCCGCCAAAGGCACCCACGGGCATGCCGCCACCGATGACCTTGCCCAGGGTGGTGAGGTCGGGGCGGATGCCATACAGACCCTGTACCCCGCCCAGACCCACGCGGAAACCGGTCATGACTTCATCGAAGATGAGTACGGCGCCGTACTGGTCGCAGACCTGGCGCAGGCCTTCCAGGAAACCCGGCACCGGAGGGATGCAGTTCATGTTGCCCGCCACGGGCTCGACGATGATGCAGGCGACTTCCTCACCGATCTGGCTGAAGGCTTCCTGTACCTGTTCCAGGTTGTTGTAGTCCAGGGTGATGGTCTGTTCCGCCAGGCAGGCGGGTACGCCGGGAGAGGATGGCTCACCCAGGGTCAAAGCGCCGGAGCCGGCCTTCACCAGCAGGGAGTCCGAGTGACCGTGGTAACAGCCTTCGAACTTCACGATCTTGTCCCGTCCCGTGTAACCCCGGGCCAGGCGGATGGCAGACATGGTGGCCTCGGTGCCGGAAGACACCATGCGCACCATTTCGATGGAAGGCACCAGTTCGCAGACCTTGTCGGCGATGCGTATCTCCAGTTCAGTCGGCGCGCCAAAGGACAGGCCCCGGGGTACGGCCTGCTGCACGGCCTCGATGACCTCGGGGTGGGCATGGCCCAGAATCATGGGGCCCCAGGAACCCACGTAATCGATGTAACGGCGGCCTTCACTGTCGAAGATGTAGGGGCCACTGGCGTGGTCGATGAACACCGGATCGCCGCCCACGCCCTTGAAGGCGCGCACAGGGGAGTTCACCCCGCCGGGAATGTGTTGCTGGGCTTTTGTGAACAGGTCGTGGGATGTGCTCATGGATTTCCTCGAAAAGCTTTGAAAGTTTGATCGATACGGCGTGCGGCTTCTTCCAGATCCGGCTGGGTGAACAGCCCCTGGATCATGGCCACCATGTCCACGCCGGTTTCGATGACCGATGGCGCATTTTCCGGGGTTATGCCGCCGATGGCAACCAGAGGCAGGCTGAGTTCCCTGCGCGCCTGGCGCAGCAGATCCAGCCCGGCCCGGCGAGCCTGGGGTTTGGTGGATGAAGAAAACACCGCGCCAAAAGCGAGATAGTCAGCACCCCGGCTGGCGGCCTGGTGCGCACGGGCCAGGTCGTTGTAGCAGGAAATACCGATCACCCTGTTGGGGCCGAGGGTAGCGCGGGCTTGTTCCAGGCTGCTGTCGGTCTCGCCCAGGTGGACGCCGTGGGCGCCGCTGTTCCGGCACAGGGCGATGTCGTCGTTGATGATCAGCAGGGCCTGGTGGTGTTCGCACAGGGTCCGCAACGCTTGGGCTTCTTTCTGGCGCCGGCGGGAGTCTGTGGACTTGTCCCGATATTGGACAATGCGGCAGCCGCCCTGTAGTACAGCTTGCACCTGCTCCAGCAGCGCCTGACCATGCAGATTCTGGGGCGTGATGGCGTACAGTCCTGTCAGTCCCGGCATTTGGATCTTCCTGGCAGCCATTGTCCCCGGCCTGGTTTGAAAGCCTTTTCCAGGGTGTGCCAGGTATAGTGTTGGGCCCTGTCCACAGCCTCTTCCAGGGGGTGTCCTCCAGCCAGATTGGCCGCAATGGCTGAAGCCAGGGTGCAGCCGGAACCATGATAGCTGCCGGGGAGCTTGGGCCACTGCCAGTGGCGGGTCTGTTGTTCCTGGTACAGGCTGTTGGTTACCTGGCCATGGCTGGATTCATCCGCGCCGGTGATGAGGACGGCGCCACAGCCCAAGTCCAGCAGGCTGCGGGCGCAGTCGGCAGGCTCGGTCTGGCCGCTCAGTTGCCGGGCTTCCCGTCGGTTGGGGGTGATCAGACTGGCCCGGTCGAGAAGAGGGTGGACAATGCCGGTGCTGCTCATGGCCTGGCCGCCCCCTGAGGCCAGCACCGTGTCCAGCACCAGGGGAACGCCGGGCAGGGCTTGGTGAATGCGGCGGATCTCCTGGGCAATGCGCAGATCGCCTACCAGGCCCACCTTGATGGCGGCAATGGCAAAGTCGTCCACAATGCGCCGGGCCTGCTGCCACAGAATCTCCGGCGCTACCGGATGAATGCGGTATACGCGGCTGCTGTCTTGTTCCGTGAGGCAGCTGAGCAGGGTGACGGTATGGCAGCAATGGGCGGCCAGGGTTTCGATATCCGCCTGGATGCCTGCACCGCCGCTGGGATCATGGCCGGAGATGCACAATACGGTGGGTCTGGATGGGGCGGGTTTCATGGCGCAAGTATACTCCAGCAGACCCTGGCAGGCAGAGTGCCGGAACATGGTCTACAATTAACCCACGAACAAGAGGCTTTATCTCGACCCCTATTGATTTTCGAGCATTTCTTTCGGGTGCATGTGATCCCGGACAGGTGAACTTATGACTGACAAATTTGAAAATCTGCGCAAGATTGCCAGTGAATACTGCCACATCATCGAATCGGTGGGAGAGGACCGGTCCGATTGGCTGAAGCAGGTGTTCAAGCTGCTTCCCCAGCTGCATGCGGCCATTGCGGTGATGCTGGAGCAGGAGAGCGCCGGCGGGCACCCGGTGGAAGCCAACCTGGAGCTGCGTTTTTCCCTGTTCACCAAGCTGCACCAGCTCCTGGGGGAGAAAGACCCTTACTGGATGGAGTATGACCTGGGGCACAAGGAATGCCGCAGTGGCAGCCTGGCGGATGATCTTACGGACATCTATTGCGAACTGAAGCAGGGACTGATGATGCTGGAAGAAGACCCATCCGATCCGGATGGCATTCTGCGCAACTGGCGGGCCGGCTACCGTATCCACTGGGGCAAGCATCTGGTGGATGCAGAGCGGCATCTCTACGATCTTTCATCCCGGGGACGTATCTGAACATGATCCGATGGTTTCTTGTGCTGGCGATCATCGCCGGTGAATCCCTCATGGCTGCGGAAGAGGAGCAGACCCTCACCCTGCAACTGCCTCCGGCATCTCTGGAAAAATGGTATCGCCCGGTCAACAAACACGATGTGTGGCTGCACACCATGTTCCGTCTGCGCCGGGAGATGCAGGCGGTTTCCGAGTATTCCGCTTTGGAAGACCCGTCCCGCCTGAAAAAATGGCTGGACAAGCTGGAAAAAGACTACCTGTCCATCGGTAAGATGGTGCCGGAATGGCAGGATGAACTGGAAACAGAACTGCTGGAAAAGATGCGCGCCAGGGCCGCCGCCGGAGATCAGGAGGGCCTGGCCCGGGTGCAGCGCAAGCTGCGCAAGTCCTGCCAGTCATGTCACTCGGAGTACAAGCTTACTGCCGCTCTGCGTTATCGGACGCCGGATTTCGCCCGGGTGAAAGTGGAATCTGAAGAGACCCTGGAAGAGGAAGATTACAGCCGGGTCATGTCCCGTCTGAGTCTGCTTCTAAACCGGGTGAAGATCGCCGGAGAAGATGAGCGCAGGAAAGCAGCGCTGGACGCCTTGGATCAGCTGGAACAGCGTCTGGCGGATCTGGGAGGAAGTTGTTCGGCTTGCCATAAGCAGGAAAGCACCCGTGAGATCATCCTGGGCGAGAAGGCGAAGGCTTCACTGGCTCATGTGCGCCAGGGGCTGAACGCCGGGGATAAGCGACAGGCAGCCCGTTACCTGGGTGAATTTGCTGTTGGCGTGTGCGCCGATTGCCACGCCATCCATCGCCTGCAGAGCCGCATGCGGCGCCTGCTCTCCGGAGACTGATGGACGCGGCTCACACCCCGAGCCAGGGAAAACCGTATCCGTGGGTTGGACTTCAGTCCGACATCGCTCTATTGTGGTTGTTGTTGTCGGGCTGAAGCCCGATCTACGGTCACACGGGGCGCAGCGGTGTTTATGTGCTACTTGATCCAGGGGTTGGGTTTGCCCTGGATTTTGGCCACGGCCCGGTTATGGCGCTTTTCTTCCTGGTCGGGGGGATACTGGCGGTTCCATTTTTCCAGCAGCTTGCGCTGCTTGCGGTACAGATCCAGGCCGTACTCATCAGACATGTAGAGCATGGCCCGGGCAATACGTCCCCGGGCCTCCGGGCGCGGTTCCACCCGGTGCTTGCGGAAATCCACCTCGAAATCACAGTTCTTATAGTAGTGATCCTCGCCGGGGATGATCCCAAAGGGCATGGAGCTGCGCGTTTGGTTCACATCCTTGCGCGCCGCGTACATGTTGTGCATGTCGGATTCAATAAGGTTGAAGCGCGGGCTGTTGTGGCGGCACTGTTCGCGTTTGCCGCAGCGCAGCTTCTTGGTCACCCAGCTCATGGGATAGACATGTTCCACGTTGACTGTGCGATCGAAAGGGCGGAAGTGTTTGCCGCAGTACAGGGTTTCTCCACCCCGGGGGTAGACGTTCTGCCAGTAGTCCCGCAGGCTGTCCAGGTAGTTTCTGTCAGGCTGACGTGAGCAGGCGCTGGTGCTCCACAGGGCAACGCCCAGGGCAAAAGACAGGAAAAATCTCGTGTTCATGGATATTCGGCACATTTCAGTTGCTGGGGAATTGCGATAATATCCTCGATTCCGTCTGCTCACCACAATCTGTCACTGGAATACTATGGAAGACACAGAAAAAAAGGCATCGACAACCGCGAGCAACCGCCTGTGGTTGATTCTCAGTGCTGTTATGGCTGTGACTCTGGCGGCAGTGTTCATGGTGCCTGACGGCAAGAAGCCGGCGCAGGATATTCCCCTGCCCACGGCACCTGATCCGCAGCCTGCGCCGTCAGGGCAGGAGCAAACCCTGTCTTCTCCGGCTCCGGTGGCGACGCCTGAGGCGGGCCGGGAGCTGGGCGAGGGCGAGGCGGCAAGAAAGTTTCTGAACGAATCACCGGATCTGGACGCTGAATCGGTTTTTCAGCGCGCTCAGGCATTCCGACAGGAAGGACGTATGGCGGACGCCTGGCTGCTGTATTTCAAGGCGGCCCGGGATGGAAACGCTCCCGCGGCCATGGCCCTGGCGGAACAGGCTGATCCGGCGTATTTTGATCCTGGCCAGAGCCTGCTGGATGAGCCTGATCTGGTTCAGGCGCACAAATGGTATCTGCAGGCCAGACGCAATGGCAGCCAGGAGGCGGAAAAACGCCTGGATCAACTATTGGAACAACTGCGCAAGGCGGCGGCTGGCGGGGATCACCAGGCACAGATGTTGCTGGCAAAATGGAAATGAACGTGATGAAGAAGATTGTTGTGGCGCTTTGCCTGCTGCTCTGGCTGGCTCCGGTGCCGGCGGACGGGCAGAAACCCCTGCTGATACCCGGCAAGACCTCTCTGTACCAGCGCGTGCTGTCCATTCCCGAAGCCCGTCTGGCAGATCAGCCGGGAGATTCCCAGGGTGTCGAAGTCACGCCCTTCAGCGCTTTCTACGTGTATGAGCGCCGGCAGCTGGATGGCCGGGAATGGCTGCTTCTGGGCACGGACCGTCATGGCAGCCTGAGCGGCTGGATGCCGGCCCGGGACAGCATCGCCTGGAATCAGGGCCTGACCGTGGAGTTCAGAGATCCAGCCGGACATGACCGGGTGCTGATGTTCAAGAACAAGGCGGCTTTGAAATCCCTGGCAAAGGCAGGCGCCGATGAAAACTACGACCGGCTCTACCGCCAGGCGGTGCAGGGGGAGCTGCCGGCGGATTCGCCAGTGATTGCCATCCAGCCTGCCGGACATATCGATATCCGCAAGGATTTCTATCTGGTGCCCATCCTGGATTTCCAGGATACCTGGCTGGGCAGCGAACAGGCGCGCATGCTGAAGATTGCCAGCGTACCCCTGGAAAGCCCGGACAAACCGTCGGCAGCGGCGCAGAACGATGACTATACAGCGGGCCTGGTTTTCGTCATCGACGCCAGCCTGTCCATGGATGAATATATCGAGCGCACCCGCGAAGCGGTGATGAAAATCTACGACCAGCTTGGGGACGCCGGTCAACTGGGCAAGGTGGATTTCGGCCTGGTGGCTTTTCGTGACAATGCCGGCTCGGTTCCTGGTCTGGACTACACGGCCAGGACCTGGGTCACTCTGGAAGAAGGCCGCAACCCCGGCGCCTTCCTGGAAAAAGTGGATCAGTTGTCGGCAGCTAAAGTGTCCAGCCGGGATTTCCGTGAGGATGCCTATGCCGGGCTGCAACAGGCCATTGAGGGTATGAACTGGCAGGGCCACGACGCCCGTTATATCGTGCTCATCACGGATGCCGGCGCCCGGGAGGGGGACGATCCCTTGTCCACAACCGGTCTGTCCACGGACGAGGTGCGCCAGCTGGCGCAGAACAACGGTATCGCCATTTTCGTCCTGCACCTGAAAACTCCAGCAAAGATGGCAGATCATCAGGCAGCGGAAGCCCAGTACCAGGAGTTATCGGATTTCCCGGGTATTGGCAGTCTTTATTATGGGGTGCCTACAGGGGATGTGGCAGAATTCGGCACGGTACTGGACAGCCTGGCGGGACAGATCTCCGCCCAGGTGGCCCAGGGTGTCAACAAACCTGAATCTGACAGCCCGGTGGTGAAGAACAATCCCCGCCTCGCGGAACTCCAGGGCAAGGTGGAAAAACTGGGTTATGCCCTGCGTATGCAGTATCTGCAACAACACAAGGGGGGTAGGCTGCCCCGGGTGTTCGATGCCTGGATGCTGGATCACGATATCCGGGAGCCGGCGCGCCCGGTGGTGAATGTGCGAGTGCTGCTCACCCGCGACCAGCTTTCTGACCTGCATGATGTTCTGCAGCAGGTATTGCGCACGGCAGAAGATGGATTGCTGTCACCCCAGACCTTCCTCGATGAACTCAAGAGCCTGGCCGCCACCATCAGCCGCAACCCCGAGGAGTTGGGCCGCACCACCGCCACCACGGCGGGAGAGGGCAACAGCCTGGTGGACATGGGCTTCATCGGTGAGTACATCGAAGGCCTGCCCTATACCGGCGAGGTCATGTCTCTGTCCCTGGACGACTGGCAGAGCTGGCCTGTGCGCCGCCAGGTGGATTTTCTGCGCCGCCTGGAAGACAAAATTGCCTATTATCGCGCCCTGCATGACAACACGGACTTGTGGATCAGCCTGGACAAAGGACCGGTGAACGGCGATTCGGTGTTTCCCCTGCCCCTGGAAATGCTGCCCTGATGCAGGAAGCCCCCGCGGAGACCATCTACCAGCTGAAGAACGTGGCCAGGGTGCGTGAAAGCAATGGCTACGCCTTCAGCCTGCGTGTGCCTTCCCTGCGCATTCAGCGCGGTGAGAAGATCGCCCTTATCGGCGAGAGCGGCTGTGGCAAATCCACCCTGTTGGACATGCTGGCTTTCATTCTGCGCCCCACGGACATGGAAAATTTCAGTTTTCACGCCGATGGCAGTACCAGCGTGGATATCGGAGAGGCCTGGAAAAAACGCCGGCGCAACCGGCTGGCCGCCCTGCGCAAGGCGCACCTGGGTTACGTGATGCAGACCGGCGGCCTGCTGCCCTACCTGAGCGTGTTCGACAACATCAACCTGTCCCGGCGTATGTTGGGCATGGAAGACGATGGCACCGTGCAGACTCTGGCCCGGGAACTGGGGTTGAGCCGCCATCTGCACAAGCTGCCATCGGCCCTGTCCACCGGGGAGCGCCAGCGGGTGGCCATAGGCCGCGCCCTGGCGCACCGCCCCGCCATTGTCATTGCCGATGAGCCCACGGCTTCGGTGGATCCCTTTGCTGCGGAAAAGATCATGTCTCTTTTCATCAACATGGTGGAAGAGATGAACATCACCGTCATCGTGGCCAGCCATGCCTGGCGGCATATCAAGCAGCTGGGCCTGCGCCGCCTGGCCCATCACACGCGCAAGTCGCCCAACGGGCGCATGACGGAAACCGTGGTCAGCGGATGATGTTCCGTCAGAAGCGGCAGATCCTGGCCCTGGCCAGCAGGGATTATTTTCATGAATGGCAGATTTCGGTTTGCTTCGTTCTTGCCCTGGCCGCGGTGCTTGGCCCCATGATGGTGTTGTTCGGCCTCAAGTTCGGCATTGTGGGCAGCATGATAGAGGAGCTCGTGGAAGATCCGGTGAAACGCGAGATCCGTCCCGTGGGCAGCGGCCACTATGACCGAGTATGGATGGACAAGCTGCGCAAGCGGGATGATGTTGCCTTCATCGTGCCGCGCATTCGCAGTATCGCCTCCAGCCTGTCGGTGCAGAGCCCGTCCAGCAGCCGCATCCTGCATCTGGAAGTCATACCCTCAGCGCCGGGCGACCCTTTGCTCGATGCTTCCCTGCCCATGCCGAATGGCCTGGACAAAGTGGTCTTGTCCGCCAGCGCCGCAAGGAAACTGATGGTGAGCGCCGGTGATGAAATGGAAGGCAGTCTGGTGCGCACCTGGCAGGGACGCAAGGAACGCATGGTGTTGCCTTTGAAGGTGGTTGCCATTGCCCCGGCCACAGGGTTCAAGCGTGATGGCCTGTTTGCCTCCGTGATGCTGGTGGAGGCTCTGGAGGATTTCCGGGACGGTCACGCGGTACCGGCCCTGGGCTGGGAGGGCGCGGCAGACGTGGGGCAGCGCAGTTACACGGGCTTCAGGCTCTATGCCCGATCCATTTATGACGTGTCGGCCCTGGAGGACAGTTTCATTCGCAGTGGCATCGAGGTGCGCACCCAGGCCGCGGATATAGAAACCGTGCGGCGCATGGACAATACCCTGTCGGCCATCTACTGGGCCATTGCCCTCATCGGCCTGGGAGGCTTCTCCCTGTCCCTGGGCGCCAGCCTGTGGGCCAACGTGGACCGCAAGCGCAAGGAACTGTCTGTTCTGCGCCTGGTGGGTTTCCGCACCGGGGAGATCGTGCTCTTTCCCCTGGTGCAGAGCCTGTACACGGCCCTGTTCGGCTGGATACTGGCCTGTGGCATCTACCTGGTGGCGGCCTGGAGCATCAACGCCATGCTGGCGCCCCAGCTGGAAAAGGCGCAGAAGATCTGCCGCCTGCTTCCTGAGCATTATCTCATTGCCCTGGGCATCACTCTGGGCGCGGCTCTGCTGGCTGCTATACTGGCGGGCACCCGGGCAGCCCGGGTAGAGCCTTCCGAAGGTTTGAGGGAATTGTGAAGGCAGTTCTGTTGTTCTGTTTTCCACCGGTTTGGGGAGGGCCCCGATGTCTGATGGCCTTGTTCATGGATTGATAGTGTTTTTTCTGCGCAGATGCCTCCTTTCCGGCCTTTTGCTTGCCGGGACGGGGGGGCTGTCCGCAGCGCCCCACCAGGGGCCGGTGCAGCCGCCGGTTTCCGGGTACGGGAGCTGGGGCGATGAGGTCGTGGCGCTTCCTTTGTCTTTTGATTTCACGACCCAGGGCTATGTCAACAGAGTGAGTATCTACCACCCGGAGAATCAGGCGGCTGCAGCGCCTGCGGTGTTTTTTGCCCCCGGGTGGAATATACCCTGTCCGGCCTATGCTGAGTTGTTCAACTTTCTCGCCAGCAAGGGGTATGTGGCGGTCTGTGACGAATACCATACAGATATCGGCGTCATTGGCGCCCAGCTCAGGGATGCTTTCATGGAAGCGGCCAACCGCTATCCGGATCTTATAGACACCAGCCGCATCGGTCTGGCGGGACATTCCTCCGGGGCGGGGCTGTTGGGTTCCCTGACCTATGATCTGGTGCGTAACCGGAACTGGGGCGGGAACGGCGTATTCATCTTTTCGTCGGCGCCCTGGATCGATTTTGACATGACGGATGCCATGCTGGCGGACTTCCCCCAGGAGGTAAAGCTCATCGTGCATACTTATGAGGATGATACGAGCACGGACATGCGCACCTATATCCAGCAGTTTGAGCCTCTGCCCATTCCTGATTCCGAGAAGGAATTCATCATGCTGCGCCCGGTGAGCGTGGGAGGCTATGATTATCTGGCGGATCATCGCGTGATCGCCACGGGGGACGGCAACTACGGGGTTTTCGACGCCATGGATGATTACGGGGTGTTCCGTATCCTCGAAGCCCTGGCCGACTACAGCTTTACCGGCAGCGCGCAAGCCTGGCAGGTGGCCCTGGGCAATGGCGCGGATGAGCAAATCGAGATGGGGGCGCTGCGAGATCTGGTGTCCACGGACGATCCGCGCCCGATTCCCGGCAAGGTTTATGACTATCCTTGTGACTATTCCGGCAATCCCCGCCGTACCCACTGCGCCGACTATGATGATGAACTGCCTGCAGCGGTGCTACAGCAGCCGGTCAAGCACAGGCTTACGGATGCGGCCAGCCCCCTGTTCGTCTGGGAGCCGGTGATCACAGCGGAAAGTTATTATCTGCAGATACGGCCCCTGCTGGACAACGGGGAACCGGACTGGGGTACCAGCTTTGGCGTGGGGGGCATTACCCCTGGAGACGCAGGCTGCGGGGATGAAGTGGCCTATTGCCAGTACCAGCCCGCCCAGGCGCTTCCCCGGGACAGCCGCTATGTGTGGTGGATAAAGGCCGACAGTGCGCAACGGCCGGGCGTGTGGAGCCGGCGAGGGTATTTCACCCTGACCCCGGTGGCATTTTTTACGGACGGGTTTGAATAGCCGGCACCCGGCGGGAGTGACCCATGAAAACGGTTCAGGAAAATCTGTTGTATCTGTTCCTCACAGCAGTGGTCGTGGTGGGCGGCTATGCTTTTCTGCGTTATTCCTACCGGGTCATGGACAAGGCGCCCTTCACCCAGGAAATCGTGCTCATCATTCTGGGTACGGTGGCCACTGTGCTGATTACCGCCATGCTCCTCAACAAGCAGACAGAAGTGGAGTTGAAGAAGGAGCAGAGCATCAAGTTCATTGAGCTGAAATCGGAAATCTACATGGATTTCATCGGCCACATGGAACAGCTGATGCTGGAAAAGTCCGTGACGGAGGAAGATCATGTGCGCCTGCAGTTCCTCACCCACAAACTGGCCATGGTCGCCAGCCC
>Ga0256832_1002011_pt1 | contig 13858 bp, 18 predicted proteins | sample 134614metaG_FD_190534 | JGI IMG/M metagenome (GOLD analysis project Ga0256832, IMG submission 190534) | Hydrothermal vent microbial communities from Lau Basin, Pacific Ocean - 134-614 | ecosystem: Environmental > Aquatic > Marine > Hydrothermal vents | place: Pacific Ocean: Lau Basin | collected...
ATCCCCCGTTCCCCTGAGGAAATAAAAACTTACGAATCTTTAATAAAAAGTGCCATAGGATATGATCCAAAACGGGGAGATCAGATCACAGTAGTCAGCGTTCCATTTGAGGTAAAACCTGAAAAGGCGAAAGAGGAACAGCCTGTCCAGAACTACATATTGATCGGAGGCATCGCTGTTCTTGTTCTGCTGATACTGATGATTGCTGTTTTTATGGTGCTGAGAACACTAAAGAAAAAGAAAAAAGAGGAGATCACATTACCTCCGGGAGTTACACCTGAGATGGCAGCAGGTGTTTATGCTATGCATGAGAAGGGAGAGGAATTCAAACTTGAAAAAGAACCGGCTTTCCAGAAGCTTATTGAGATAGCCGAAGAATCACCTGAGCTTATTGCAGACCTTGTCAGCAAATGGCTGAAAGAAGAAGGTAGATAAGATGCCGTCTTTGGATATTGAGGATTTCGGCAGATCCTTACACAAACCTGACTCTAAAGAAATGTCAAAAGAGGAAATAGAAAAATTCTATCAGGAAAGGATAAAAAATCTGCAAAAAGAGTATGAAGAAAGGATCAAACAGTCATATCAGGAAGGGTTTGAGGAAGGTTTTAAAAAAGCAAGTGAAGAAATAAAAAAAACCCTCACAGCTGAGTTTGAACAAAAATTGAAACAGGCTTTGACAGAAAAAGAAGAGGAACTTGCTGTAGAGCAGGAAAAGATAAAAAACCAGATATTAGAGTTTTTTAAAGAGATAAAAGACAGGTACAGAAAACATATTGATTTTGTTGATGAGCTGATACTATCCGTCCTTGAAGAGATAATGGAATATCTGTACATCAATCCCCAGAACGCAGATTATGTGTCAGAAGAAATCAAGAAAATTATTGAGGATTTGAAAATAGCACCTGAGATAACCGTTGAGGTTTCACCACAGCTCAGATCATTCTTAAACTTCCAGCCGGAAAATATAAAGATAGTTGAAAGAAAAGACTTTAAAGGAGGCGACTTTACTGTAAAGATTGAAAATGTCCAGTTTGAAAATAGATTTAAAGAAAAAGTAAACATTTTGAAAGATGAAATTAAAAGAGAGATTAAAAAGAATTCCCCGTTATAAGATAAAAGGAAAGATCTCAGGAGTAACAGGTCCTATCATTGAAGCACATCTTCCTAAGGTCTCAATAGGAGATTCATGTGTTCTGGAAAATAAAGTGGAAGCAGAAGTTGTTGGTTTTAAAGACGGGAAAACACTCCTTATGGCTTACGACGACACAAAGGGAATTTCGGTGGGAAGCTGGATAGAATCAAGTCAGGAGCCTGTCAGCATTGGTGTAGGAGAAGATCTTTTAGGCTGTGTTGTTGATCCTTTCGGAAAACCTCTCAATAAAGATAACTTTGTTCCTTCTTACCAGTACTATCTGAAAAATGAGATAGTTAATCCATTAAAAAGGGCAAGGATAACACAGCCTTTAGATGTGGGAATAAGATCAATAAACGCCCTTTTAACAATAGGAAAAGGACAGAGAATAGGAATCTTCGCAGGGGCAGGAGTTGGCAAAAGTACACTGCTTGGTATGATATCAAGATACACAGAGGCAGATGTAAATGTTATAGTTCTTGTTGGTGAAAGGGGCAGGGAAGTAAGGGAATTTATTGAAGACAACCTTGGGGAAGAAGGGCTAAAAAAATCGGTTGTTGTTGTTGCAACATCAGATCAACCTCCCCTTGCAAAAATAAGGGCTGTTTATACAGCTGTTGCCATAGCAAATTACTTTTCCAACATGGGGAGAGATGTTCTGTTTCTGGTTGACTCTCTGACAAGGCTTGCTATGGCACAGAGAGAAATAGGTCTTGCAGTAGGAGAACCTCCAACAACAAAAGGGTATACCCCATCAGTTTTTGCACTCCTTCCAAAATTTATAGAGCAGGCAGGAAATTTTGTCGGTAGAGGAAGTATAACCGGAATATACACAGTTCTTGTTGAAGGGGACGATATAAGCATGGATCCTGTTGCAGACGCTGCCATGGGTTTCCTTGACGGTCATATTGTTTTGTCAAGGGAACTGGCAAACAAAAGGATATTCCCTGCCATAGATGTTTTGAAAAGCGTCAGCAGATTAATGCCCCAGCTTGTTGATGACGATATATTAAAGTATCAGGCGATTTTTATGGATCTGGAAACAACATACAGAGAGTCTGAAGACATGATTAACTTAGGGCTGTATAAAAAAGGAACAACACCTAAGATAGACCTTGCAATACAGATGCACAAAGAGATGGAGGAGTTTATAAAACAGGATATGAAGATGAAAGTAAGTTTTGAGGAAAGTATAAATCAGCTTGAAGAACTTATAGAAAAAATAAGAAAAGAGGGTTTAAGCTATGGAATTAACTGGGATTGGTGATTATTTAAAAAAGCCTGAGATAGTTCAAGCAGGTTACGACAACTCAAAGATGGAGAATGAGGACTTTTTAAAGGTTCTCCTTGCAGATCTGGCATGGCAGGATCCCCTTGATGCCAAAGATATATCAGAATTCATAAACAATACCGTTAAGCTCAGACAGATGGAAGTTCTCAACGACTTTCAGGAAACAGTTAAGCTGCTTGAGGAGGCAAGTGAGGTAAATTCTCTCCTTTACGCATCTAATCTTATAGGAAAAAAGGTGTATTACGAAGGCATCTACACATATGTTGAAAACGGAAAATCACAAGTTAAGTTTAAATTAGAGGACAGTGCTGATATTGTTAAGGTTACTGTTATGGATCAGAATGGTAATGTTGTGGAGGAAGAGACCTTTTCAAATCTTGAAGGAAATAAAGAGTACCCATTTGAGATTGATAATCCATCTTTAACAGATGGATATTACACGGTTTATATTGAAGCGAAAAAAGGAGAAGAAACAGTTAAAGCAACTTTAATATCTGAAGGTATTGCCGAAAGTGTATTAAGAAGTTCGGAAGGTATTAAGGTAATAATTCATAACAGTGAGATAGATTTAAATTCAATTGTTCAAATAGGAGGTTAAAGCCATGATTCAATCATTTTATACAGGGAATGCCGGATTAGGTGCAAACAGGGAGTGGCTTTCTATTATCTCAGATAACATCGCCAATGTTAACACAGTTGGTTTCAAAGCAGAAAGAGCTAACTTTGAAGACCTTATATCAAAAAGCCTTACAACCTATGCAAATGGATCACCGAAGAATTACGAAGTTGGTGGTGGAAGTTATGTTGGTTCAACGACAAAGGATTTTTCCCAGGGTTCTTTAATGAACACCAACACTCCAACAGATCTTGCCCTTGATGGAGAGGGATTTTTTATGGTGCAGGATAATCAAGGTCTGACATACTACACCAGAGCAGGACAGTTCAGAACCAATGCTGAAGGGGATCTTATTAATCTTAACGGACAGAAGCTTCTCGGCTGGGCACTTGACAGAAATGGAAATATATCCGGAGCGATACAGGGAATAAACATTCCAAACTCAATGGAGCCTGCACAGACTACCCAGATAACATTTAAAGAGCCAACAAACCTTGATTCAAGGGTTAATGTAATAACAGCGGCTTTTAACCCTGGAGACTCAACAACATTCAGTTATGTAAACTCTTTCACAACCTATGACTCACTTGGAAATCCCCATATTACCTCATACTATTTCCAGAGGACAGGAACAAACACATGGAATGTTTACAAACTGATAGACGGAACCATATCTCCTGTTGATGTGGGTGGAACGCTGTACAAGTCTGTAAAACTCCAGTTTAACTCTGATGGAACCTTAAATGTTAACAGCGTTACAGCTGATACACAGGTTACCCTTGCTTCTAACGAAACCCAGACAGATTCCACAACAGACGGTCGTTTTACCCTTGCCAACCCACCTACAAGGGGAAGCATACATATAAAATCTTACACAACAGGGGGTGATACATATATTGTTAACTGGCATGATGATGGGGCAGGAAAAATACTTGATGAAAACGGAGATGTTGTTGGATACGTTGTTGATTATGCAACAGGAGAAATAAGAATTCCCCTTCTTGAAAATACGTTAACAACGGACCAGATAACAGTTGATTATCTTTATAACGAAACAGCAGGATCTGTTGCTGTTGATCCGACACAGGTAAGATTTTCAGGGTATGATCCAAACAACGGTGCTGCAGTTCCTTTAACAACAACAGAAAACTTCAAAGAAATAAGGCAGGTTGCCTCAGATTTCATTTTTTATGCACAGCAGGACGGGTATGCCAAAGGGGATCTCCTATCTGTTGCTGTTAGTGAGGACGGTGTTGTTAAAGGGGTTTACTCAAATGGACAGGTCAAAGATATAGCAAGAATAGCCATAGCCACATTTAAGGATAAAGAAATCCTTGTAAGAAAAGGAAATAACCTTTATCTTCCAAACAGCCAGACTTACACCCCTATAATTGTTCCAGGAGGTGTAATATCAAAAATAAGAAGCGGATTTCTTGAGCTTTCCAATGTTGATATCTCCAGGGAGTTTATAAATCTGATCACAGCCCAGAGGGCATATCAGGCGAACGCAAGGACAATAACAACCTCCGATCAGGTTCTCCAGGAAACAATGAACATCAAGAGATAAGTTATAATGTAAAAAAAGCCTCCGTGGAGAAATAAATGGCAGAAGAGAATAAAGAACAGGAAGAACAACAGCAAGGAGGAGGAAAGAAAAAGCTTATAATTCTCCTTGCTGTTATTTTACTGCTTTTAGGTGGTGGAGGAGGAGCAGCTTACAAATTTTTAGTGCTGGACAAACAAAATGAAAAGCAGGAGGATAAAGCCCAGAAAATACAGGAAGAGATAAGGAATGTTGAGAATATAGGAATAATGTTTGAGGTAGGCACTTTTGTTGTTAACCTTGCTGACAGAGATGCTGACAGATATCTGAAGGTAACGGTTATCCTTGAGATAGAAAATGAGCAGGTAAAACAGGAGGTGGAAAAAAGACTGCCCCAGATTAAGGACAGTATAACAACCCTTTTGTTTACAAAAACATCAAGGGAACTAAAAACAGCAGAGGGTGTTGAAAGGCTAAAAGAGGAGATACTGAGAAGGGTTAATGCTATTCTGCCCCTTGGGGGAGTAAAAAATGTTTATTTCACAGATTTTGTAATACAGACGGCATGATATGGAAGAAAAAAAAGAAAAACAGCTTAACAGTGCGGTGGAAGAGGAGCTTGATCTTCAGTTCCTTCGCGATATTAACCTGAGGCTGACAGGAGAGGTGGGAAGAACAAAGAAAAACTTTATTGATATCCTGAGACTGAAAGAGGGAGACATCATAAAATTAGACAAAAATATTGAGGATTACATAGAGATATACCTTAGAGGACAGCTTTTTGCGATTGGGGAACTTGTTGTTGTTAACGAAAAATATGCTGTCAGGGTAGTTGATCTTGCTTGATTATTCTGATCTTTTAAGAGTTTTATCGTCATTTGTTATTGTTGTGGTTCTGATTTACTCAATATACTATCTGATTAACAGATACGGTAAGGGGATCCTTCCCGGTCAAAAAGGTGTAATAAGAATAATAGATATTAAGTACTTAGGCAAAAACAAAGGTCTTACAGTAGTGAAAGCCAACGGAAAGTATTACTTCCTATCCTTTGACGAAAAAAATGTAAGTATAATAGAGAAGTGGGATAGGCTTGAAGAAAAGGGAGAGAAGCCCCAAAAAGATGAAAAAACTCCTGATAATAATTAATCTTTTTGTGTTTATGGGCAGTTCTTACGGAGATGCTGTATCGGACACACTTTCACAGCTTAATAATCTTGATATTACTTTAAAAATCCTATTTCTGATTACAATACTCAGCCTTGCACCCTCAATACTGATAGCACTGACTTCCTTCGTAAGGATTGTAATAGTTCTTTCTCTACTCAGGCATGCCCTTGGTATTCCCCAATCACCTCCAAATCAGGTTATAGTAGCCTTATCCCTTTTCCTGACATTCTTTGTTATGAAACCTGTGTTTGAGGAGATAAATAACAATGCACTTCAACCCTACCTGAACAAAGAAATAGGTGACATGGAAGCCCTTGAAAAAGCAAAAGATCCTGTCAAAAAATTTATGCTTAATAACACAAGAAAGGAAGACCTGAAGCTTTTTCTTGATATAGCAGGTGAAAAACCTGAAAATCCTGAAGATATAAGCATGGTAACCCTTATACCGGCATTTATGATCAGTGAGATTAAAACCGCTTTTGAGATTGTTTTTATAATTTTCCTTCCATTTTTGATAATAGATCTGCTTGTTGCCAGTATTCTGATGTCAATGGGAATGATGATGATACCTCCGATGCTTATATCACTGCCTTTTAAACTTATCTTGTTTGTTCTTGCTGATGGTTTTGAGCTTCTTACAAAAGCATTAATACAGGGATACAGGTGGTAAAATGAGTGTTGATCAGGCTATTACACTTGTACAGAATATGCTTTATACGTCTTTAATAGTTGGAGCTCCAGTTATCTTGATAGCTTTTATTGTAGGTCTTATGATCAGTATATTTCAGGCTGCAACACAGATACACGAGATGACACTCACATTTATCCCGAAAATTGTGGCTACTATAATTGCTCTGATAATATTTGGATCCTGGATATTTAGGAAACTTATTGATTTTACTCAGGAACTATTGAAAAACCTTATAGTTTATATTTCTTAACATGGAACCTCTTATAACACCGGAAACGGCTGTAGCTTTTGGGCTTGTTATGTCAAGAATGGTGGGAATGTTTTTAGGATTTCCTCTGCTTAACACAGCCCTCATTCCTCTAAATATAAGAGTGATGCTGGTTGTTGCTTTCTCATTTTTTTTTACATCTTTGTTTGATATCACTATTCCTGTAGAAAATTTTTCACTGATTAGCTACACAGCACTGGTACTGAGAGAGCTTCTTATAGGTTTTCTGCTTGGTTTAATTGTAAATATTTTCATCTCTGCCTTTTCCTATGCTGCTGAGCTGATAAGCTATTTTATGGGTTTTACAATAGCGAATGTTTTTGATCCTACATTTGGACAGATATCTGTTCTTGACAGATTTTTTATACTTCTTTTTTATCTTCTGTTTTTTATTACAGGTGCTTATCAGATGGTTTTTGGGGGAATTGTTATGAGCTTCAAACTCCTCCCTGTGGGGAGCCTCAGTTTTAATTTTGATTCTTTTTTGTATATACTGAAAGAATCCCCTTATATCTTTTATTTTGCATTTAAGATTGCCTTTCCGTTTGTTCTTATTCTTTTTATGGTTAATGTTGCCCTTGCTCTGATAAACAGGCTTATTCCCCAGATAAATGTTTTTATAGTAGGACTTCCCCTTCAGATTTTTGTAGGTCTTGCTGCTCTTGCTGTTGGAGCTTCTTTTATAGTTTATTTTTCAATTTCAGTTATAAACCATTTTGCCGAAAGTTATCTAAAAGCAATAGGCATAATGGGGAAATAGATGGCGAAAGACCCAAGTAAAACGGAAAAGGCCACCCCCCGAAGGCGTCAGAAGGCGAGGGAAGAGGGACAGGTAGCAAGAAGTCAGGATATTCCTATAGCTGCAACCCTTTTTATCACATTTCTTGTCTTAATAGCTTATATACCCTACTCTTACAACATTCTTTCTGAGTATTTCAGGTATACTTTTTCGGATCCTCTGTACCTTATTCCTGATAAAAATGAAAGTTTTGTTATGTATACAATTAAAGTTTTAAGTCTTTTAATTTTTCCTGTTTTTGGTGTACTTCTTTTGACAGGGATTATTTCAAATGTCGCCCAGTTTGGATTTCTCCTTTCTGGAAAAGCGATAACGCCTAAAATAGAAAGGCTTGATGTAATTAAAGGACTTGGAAGGTTAGTTTCATTAAAAACATTTTTTGAGCTTGTAAGAAACCTGCTTAAGCTTATTTTTGCTTCTGCTGTAGGGTATTTTCTCGTTATGAAAATCATAAATGAGTCTTTTAATATGTCTTTCATACCTATAAATCATGAGATATACCTTATGTTCAAATACACTATAATGCTTGTTCTTGCTTTTGCCCTTATATCAATTCCTATAGCAGTAATAGACTTTATTTACAGAAAATGGGAATATGAGGAAAACCTTAAAATGTCCAAACATGAGGTAAAAGAAGAAAGGAAAATGTATGAAGGAAACCCCCAGATAAAGGCAGCGATTAAGAAGAAACAGAGAGAACTTGCTATGATGAGAATGATGGCAGAGGTTCCTAAGGCAGATGTTGTCATTACAAACCCGGATCATTACGCCGTTGCCCTTGTTTATGAAAAAGGTAAGATGAATGCTCCTAAGGTCGTGGCAAAGGGAAAAAATCTGATCGCCCAGAAAATAAAAGATATAGCAAAAAAACATGATGTGCCTGTCGTTGAAAATCCTCCCCTTGCAAGGGCTCTTTACTCAAGTGTTGAGGTGGGAGAATTTATTCCTGAAAAATTTTATGTTGCTGTTGCAAAAATCCTTGCAAAAATCTACCGGAAAAAAGGCTCACTTTCCTAAGCCAAAAACATTTGAAAGGGTGTTTATGTAGTTAAAATAAGCGGTAATTGTAACAGCTTCAAAAACCTGACTTACTGTATATCCTAAACTGAGTACCTTCTCAAGCTCTTCCTTTGTTATCTTATAATTATCCTTTCTTGATGCTCTGATGCAGAACCTTAGAAGCTCTTTTTCCTCCTCAGAAGCGTTTATATGATCTACACCTTTTAGGGTTTCTTCTATCTGATCTTCAGACATTCCAAGCATTTTTGCTATATTTTTGTGAACATCAACACACATAGGACAGTTATTTTCTTTTGATATTAATAAAGCTATTCTTTCTTTTGTGGAATAAGGAAGCTCTGTTTCAGATAATAGGAGTGTTTTGACGCAGTTATCTGTCATAAAGTAAATATCCTTTCTTATTGCAAGCAGTTTAAAAATCTCCCCTAACTTTCCTGTTTTTTCAAGAATCTCTCTGGCAAGCTTTTGTATCTCAGGATCCATCTCTTCAAGTTCAGGGAGTTTTATGTAAGCCATAATAAACCTCCAGCTTTTTTATTAATTTTAGCAGAATATTATTATTTTTTCTCGTGATTTTTGATCTGGGAGATAATTTTTACTATTTTGTCTGCCATTTTAGGGTCTATGTAGTCCATAAGTATTCCTGCTTTGGATTCTTTCATGTTGTAAATGATGTATGCAGCTTTAGCAGGATCTTTTAATTTTGATATCCTTTCTGCTGCAAGTTCAGGATCCTCATCAACAGCCTTTTCAAAAACTTTTGCAAGTTTTTTGTACCTTTCTTTTTGAATTTTTTTTGTTTCTTCAATTAGCTTTTTTCTTTCTTCTGCTAATTTTTTCTTTTCCTGCTCAATTTTTTTCAGCACTTGTTGATTTTTCAGGATAAGGTTTTTTATCTCTTCCCTGAGTTTTTCAAGCCTTTTTATTTCCCTCTCTAACTCTAATCTTGTTGGGGATTTTGTTTCAGGTTCTCCTTTAGATGTAGAGATAAGAAGTAGAAAACTAACTGTTCCTGTTAAAAATTTCATCAATAAGCTGTGTTTCCTTTTTGATGTCCTCAATCTCTTTCTCTTTCTTGATCTTTTCCTGATAATTTTTTATTGCTTTTTTTTCGGCATTTTTTTGTTTTATTCTTAAGCGTATATCTTCGGCTTTTTCCTCTAATCTTAGCACCTGTTTTTCTATATTTTTTATCTCTTTAAGTATATTCAGCATACTGCTGTTTTTTAAAGATAAAGATAGAAGATCTGTATATTCTGATTGTTCAAGCTGGCTGTATTTTTTGAATAAGGAGTTTTGTTTTGCTTTTAACTGGGCAATTTCGTGTTCAATAGAGGTAAGCTCATTTTTTTCCCTGTTTATCTCATGCTCAAGCTTTTTTATAAATCCTTCCAGAATGTCCATAATTCATTAATGATAAAAAATCAAACACTGTTTGACAAAGTTTTACATAAATTATAGACTAATTTAGTCAATAAACAAACGGAGGCGACCATGGGAGAATACAAGAGACCGGTTGTATCGGTTGTGGGGGCTGGAAATGTTGGGGAGCATGTTGCCAATCTCATTGCCATAAAAGAGATAGCAAATGTCAAAATGTTTGATCTTTCAAGAAAAGAGGGAGATAAAACATACGAGATAGTCAAAGGAAAAGCACTTGACATAAAACAGATGGCTGCTGCCATTGACTGTGATGTTGAGGTTGAAGGTTTTACAGTAACCCCTGATGGGGAAGGGTATGAACCCCTACAGGGATCGGATATAGTTGTTGTTACTGCAGGATTTCCCAGAAGACCGGGAATGAGCAGAGATGATCTTCTTTCAAAAAATGTTGGGATAATCAGAACAATTTCAGAAAGAATCGCCCAGTTTGCTCCAGATGCTGTTGTTATTGTTGTTTCAAACCCTGTAGATGTTCTGACGTATGCAGCTTTTAAACTGACAGGTTTCCCAAAAGAAAAAGTTATGGGAATGGCAGGAGTTCTTGATACTGCAAGGTTTAAAGCATTTTTATCCATGGAGCTTAAGGTTTCTGTCAAGAATATAAACGCTTATGTTTTAGGCAGCCACGGTGATGATATGGTTCCTCTTTTATCGGTATCAAATGTAGGTGGAGAACCTTTAACCAAGCTTATACCCGAGGAAAGGCTGAACGAGATAGTAGAGAGAACAAAGTTTGGTGGTGGGGAAATAGTTTCCCTGATGGGTACTTCAGCATACCATGCTCCGGGAGCATCTGTAGTTGAAATGGTAGACGCTATTTTGAGCGACAAAAAGGAGATACTTCCATGCTCTGTTTACCTTGATGGGGAATATGCCGAGCATTACAATGCTGAAGATATATGTATAGGTGTTCCTGTTAAACTTGGTGCCCACGGGGTTGAGGAAGTAATAAAGCTTGATTTTACAGATGAAGAGAAAAAACTGTGGGAGTCTTCTGTCATATCTGTAAAATCCGGAATAGAAAGAATTAAAGAACTGGAGCTTATATGATGTTAAGAGAAGTTCATGTTGATGAGATAACCCAGAAAGTAAAAGATATGGTAATGGACGCAGAATACAGACTGCCTGAAGATTTTATTAAAGCCCTTGAGACAGCTGAAGGCTTTGAGGAATCTCCTATAGGTAAAGAAATAATAGAAACTATACTACAAAATGCAAAGGTTTCCTCAACACAGCAGGTGGCTTACTGTCAGGACACAGGATACCCTGTTTTTTTTGTTGAGGTAGGTCAGGACGTTCACATTACAGGTGGAAGCATAAAAGATGCTATAAATGAAGGTGTTAGGCAGGCAACAAAAGAGGGATATCTCAGAGCCTCCCTTGCTTTTGATCCTGTTTTTGAGAGAAAAAACACAGGAGATAATACCCCTGCACTTATATACTTTGATATTGTTCCTGGAGATAAGATAAAAATAAAGTTTGCCGCAAAAGGTGGAGGTTCCGAAAATCAGAGTAAACAGATGATGCTTAAGCCGGCAGATGGTCTTGAAGGGGTTAAAAAGTTTGTTCTGAAGACTATCGCCAACGCAGGTCCAAACGCATGTCCGCCTTTTACTGTAGGTGTTGGAATTGGGGGAACATTTGATTACTCGGCAGTTCTTGCGAAAAAAGCTTTATTCAGACCGATAGGAGAGAGGCATAAAGATCCAAGAATTGCGGTGCTTGAAGAAGAACTTTTAAGTCTTGCAAATCAGCTTGGGGTCGGTCCCCTTGGATTTGGAGGAACCGTTACCGCTGTTGATGTGAAAATAGAGATCGCACCTGTTCATATAGCTTCTCTTCCTGTTGCGGTAAATATCCAGTGCCATGCAAACAGACATAACGAGATTGAGATATGAAGGGGTAGAACATGTCGGATATAAAAAGGATAACTACGCCGTTGACTGATGAAGTAATAGAAGGTTTAAGAGCAGGGGATAGGGTTCTTTTGACCGGTTACGTATATACAGCAAGAGATGCAGCCCACAAAAGAATGCTTGAAGAATACGAAAAAACAGGTAAGCTACCTTTTGACATAAAAGGGCAGGTTATTTACTATGTTGGTCCAACCCCTCCAAAGCCGGGGCAGGTTATAGGCTCGGCAGGACCAACAACGGCATACAGAATGGATAAATACACTCCTAAACTTTTAGAACTTGGACTGAAAGGAACTATAGGGAAAGGATGGAGAGGGCCTGAGGTTAAGGAAGCACTAAAAAAATACAAAGCTGTTTATTTTGCCGCCTACGGAGGGACGGCGGCACTTTTATCAAAACATATAAAATCGTCAGAGATAATAGCCTACGAAGATTTAGGGACTGAAGCTGTCAGGAAACTTTATTTTGAGGATTTTCCTGTTATAGTTGCCAACGACATGTACGGTGGTGATGTTTTTGAAGAAGGACAGAAGATTTACAGAAAAATTGAAATAGATCCATAAGGAGGACAGGATGAAAGTACATGAACATCAGGCAAAGGAGATATTTGCAAAATATGGACTTCCTGTACCAAAAGGTTTTCCTGCATTTACCGTTGAGGAAGCTGTTGAGGCTGCCCAGCAGCTTGGTAAATTTCCTGTTGTGGTTAAGGCACAGATCCATGCAGGAGGTAGGGGAAAAGCAGGAGGTGTCAAACTTGCAAACAACCTTGATGAGGTTCAAAAGTATGCAGCAGAGCTTCTTGGAAAAACTCTCGTAACATTCCAGACAGGTCCTGAAGGTTTACCGGTTAGCAGGATATATATAGAAGAGGGAACAAACATAGACAAGGAATACTATGTTGCTATCACATTAGACAGGAGTAAGTCAAAACTGATCATTATGGCATCTGCAGAAGGTGGAATGGAGATTGAAGAGGTTGCTGCTACAAACCCAGAAGCCATTATAACAGAAGAAATAGACCCATTTATAGGTCTAAGACCTTTTCAGGCAAGAAATATAGCCCTTAAGCTTGGTTTTCCTAAAAACCTGATAAACAAAGTGGCAGGGGTCTTCCTGAAGCTCTACGACGTTTATATGAAAGAAGATGCCTCTATGGTTGAGATCAACCCCCTTGTTCTGACAAAAGAAGGAAATATTGTTGTTCTTGATGCAAAAGTTGATTTTGATGACAACGCACTTTTCAGACACCCTGACATTATGGAGATGGAAGATCCAACACAGGAGTCAGAACTTGAGGTTAGAGCAAAGCAGTACAACCTGAACTACATAAAACTTGATGGGAATATAGCCTGTATGGTAAACGGTGCAGGTCTTGCTATGGCAACAATGGACACAATAAAACTTGCTGGAGGAGAACCTGCAAACTTCCTTGATGTTGGAGGTTCTGCAAATGCCGAGCAGATAGCAAACGCATTCAAGATTATTCTTTCTGATCCTAATGTTAAGGCTATTTTTATCAACATATTCGGTGGTATCCTGAGGTGTGACAGGCTTGCTGAGGGTATTATCCAGGCATCAAAAGAGGTAAATCCCCATGTTCCAATAGTTGTTAGAATGGAAGGAACAAATGTTGAACTGGGCAAAAAGATGCTTGCAGAATCTGGGCTTGATCTTATTCCTGCTGATACCATGTGGGAAGGAGCCCAGAAAGCTGTAGAACTTGCAAAAGGTGCATAATGGGATTATCTGAGAGATATATTCCTTACTACACTGTTGAAGATAGGGAAAAATGGAAAGGGGACTGGGAACTTGTGGAAGGGGTTCCTTTTGCTTTAGCCTCTGCTTCTGTTGAGCATCAAAGGATTGTATCCCGTTTACTGCATCAGCTGCAGAACTCCTTTGAGAGATGTGATAAATGCGAAGCTTTGCCTGATATTGATTATTTTATAAGTGAAGACACAGTTGTTA
>Ga0256832_1002012_pt1 | contig 13852 bp, 10 predicted proteins | sample 134614metaG_FD_190534 | JGI IMG/M metagenome (GOLD analysis project Ga0256832, IMG submission 190534) | Hydrothermal vent microbial communities from Lau Basin, Pacific Ocean - 134-614 | ecosystem: Environmental > Aquatic > Marine > Hydrothermal vents | place: Pacific Ocean: Lau Basin | collected...
GAGAGATGTTGTAGGGGCGACCTCCGTGTCTGCCCATATTGGCACATTGAAAAAATCTAGGGAAACCTCACCCTATCTCTCTTCTTCGGAGAGTGCAAATAAAATTTCCTAATATCTTTTAAATCTATCTCTTGGTTAGCTAAGTATATTTTTTTATCCTTTTTAGGAGCAGTTTGATACTTAGCTAAATATCTTTTCTTAATCTTAGTTGCCAACTTATGAACAGCCATGGCATAGTAGTCACTATGGTTATAACGTGTAATAACATAGAAGTTTTTAGCTCCATACCAAAGCTCATCATAGTTTGCTTTTTGAAGTTTTATAAGCATGACTCTTTTTTTATAAGGGAAATGACCTCTTGGTTTAATACCTTTTAAATTATGTCGATGATACTTATGCTTAATGCCAGTCTTCAAGCTATAGAATCGGTCTCCCTTATAGCTCACTCGTGTACCCACGGGTTCACCTTTTTCCCAACCATTCTTTTTAAAATAGTTAGCAATACTCCCTATAGCATCCTCTGCTTTACTGAGGCGTATCTTTCCATCATTGTCAAAGTCAACAGCATAGTGTTTATAGTTGCTTGGCATAAATTGGGCTAAACCAATAGCTCCAGAGCGTGAACCTTTAATAGCCCGTGGTTGAACTTGTTCTCTGTAACACATACGTAGAAACTCTTGTAGCTGATAACGGTAGAATTTTTTACGTTTTCCTCCATTATCAAAAGCTAAATGAGTAAGAGAGTCAAAGACATAGTAGGTTCCACGGTTCTTACCAAAATAGCTCTCTATCCCAATAATTGCCGTAATATACTCAGGAGGAACACCATATATTTTATAGGCTTTTCGCAGAGTATGGTAGTGTTTAAACATAAACTCTGCCCCTAAATTGGTTTGGTTATGCTCTAAGTGCATTTGAGCATAGATATCCCATTTTCCTTTTGGTTTAGATTTCTGGTTAGAAGATTTTTTAACTTTTTTCTTGGATTTTTTTTGTGGAATGTAGGGGGTTTTTCGTACATGTTTAAAGAGGTTATATAGGTAGTCTTTTTTGTAGTGATATCGGCTATGCATCTGTTCGATAAACCGCCTCACCTCTGCTTTTTTAGTGTAGTCAACTGCAAAGAGAGAGCTATGTGCCATAATAAGAAGTAAAAAAACTGCTATAAATTTATGCAAAATAGACTCCTTTTTGGGATTTTTTTTGCAAAGTATAGCAGGTTTAATATAGTTTTAAAATATTTTTATTTATTAGTTTATGTTTTTAAGTTTTTTCTACTCTGAACAACTAGTGGAACTACTCATCTCTTTTTCAAGCTCACTTTGTAAGAGAGTTCTCTCTTCACTTCCAGCTTTAATGGTTACATAAGGGTTAGCAAAGGTGTAGGTGGCTCCATTTAGCTTTAAAATTCCAGATTCAAGGTTCTCACTGTTATCTTGAGCTTCATATAGTTTTGCAACTGTTTCAAAGTCAAAATTTCCTGAAAAACATTTAGAGACTACTCCTAGGTCTCCATCTATTGTACTCCAGTTTTCTTGGGAATCATCTTCAAAAATTAAACTATTTGAGGTTATTTTAGTTTTACCATCATCCATTGTTAAATTTTTAAATTGCATTTTAGTATGTTTTTCATCATCAGATTGTATCATAATCATGGTTCCATCAATGAGGGTATTTTCCTCTTTACACGAAGAGAAGGTAAAGGTAACAGAGTTAGATGACTCTACATAATTGAATGTAGCTGAGCCTCCATTACTACAAGTATTAGATTTAGTTTTTTGTAGTTTTGTTGAATTTGTTACACTTATACTATTCATAGAACTACCTACAGAAGAGAAAGCCCCAAGTGCTTTGTAGTTCTCTTTTGCCTCACTAATATTTTTTGCTGTTTCTACTTTAGGTTTATCTTCTTTACTTGAATTTCCACCACATGCTGTAAAAATTAGTAGGGTTGAACCAATAAATAGTGGTGCTAATAATTTTGTCTGTTTTATAAAAACTTCCTTAGAATAAGTTGTTAACAATTGTAACATATAAAAATAAAACTTTAAATTATTTATCATTTATATGTTCAACAATCTCCAAGGCTCTCTCTTTAGCCTTTTCAACATCATCATCTAACACTAAACTTACAGCCATACGTCGACCTACATGACTCTCAGGCTTTCCAAATACTCTTACAAAGGAGGTTTCAGTAAATGCATTGTCAGGAATTTCAAGTATAGGGTTAGAACTCTCATTTTTAGCTTTGTAGGCTCCACAAGCACCTGCTCCATAAGTAGTATAGTTGAGTGGTAACCCTAGAACTGCTCTTATGTGTAGTGCAAATTGGCTTTGGCTTTGGGTCATAAGGGTTACCATTCCTGTGTCGTGTGGGCGTGGGCTAAGTTCAGAGAAGTAGACCTCTTCACCTTTAACAAAAAATTCAACACCAAAGATACCACGACCTCCAAGTCCATCTGTCACAGCTTTTGCAATCTCTTTAGCTCTGTTAAGGGCAGACTCACTCATGTTCATTGGTTGCCAAGATAAGATAAAGTCTCCATCTTTTTGCACATGACCAATAGGGTTACAAAAAACAGTACCTCTCTCATTACGAACGGTCAAAAGCGTAATCTCATAGTCAAAAGGTATAAACTCTTCAACTATAAGTTCACTCGCGTCACCACGTGCCTCTTTTGCAATCTCCCAAGAGTTTTCAATATCTTCAGCTTTTTTTGCAATGCTTTGACCATGCCCTGATGAACTCATAACAGGCTTAATAACACAAGGGAAGCCCATCTCTTCACCAGCCTCTTTTAGCTCCTCTAAACTCTTAACAAATTTATATTTAGAGGTGGTGAGTCCTAGCTCTTCAGCAGCAAAAACACGAATGTTTTTACGGTTCATGGTTTTATTGACAGCTTCAGCATTTGGGATAACATGGTATCCTTTTGCTTCTGCTTCAAAGAGAGCATCAATCGAGATAGCCTCAACCTCAGGCAAGATATAGGTAGGGTTCTCTTTTTCAATAAGTTCAACTACAGCACTCTTGTCTTGCATGTCAATAGCATAAGAACGGTTAGAGACTAAATGAGCAGGAGCATTTTCATATTTGTCAACAGCAACAACTTCAATGCCCAATCTTTGAGCCTCTATTGCAACCTCTTTTCCAAGCTCTCCTGAGCCTAATAGCATAATTTTAATAGCATCTTTTTGTAATGGAGTGGTAAATTTCATGAGGATATTTCCTTATATTTTAATGGTGTAATTGTATCGAATTAGGTTTTAGGTTTGGAGTAAAATAATATTTTCTTAGAGAGAGTTGTATTTGAGAAAAAAGAGAGAAAATAGGAACAGCAAGTTCCTATTTTTCTAAAGATTAAAGAGCCTCTTCGTCAGTCTCACCTGTGCGTACTCTTACAACACTTGAGATGTCTGAGACAAAGATTTTACCATCACCAATTTTACCAGTGTGGGCAGCCTCTTTAATGGCATTAACAGCTGTGTCTGCAAACTCTTGTGAGCTTACTACAATCTCAATTTTAACTTTTGGAATAAACTCCACTACATATTCAGCTCCTCTATAAAGCTCTGAATGCCCTTGTTGTCGTCCATAACCTTTAACTTCAGAGATAGTCATCCCCTCAATTCCAGCCTCTACCAGTGCCTCTTTTACATCTTCAAGTTTAAAAGGCTTGATGATTGCTTCAATTTTTTTCATATCTATATCCTTTGAATTCTATTCAAGAATGAACCCTATAGGTTCATTCCTCTCTCACCATGAAGTGATTCGTCAAGACCAATCTCTTCACTCTCAGCATCAACTCTACCACCACCTGTAAGTGCAGATGCGATGAAGTAAACAATAACTGTACCAACCAGTGTCCATGCTCCAACAACAAGAACAGACTCTACTTGAACCATAAATTGTCCCATTCTATTACCAGACTCTTTAAGTGGACCATCCCAAAGTAAATCTTGGTCATTAAGAGCAAGAAGACCAGTCATCAACGCTCCCCAAAGACCTGCTAAGAAGTGAATACCAAATGCATCAAGAGAGTCATCGTATTTGAATATTTTCTTAAGACCAACAACACCAAAGAATCCAATTAGTGAACCACCGATACCTACAATAAATGCTCCACCAACGCTTACAAAACCAGCAGCAGGAGTAATAGCAACTAGACCAGCTACAATACCAGAAGCAACACCAAGAAGAGTTGGTTTTTTGTAAACAATCCACTCAATTACCATCCATGCAACACCAGCAGCAGCTGTAGCGATGGTTGTTGTAAGTAAAGCCACACCTGCAACAGCATTAGCACCAAAAGCAGAACCAGCATTAAATCCATACCAACCAAACCATAAAATAGCTGCACCAACAGCTGTAAGAATAATAGAGAAAGGTTTCATAGCAACTTTGTTATAACCAGCTCTTTTTCCAACTAAGATAGCAAGAACAAGACCAGCTAAACCACCGTTCATGTGTACAACTGTACCACCAGCAAAGTCTAAAGCACCCTCATCAAAAAGTAATGCACCATCTCCACCCCAAACCATGTGAGTAATTGGAGCATAAACAACAAGTCCCCAAATAGCTACAAAGATAATCCATGTAGAGAACTTCATACGCTCAATAACTGAACCAGAAGCAATTGCCACAGTAATAGCTGCAAAAGTACCTTGGAATGCAATAAATACAAACTCAGGGTAAGTTCCAGAGAGTGCTTTCCAATCTGTAGCAGAGAGAAGAATATTTCCAAAACCACCTATAAACTGTTGCATACCTGCTGAACTAGCTGTTCCAAATGCAAGTGAGTAACCTGCAACAATCCACATAACAAAAGCAACTACAAATGCACCCATAACCATTGTAAATGTGTTAAGAGCATTCTTACTTCGTGTCATACCTGCATAAAATAGTGCAAGACCAGCTGGAGTCATAAGTAATACAAATGCAGTTGAGACCATCATCCATGCAGTATCACCAGAATTGAGTTTGTCCTCAGCAAATGTAAGAACAGGTAGAGCTAACAGTGTTAGCAGTGCTAGAAATTTATTTTTCATAAACTTACTCCTTCATTTTTTTAATATCTTTATTAGTATAGCTTTATTCTAATAAAAAACCTGTTTTTTATTGTATAAAAAATAGACATTTTAATCTAATTTTAGAACTCTCTTATATAATAGTAAGCTTAAAATTAGGAGTAGCACGTTTTTTTATTTTTAGGAAAATTTAAGAGTATATCCTTGCAAAAATAAATCTTTTTATGTTATCATGGGTTTACAATTTCATATAAAAGGAGTAAATAAATGAAGTTTACAAAATTAAGTTTAATCGCAGCGTTAGCTGTAACAACAGCAATGGCAGGTGATGCTAAAATCTCTGGAGATGTAAAAGTTTTCTATGGAACAACAGATGCAGGTAATGCAGATTTATTTAATAAAAATGGTGCAACTGGTGATGCATCAGTTAGTCTTGACTATACAAGAAGCCTTTCTGATATGGTTACTCTTAATGCAGGTGCTACTTACCTTAGTACACTTGGTTTAGAGAATACATTAGTTTCTGGAACATGGGCTGCTCATGGTGGAGCAACTACTCCTCAAGGGGTTAAAGATAGAGCTTGGATTGATACTTTAAACGTAGTGGTTAAACCAATTGACAAAACAATGGTTGTTGTAGGTCGTCAAGCACTTGATACACCACTTGCATTTACAGAAACATGGAATGTTGTTAACAATACATTCGACGCAGCTGTTGTAGTTGATAATCATATTGAAAATACTACTTTAGTAGGTGCATGGGTTGGTCGTGGTAACGGTCACAATGGTTTTGAAAATGTTAGTGGTGGTATGAGTAAATTTGGTGCATTAAATAAAGAACAAGAAAAAAAACTTGCTCTCAATGAAGGTGCATATGCTGTCGCAGCTATTACTAAAGCTATTCCAAATACAACAGCTCAAGCATGGTTCTACAATGTAAGAAATGAAGCTAACGCATTTTGGCTTCAAGGTGATGTGGCTGCAACAAAAGAGCTCTCTGTAGGTCTTCAGTACTCTCAAATCTCTCCAAAAGGTGTAGTTGATGGTGCAGATGATACTAAAGCAGTTGCAGGTAAAGTAGGTTATAGTGTTTCAGGTATTGATTTAGCTGCTGCTTACTCTAAAGTAGATGATAAAGGTTTAGTATATATGGGTAACACTGCTACAGGTGGGGCACATAATGGTCAATCTAAACTCTATACAGAAGCATGGTGGAACTACGGTTTTGTTGGTCAAGCTGGTGCTAAAACAGCAATGGTTTCTGCAGGATATGACCTTGGTGCAGCAAATTTAACTGCTCAATATACAACTGTTGCAAATGATATAAACAATGCTTATGAAATGGATGAAGTTACATTAACAGCTACAACAAAAGTTGGTCCATTTGATACAACTGTTGCATTAATTAATACAAAATCAGATAAAAATGAAGATATTGATGGAAACACTGTTCAAGTTTACTTAACAGCTCCATTCTCACTTTAATCAGTGAGTTTAAAACCATAAGTTTTTAACTTTTGGTTTCTCTTTCGCTTTCCACTTTTTTGTGGAAAGCCTCTCTTTTTTTTACTTCAATAATAATCCAGTTAAAATAAAATTAACAATCACCGAAAGTGTAAATAGCGTTCTATAAAAGAGAACAGGCTCTCGCTCTATTAATGATGCTTTTTTATCAAAATAGGGTTTAACTTTATGTGGATTAGAGATTTCAAAGAGCATCTCTGAGTAGTTTTTGTAGCGTAAATCAGCTTCTTTCTCTGTTGCTCTAAAGATAACCGAGCAGAGCCATTGAGGAATATTTTTATTGTATTTACTAAGTGGTGTAACCTTTTTAAATGTAGGGGTTTGAAATGGTTCTATCTCTCCATAAGGGAACTTTTGAGTAAGTGCTTCGTAGAGTGTAACTCCAATAGAGAAGACTTCTGTAGACTCACTAATGCTTGTACCAGTAAAGCGTTCAGGAGCTAAGTAGGAAGGAGTTCCTGCATTAGAGGTAGTACTGTATAGTTCTGTCATCGAGCCAAAGTCAATTACTTTAAAGACATGTTTTCCATCTCGTTCACTTACCATAATATTTTCAGGTTTTATGTCACCATGAACAAGGTCGAATTTCAGAAGATATTGACTCATCTTTAGAAGCATTTTTCCAAGATTGATGGTATCATCAACGGAGAGTCTGCGTTTTTTTAGATGCTCTTTAAGGTCTATACCCTCTACCATTTTCATAACATAGTAACGATGAGTACGATTTTTAGGAATAACAGCTTTAGGGAAGAAACCTGCCTTAAGACGGTTAGAGTTCCAGGCCTCTTTAACAAAGAGATCTAAAATAGTTGGGTCATCTATTGCCTCTACGGGTGCAAATTTAAGGACATAGGTTTGACCTCTTTTAGAACAACACCAAGTACGGTTGTTCTGAATAAGAGACTTTTCAAGTCTATACCCATCTATAACCATTCCCTTTTCTAACTGTTTAGGAATAATAAGATTTTGCTGTTTTAGCTTCTCTACTTGGTCAATATCTAAGATGTCAATCGTCACAGCAGTAGTATCATCGGGTAGGTTATCTTCCATAAGTTTAGAGGCTTTTTTAACCATATGGTGAGAACCACTCTTCATACACTCCTTAATTGTATCTTCATCTAAAACGGTGTAGAGACCATCAGAGCATAGGAGGATTTTATCTTTTTTATTGATGATGTTTTCAAAATAGTAGGGTTCAACATCTTTGTCAATTCCAATAGCTTTGGTTAAAACTCCCTCATATCCCTCCTCCTCCATAGCATGGTCTTGTGAGAGTTGAGAGAGTTTCTCATCTCTTAAAAGATAGACTCTACTGTCACCTACATTAGCACCATAGAGTCGGTCTCCCTCTATAATGACTAAGGTTAATGTAGTTACAAGTTCAGGTCGTTCATAGTTGAGCATAGACTCTTGATAGAGAATGGAGTTGATAGATTTGATAAAGGTTTTAATAGACTTCTCAATGCTCCATGTCTGTGGACGATTTTTAAAGTTACTCATAAGGTAGTTGGTGACACGTCGTGCAGCCTCAGCCCCCTCATCAGCTGAACCTACTCCATCACATACAATGGCAATGGTAAAGTTTTCAATGGTTTTTACGTCAAAATAGTCGTCGCCTGTTAGCTCTTTTCCTTTGACAAGTGAGAAGCCTGAAGTTTTGATGTTTTGTTTGGACATGAGAAGTCTCCTTTTTTAATGATACAAAAAATATTACTCGTTCCCAACGTCCTCGTTGGGAATGCATATTGGAATTTGATTGATAAAAAAACTTTTTTTAACAAAATAACTCTCTTATGCGTTCCCACCGAGATGGTGGGAACGAGTGAATATAATTTTATTAAATACGACCACCAGCTTGAACACCCCAAGTGGTTCTCCAACGGGTCTTAACCATTGAGATACCAACAATAGCTATTAAAAGAATCCCTGCAAAAATCATAAATCCTACTGAGTAACCATCAAAAGCACCTTTACTCCAACCAAGTGTTTTAATGAGTGCAAACCCACCAATTCCACCTGCTGCACCAATAAGTCCTGTCATAATACCAATATCTTTACCAAAACGTTGTGGAACCAGTTGGAAGACAGCTCCATTTGCCATACCTAAGTTTGCCATAATAAGGAAAAGAACAGTAATTGCTACCCAAAATGGAAGCTCTACAAAGGCTGTAACCAGTGCCAATGCCATAACTGCACCAAAGAAAAGATAGAGAGATTTTACCCCACCAATTTTGTCTGCTAAACCACCACCTACAGGTCGTAAAACAGCTCCTGCAAAGATGGTAATAGCACCAAAGTACCCTGCAATAACTTTAACATTTGGCTCATTAATCCAATCCATCCCAATAGCTGACATATCAACTTGATAGGTGTTCATAAGGTAGACTTTCATATAGTTAGCAAATCCAACAAATCCACCGAAACTAACAGCATAGAAAAGAGCAAACCACCATGTATCTTTATCTTGCATAAGCTTACCGTAATCTTTTAGTTTTTTTGGACGAGCTTTATAGATACTCGCAGGTGCATCTTTTGCCATTAATATATAGGCTAAAAGAACAATAAATGAGAGTGACCCACCTACTAAAAAGACAGCTTCCCAACCCCAAAGTTCAGCAATCTTAGGGGCAAAAATAAAGTCAATAACCACCCCAATATTACCAGCACCTGCAATTCCTAAAACTACCCCTTGAAGTTTTGGTGGATACCATTGACCAGCTTGTGGAAGTGCTACAGCAAATGAAGCACCTGCAAAACCGAGTCCAAGGGCAACAACTAAAAGTTCACCATAGGTAATGTTTGCACCTCTAAAGTAGCCATAGAAGAGGACAGATATAACGATGAGTTGAGCCATAATTGCTGTCTTTTTAGGTCCAAACTTATCAACTCCAAAACCAAGAAGAATTCTAAGTAATGCTCCTGAAAGAACAGGAATAGCAAGGAGTGTTGCTTTCTCTCCAGCTGACATAGCATACCCAGCAGCAGCTAATGACTCACCAATCTCTGTACTAATAGACCCTAACAGTGTCCATACCATAAATGAAAAGTCAAAGTATATAAATGCTGCCATCAGCGTTGGCCAATGCCCTTGACCTTTCAGTTCCTTAAATCCTGCCATAATAGCCCCTTATCGTGTTTATTTGATACAATTATAGTCTTTTTTTATCAATTAAGAGTAGGTTTTCTGCTTAAAAAATAGACATTTAAAGTAGCATAAAATTAATTGACTAAATAATATACAGTTATTTTAATTATTATAGGGACTTTTTTATTATAATAGAGTAATTATATCAATTCATAAATGGGGTTTACATGTCTGTATTGGCAAAAGCATTAGAAGCACGAAGTAAAAAGTTAAATAAAGTAGAGGGAACAAAAGCCCTTAAACTCCCTATGGAGGTTTATGCACAACTCGAAGCAATTGCAGGAGCTGGGTATGAGGGATTAGCAAAAGAGGACTCTGCTTACTTTTTAAAATGTTTTGGTCTTTTTGATAAAGGCGAAGATTTTATGTTGAGGGTAAGAGTACCTGCTGGACAGCTCACAGCCCCACAAGCACGGCGTATTGGAGAGGTTGCTAAAAAGTATGGTAATGACTATATTGACATTACTACACGTATGCAGATAGAGTTACGTTACTTACAAATTGAAGATATTGCAAAGGTGTTATCAGAGCTTAAAGAGGTTGGCATTAGTACCTTTCAGACAGGGGTAGATAACCCTAGAAATATTGTAGCAGACCCACTAGATGGGATTGCTTACGATAGTATTATAGAGACCATGCCAATTATTAACCAACTCCAAGAGATATTTCTAGAGAAGGAGGAGTGGATTTCAGCTCTTCCTCGAAAATTTAACACAGGAATTTTAGGTTCTCTCTCAAACTCATGTAACATTTTCGGACACGACTGTAACTTTGTCTTAGCACAAAAAGAGGGGATTTTTGGTTTTAATATCTATCTTGGTGCAAGAGTAGGTATACAGGCTCAAGATGCAAACTGTTTTGTGACCAAAGAGGAAGTACCACTCTTTTTTAAATCTCTTTTGACTGTATTTAAGAATTATGGTTACCGAGATAACCGAAATAAAAACCGTTTGGTCTATCTACTTAATGATGTAGGTATTGATAATTTTATAGAGGCTGTTAAAGCTGAAGCTGGAGCAAATTTTGCAACAGCAGGTATTACCATGGTTCAGTCTCAAAATATTGCTCTTGGGGCAAATAAGGTTTTAGGTAGAAATGGTCTCTTTGCACATAAGATAATTGTACCATCAGGAGTATTTAATGGAACAGATATGATAGAGGCTTCAAAGTTAGCAGAGGAGTTTGGAGATGGGAATATTCGCCTCACCTATGACCAAAATCTATTTGTAGTCAATATTCCACAAGATAGAATTGAAGCGTATGAGTCCTCTGAATTGGTTAAAAAGTATGCACCCTACAATAACCTATACTTCTCTGATATGATAGCTTGTGCAGGAACACTTACTTGCTCTTATGGGCTTATTCCTAATAAACCAGATGCTGTTGAGATGGCTCACTTTTTAAATAGTGAAGTTCCTATCGCCAATGCCAATATACGCATGAACTGGTCGGCATGTCCAAAAGGGTGTGGAGTACATGGTATTGCAGATATTGGGCTAGAGGGGTGTAAAGCTAAAAATGCAAAAGGTGAGCGTGTACAGGGTGTTCACCTCTTTTTAGGTGGAAAGATTACACGAGAGGCTAAAGAGGCACATACACTACACAAAGGGCTTCCTATAACTGAAGCAAAATATCATGTGAAGTATCTACTAAAAGCTTACGCTGAGCATAAACATAGAGCAGAGACCTTTGAGGCGTTTGATGACCGTTATCTTTCAGCTAACTACTCATTTCAAGCTCTTGCCTTCTATACCAAGATAAACTACATATTAAATGAGGTTTTAGAGTTGGGTGTTACTCTTGATTTAGATAGAGAGCCTAAAAATGGTAAAAAAGAGAACTTTGAAATTTTTGGTTTTGGACTAAAGCTATTTAAGCTTTTAACAGGAGAGAAGAGGTTTGCCTCGGTTACTGACCTAGACCCTGACAAACTCAAGCCACGAAAGATTAAGCGTGATGAGGTGACAAAGTTAAACTCTAAAGTACCTCTTAAGTTAAGTGAGATTATCTACAATATGACCCATGAGAACAAACATCAGCGACCACAGGTCTTCTCTGAGATTCTAATAGAACTAAAAGGTTTAGAGAATGAGCAATAGTACACCGTTAGATTCGTTTATTAACCATAAGGCTGAGACAGGAATGCAGTGTGGTAACTACAGTATTGATATTCCTGAATTAAAAGAGGGTGAACAGTACCGTTTTCACTTTGATGCAACTGCTTGTGTAGGGTGTCACTGTTGTGAGGCTGCCTGTAATGAGCTTCAAAACAACCCTGCTGATGTAAAGTGGAGACGAGTAGGTGAGATGGAGGGAGGAGTCTTTCCTAATGTCTCTCAACTATTTAACTCTATGTCCTGTAACCACTGTATAGACCCTGAGTGTCTTAGAGGTTGTCCGACTAACTCCTATGTTAAGTTTGAAGACAATGGAATTGTTTGGCATGATGATGACTCTTGTATTGGGTGTCACTACTGTACATGGAACTGTCCTTACGAAGTGCCTGTTTTCAATGAAGACCGAGGCATTGTAACCAAGTGTGATATGTGTCACGATAAACTAGCTGTGGGTGAGACTCCTGCCTGTGTTCAAGCTTGTCCTGCTGGAGCTATTGAGATAGAGGTGGTACATAAAGAGGAGTGGATAAAGTATGGTATGGAGAAAGAGGGGGTTGCTCCTCATCTACCTGATGTGAGTATTACCAAGCCAACTACACGTTATACCCTGCCTGAAAATATGCCAGAGTATAGACCTGCCGATGAGCGAATCTTAAAACCTGCTTCTGCTGAACTACCTTTAGTCTTTATGACGGTTTTAACACAAGTCTCACTAGGGGCATTTTTAGCTCTCTTTTTAGGTCAACTTCTCTTCTCTTTAGGGTTTAATCTTCCTGAACCAACATTAGGTATGGCGATTATGGCATTTCTTCCATCTGCTATTGGTCTGCCACTCTCAGCTCTGCACTTAGGTCGTCCAATCTTGGCAATAACAGCCATGAAAAACTGGCGAACCTCATGGTTAAGCCGTGAAGCGATTGCCTTGGGTGCATTTACAGGTTTAGCCTCGGTTGTAGCAGGAATGTACTACTTTGAAGTTAAAGGTTTTGCTCTTCTTTTAGTTGAAGCTATTACCTTGGCATTAGGTATTTATGGTATCTATGCTCAATCAAAAATCTATCGAGTTCGTGCAAGACCATCATGGGATAGAAGCTCAACTACAAAACGATTTTTTGGTTCATCTTATATAGGGTTTATTTTGATTGCACTAATGCTTGTAGCCTCAGGTGGAACAAGTGGAACGATGGTACTTTTAGCCGTAGCACTTTTAGCAGGAATGGGTCAAGTATTGGTAGTCTACGAAGAGGTTATCTTCTACAGACATTTAGACAAAGAAGACCCTCTCTATTATCAACTCAACCGAACAAGAATCCTCTTAACAGAGCATTTTGGAAAGCTTAAAAAGCTTAGACTCTATTCACTATTGCTCTTTGCATTAGGGTTACCACTCTTGTCTATTTTGTTTATTGCAAGTGGATTAACAACATTGGCTATAGTTACATTAACACTAGGTCTAATTGGCTCTTTTGTCTCAGAGATTTTAGGGCGTTATCTTTTCTATAGAACAGTTGTTCCTTTAGGGTTAGCAGGGAACTTTTTTGCTGGAAATCAGCGACATTAAGGAGATGGGTAGATGTTAAATAAAATAAAAAACTTTCTCGGAACAGACATAAAAACCGATAAGTATAAAAAAAGAGATGACGCTAAGTTTGGAAAAATTTCCAACTTTAAAACACCTGATGAGTGGGTGCGTAGTACTTGTGGTTACTGTGGTGTTGGGTGTGGGCTTTACATTGGAGTTAAAGATGGGCGACCTGTCTACACAAAAGGTGACCCTGCTCACCCAGTAAGTAAAGGAACACTCTGTCCTAAAGGGTTAACTGAACATGAGATGGTTGACTCTGACAACCGTGTAACGACTCCAATGATTCGCAAAGATGGAGCATTACAAGCTGTGGAGTGGGACGAAGCGTTTTCTTATACGGCTAAAAAGTTTCAAGATATTCAAGCCAAGCATGGAAAAGGTGCTGTGGCGTGTATCTCTACTGGGCAGTTTTTGACCGAAGATTTTTACACTTTGGGTAAGTTTGTGCAACTC
>Ga0256832_1002013_pt1 | contig 13852 bp, 6 predicted proteins | sample 134614metaG_FD_190534 | JGI IMG/M metagenome (GOLD analysis project Ga0256832, IMG submission 190534) | Hydrothermal vent microbial communities from Lau Basin, Pacific Ocean - 134-614 | ecosystem: Environmental > Aquatic > Marine > Hydrothermal vents | place: Pacific Ocean: Lau Basin | collected...
GAATATCTCCTGCAAACAAAGAATTTGTACGCCCTGTTTTCCGGCTTCCTCTATGTAAGGGATGTGCTTGTTAACCATGGCATCCATTATCTCTTGAATGCTTCCCTCTCCCTCTGTCATGGGGAGGCTCATTTGTATTAATCCTGATTTTATTTTTCTCGGCATGATTTAATGTTTTATATGTTATGATTTCGACATAATTAATTTGTCATCTATATGCTGCCCATGTAGGGGCGCAATATGTTTTATTCCAAAGGTTTAAAAATGTATCTTTCGTCATAGTCATATTATCTTAGAGGCCTTTCCTCTCGGTATAAACCGGCCATCTCCGGCTTTGAGCTTGCATTCTTCATTTTCGATGGCAATTTTTCCTCTCAAAAGGACGGTTTCGGTTTTTCCCGTTACTTCCCAGCCTTCGTAAGCGGAATAATCCACATTCATGTGGTGGGTTTTTACTGAAATGGTGTGCTTTTTATCTGGATTGAAGACGACAATATCTGCATCGGAGCCAATTGCCAGCGTTCCCTTTCGGGGATACATTCCGAATATTTTAGCGGCATTGGTGGAGGATACTTCTACGAACTTTTCCAGTGAAATTTTCCCTTTTCGAACACCTTCGGAGTAGAGGAATTCCATGCGGTGCTCAATGGCAGGGTGTCCGTTGGGTATTTTTGAAAAATCATCCTTCCCCATTAATTTTTGCTCCCATTTGAATGGGCAATGGTCTGTCCCAACTACCTGTACCAAACCCTGATTAATACCTGACCAAAGCGCATTCCGGTCTTTTTCTTTTCGCAATGGCGGGCTCATGACCCATTTAGCTCCTTCGAAGTCTTTTTCGTACAGGGAGGCATCCAGCATGAGGTATTGTGTACAGGTCTCGACGAATACTTTTTGATTGCGTCGCGTAGCTTGACGGACGGCATTCAGAGCGCCTTCACAGGTCATGTGCACGATGTACCCCGGGCAGCCGGTATAATTCAGCATATCAGCAAATCGTGCAGAAGCCTCCGATTCGGTGACCTCGGGCTGGGATAAATAATGGTACAGGGGCGATAAATTCCCCTCTTTTCTGTTTTTCGCAATCAGGGCGTCAATCATATCTCCATTAGTTGCATGTACGGTGACGATACCTCCGTGCTCTTTGACCACCTTCATCAATTGTACCATCTGCCCGTCGTCTATCATCAGCGCTCCTTTGTATGCCATAAAGGTTTTAAAGGAGGATATGCCCTCCTCTTCTATCATTTGTACGACTTCTTTTGCTACTTCGTCGTTGAAGTCTGTCACGGCCATGTGGTAGGAATAATCTCCAACAGCTTTGCCCATAGAGCGCCCCTGCCACTCTTTGAGTGCATTGTGGAGGGTATCTCCCTGTGTCTGTAGGATGAAGTCGATGACCATTGTGGTGCCACCGTGTAGTGCGGCTCTTGTTCCGGTCTCGTAATTATCGCTGGAATACGTTCCCATAAAGGGCATGTCGAGATGGACATGCGGGTCAATTCCGCCGGGGAAAACCAGCTTTCCGGTGGCGTCAATAATTTTATCAGCATCGTATTGTAAGTCTTTGCCAATGGCGACAATTTTCTCTCTTTCTGTGTAAATATCAGCGATAAAGCTGGATGAAGCGGTGACAATCCGCCCGTTTTTTATGAGTATAGACATATTAATTTATTTGCTTTTCATTAAAATATAATAGATGAGCGAAGAAATAAAAAATCCCGTAAACCACGAAAGCGAATACAAAAAATTCAATTCCGGCACCCAATAACCGACAAGCGCAGAAGCCACCCCAATGATTAAGGAAATGACGGCTGCAGTGTTAAACCCCGTCTCGCCATAAGAATACAAGCCACCCATCTTATATAATTCGGCCAAATTTAGCTGCTTTTTTCTGACCAAAAAATAATCGGTAATCAGGATGCCTAGTACCGGTCCCAGTAATCCGCTCACGAAAATCAGAAAGCCCGAAATCTTGTCCAACAACCACCAAGGTGCAATCAATATCCCGATAATTCCGGTGATAACGCCTCCCATCCTAAAGCTAATTTTCCTCGGTACGAGGTTGGAAAAGGCATTTGCCGGAGCGATGACGTTGGCGGCGATGTTGGTACTCAGTGTTGCTATCAACATAAATAACTGAGCAACGATGACGACCACGGGATTTTGAAAACGGGATAAAAGCGAGACCGGATCCCAGGGAGCGTCCGCGGCAATCAAAATATCGTCAAAATTGATAATGGCGGCGCTCGTAACAAAAATACCGACAAAGGAATAAAGCATCATCGTACCCGGCAAGCCAATAAACTGTCCAATAACCTGATCTTTTTGTGAAGCGGCATAACGGGTGATATCGGCAATGCTGATAGACATCGTTGCCCAAAATCCAACCATTGCCGTCAGCCAAATTAGGTATTTCCATACTTTTGATTTTAGGCTTTCTTTTTGCTTTTTGAAGCTTGCTGTAGCAATGCTCGATTGATAGAATTTATCCCCTTCTGCCGCCCTTCTGAACCGGACATTAACCGTCTGATTTCCATTCTTGATGGCATCGATATCTACGTATTCCGAAATATTAATGTACTTGGATGTAAAAGGTTTCCAATCGCCTTTATAATCCCCGGTGGTCATTAAGTATTCATCCGCTTTCGGGCGTCCCACTTTATCATCAAGCGGATTTAGCTTTAGGAATAATTGGTGGTCTTTTTCTTCGAGGACTGCCGCTGTCTTTTTGAGTTGCTCTCCTTGTTTTAATACGATTGAGAACCCCCCAGCTTCCCTGTATCCCCAGCCAATGAGTACCAGTCCCATAACGATGAGAATAGGGGCGGAGTAGGTTTCGAGCCACTTAATGCTCTCCGTTCCTTTCCAAATAAAATAAATGTTTATTAACCAAAATACCGCAAAACCTGCAAATTTTCCAAAAGAAAGTCCCATCGTCTCCGGAGTGCCGGTGATGGCGTTGAAAATGGCGTAAATCGCCAACCCGCCAATCCACGTTTGCACGCCAAACCAGCCACAGGCAATAATCCCCCGGGCGACGGATGCTATGTGTACACCCCTAATACCAAAGGCTGCTCTTCCGATTACCGGAAAAGGAATACCGTATTTGACACCTGCATGTCCGTTGAGTACCATCGGAATAGTGATGATTAAATTGGCAAGCCCGATAATAATCAGGGCTTCATACCAGTTTAGTCCGGTTTTAATCATATAGGATGCCAATAAATACGTGGGGATACAAACGGCCATTCCCACCCAGATAGCAGCGAGATTCCATTTATTCCACGTCCTTCCTTTGGGTGGAACGGGTGCCAAATCTTCGCTATAGAGCGGCGAAGTGGAAATATCCTCTTTTAATTCTACTATGTCGTTGTGGTCACTCATTTTATATTTTTAATTAAAAAAATTATTTGACCTCTGCATCGGCAATCTTAATAGCCTCCGAAATAATTGCAAGTCCTTCATCAACTTCTTCTTTACTCACATTGAGTGGTGGTGCGATGAAAATCCAATTCCAGCGCACAAAGGTAAACATCCCGAGCTCACGGATTTTCGCCGCCATTTTATTGGTGACGGTCATTTCCTCCGGTTTAGCATTCCAAGGGGTGACGGGCTCCTTTGTCACCCTATTTTTCACCAATTCAATACATCCTAACAGTCCTGTATTTCTGAAATCGCCAATCGAAGGGTGCTTTTCCTTCATTTTCTCGACTTCTGCTTCTATATATCGACCTGTTTCTGCTGCCCGATTGACAAGGTTATCCTCTTCAATGATTTTTAAATTTTCCAAAGCAGCCGCGCAGGATACTGCATGTGCCGAATACGTTAGCCCCAACACCATGGGGTGGTCGTTGAAATACTCGGCAATGGTATCTGTAACGGTGATACCTCCCAAGGGTAAATATCCGGAAGTTAACCCCTTTGCCAAACACATAATGTCAGGCGTGACATCGTGGTGTTCGATGGCAAACATTTTTCCCGTCCTTCCAAATCCGCTCATCACCTCGTCGTCTATCATCAGAATGCCGTATTTGTCACAGATTTCCCGAACTTTTTTAAGGTAGAATGGTGGATATTTGATGCAACCGGAAGAGCCCGACTCGCCCTCAAAAAGAATTGCCGCGATGGCATCGGGATTCTCAAACTTCACGACTCGCTCCAAATGTGCTGCTGCTCGCTCCCCGCATTCCTCTATTGATGAAGAGTGCCAGGGGCAGCGATAAGCGTAGGGGTTCTCCACGTGAATAAAGTTGGGGGGTGATTGGCTGTCCACCGCAAACTTTCGGGGATCACCTCCGGCAGAGATAGCACCATAAGTCGCACCGTGATAAGAGCGATAATGAGTGATAATCTTATGTCTGCCCGTGTACATCCTTGCCAGTTTGATGGCATTCTCGATGGCTTCGGCACCTCCGAGGGTAAAAAAAGTTTTTGTTAGATTGCCGGGGGTGATTTCGGCGAGTTTTCGCCCCAGTGCTCCCCTTACCTTCGTTGCCATCCCCGGATAGACGTAGCTCAATTCTTTCATTTGTTGTGCTACTGCCTCCGTGATGCGTTGGTCGCCGTGCCCGATATTGACGTTCATCAATTGCGATGAGAAATCGAGGTATTTCTTCCCCGCTCTGTCATAGACGTAGCTGCCCTTGGCATAATGGGCGTTGATGGGATTTAGATTCCCTTGTTTTGCCCAGGAGAAAAGCGTGTAATCGAGATTGTCTTGTACAATTTGTCTGTTATCCATTTTTTATTAATTAGCGTAACTACTTACGGATACACCATTTTTGCCATAAAATGCCCCCCGACGATAGATGTCGAGATTGGCAACTTTTCCTGCCTGTCTTTGTGAAAATTTTCTCATTACGCTCTGCGTAACTTCTAAAATTTTCACTTCAACAGGCTAAAAAATGACTATTTTCTGTCTAAAAACGGGCACCCGTAAGTAGTTACAAATTAACTCATCCAATTGATTTGATCTTCCGGGTTCCACTTGGTTGTTGTCTTTTTGTTTTGCGTCCAGAATTCAATAGAACTTCGTCCGGTAATATCGCCGACGCCGAATTTTGACTCATTCCACCCACCAAAAGAAAATGGCTCCCTTGGTACCGGAACCCCGATATTTACCCCAACCATTCCTGCACTTGCGCGTTCCATGACGTATTTAGCCATTTTTCCACTTTGCGTGAATACTGCGGCAGCATTACCATAGTTGGAAGCATTCTCGATTTGGATGGCCTCATCCAGTGTCTTGGCATGGATAATCGAGATGACGGGACCAAAAATTTCTTCTTTTGCTACAGCCATATCGGGTGTCACGTAGTCGATGATTGTCGGGCCAACATAAAAACCACCCTCCTTTCCGGGTACGGTGGTATTTCTACCGTCCACGAGGATTTTGGCTCCACCTTTTTCGGCTTCGTCAATATATCTTTCGATGCGTTCCTTCGCTCCGGCAGTAATGACAGAACCGAGGTTTTCGCCCGGTACAATGTTCTTGGCTTCTTCGACCATTTTGTCGATGATGTGCTGGATTTTATCCACACCGACCATGACTGAAGCAGCCATGCACCGCTGTCCGGCACAGCCCGACATGGAAGCGACAACATTGGAAGCTGTCATATCCGGATTGGCATCGGGTAGTACGAGCAAGTGGTTTTTTGCCCCTCCGAGGGCGACGCACCGCTTCAGGTTGGAGGTAGCTCGCCTGTAAACGATTTTGGCTACCTTGGTAGAGCCAACGAAGGATACGGCTTCGATACCCGGGTGGTCACAGATAGCTTCTACCACTTCTTTTCCACCATTAACAATATTAAAAACCCCATCCGGTAAGCCAGCCTCCTTCAATAATTCAGCCATCCGCATCGTACTAAGGGGAACGATTTCGGAGGGCTTCATCACCATCGTATTACCCAGTACTATGGCGTTGGGCATAGTCCAGTGTGGTACCATATTGGGGAAGTTAAAAGGAGTAATAGATGCGACAACACCAAGTGGCTTTCGTTCGATTCTACACTCTACACCCCGGCTGACCTCCTGTATTTCGTTGACGACAATCTGGGGCATTGAGACGGCAAATTCGCACAACTCCATACTCTTTAGTACCTCGGCTTCGGCTTCTCCGTATGTTTTGCCATTCTCCAACTGCACCAGCTTTGTTAACTCATCCTTGTGTTGCTCCAATAGCGAACGGTATTTAAAGAATACCTGTACACGCTCCTTAAGTGTTTTTCCCGACCAGGCCGGAAAGGCCTCTTTTGCGGCTTTTACCGCCTTGTCAACGTCATCGTAGGAGGAAAGTGGCAAGTCGGCAATGGTGCTTCCGTCGATAGGGCTGATGACATCCATGGACTCCTGCCCATTCCTTTCAAAGTGACCATTGATAAAGTTTTTTACTGATATTGTTTTTGTCATAATTATTCCTCGTTTTTTTATTAAGAGTTTGTTGGGACTTTATCCTTCGGGTTTAAAAAGTGCCCCCGACGATAAATGTCGGGATCGGCAACTTTTTTGCCCTGACTTCGGAAAATTATCTCGCAATAGCTCAGGCTATTCCGAAATAATTTTCCTGTGCCATGACAAAAAAATCAGCTTTTTAATCTCCAAAAACAAAGTCCCAACAAGCTCTGAAACCCCAATAAAACTACAATTTGGGGCAACCAAGATAGGAATAATATTTTAAATGGCAAAAAAAGTAGTATCTTCAATGGTGAAAATGTGAAGATACTACTTTGTTATCTGCTATAGTTGATTATTGTTTGACAACCCTATAACTATCCTTCGTATCAGTCACAACATAATAAACGCCTGATGGAAATCCACTCATATCAAGTCGTAAACCATTATTGACATACTGTGATTTGACAGGGAATTCCGTTCCATTAGCATCAAATATTTTTAATGCTAGATTGTCAAGCTTTCCCATAACAAATAGTGCACCATTCGTTGGATTAGGGTGAAATTCAAGTAGTTCCCTATCACAACTGCTCACAGTAATAATGTCTGAATAAGTGAAAGAATTATCCCCATCCACCATCTTTAATCTGTAATATGCTCTTCCCCGAAGTGGATTTTTGTCTACAAAGGTGTATTGCTGTGGTTGACGGGATTCTCCTTTGGTGGCAATTGTTGCAATTTTTTCAAAATTCCCATATTTCCCTCGCTCTACTATGAATGCTTTGGCATTGGTTTCAGAGAGTGTACTCCAATTTAGAGTCACCCGGGCATTATCACAATCGGAGTCCAAATTTACAACCCCATCAAAATTATCCAATTCTATGGGAAGTGTAGGGTTTACCAATTTTACGCGATAAATGACGTTAGAGGCTGAGGAATTGCTTGTGTTCATTGGGAAAATATCGGCAGCATTACTCAGCAGCCCACCGAAAATATATCCTACCGTAATCGGACTTCCTGATAGCTGGCTCATGTCGATAATATTGTGACCTGACATAGGGAGTGTTTCATCTAAGAACAATTCTGACCCGGCACCGAGGTAAACGGGCATCTCTGTGGAAAACACACTCTCGGAATAAGCTCCGGAAGAAGCACGAGTGACCCGGCTGATGGTTTTTACAAAGGGCACGTCCGAATCATTGATTTTATTTCCATTGGCATCGTAATAATATTGTGCTATACCACCAAAGAAAATACTGTGCATTGCATTGTCTGTCGGGTTGTACATCGCCAGTTTTGCCGATTGGTAATGGCTGAACTCCTGCTTGAAAGTAGCTTCCGGAATGACAGTGTACCCCGTAGATTTTATTTCAATGGGATTGTAAAAAACGCCATCTGTCGGAGTAAAAACGCCGCTGGATACCATATACCCAAATGATCCATCCGGAAAAATTTGCCCGATAAGGTTGTAATCACGCCTGTGAAATTCTGTATCTGAAAGTGTAGAATAGTTTGAAATAACGAGGGATGAACCGTTATTGGTTATTTCAAATTTTCTTATTTCAGAGGAATAAATCGGATCGACCATCATGGTATATCTCCCTGTCAACTCCATCCCACCTACGAGATAAAAGGTATTCCCAATTTTTCCAAGTTGTCCTCCGGCAATTTTCATTCGATTATCTGCCAACTGGATGAAATCTCCTGTGATGGAAGTGCCATTCATAATATGAGTGATAATATTGGGAATGTGGATGCCAGTGATATAACCATAGGTGACATGATTGCCCGTGTTATCCGTACCATAGCCACCTACGATATAGAGGTAGTCTCCATCCTGATAAAAGCTGGTATTGGTACTGCTCATTTGATCCTGTAAATTAGTAGAAAGGCTGCTGAGATTGGTTGACCAAGATAGCATGGCTACCGGATCTACTACATAGATAGTGGTATTCTTATTGCTAGCGGGAAATGCTGGGTTGTTGGCTCCACCTCCGCCTCGATGCATACCATCCGTCCTTCCCGAAATAATAACCCACTTGCCTCCGGATTCACCGGCAGCAAAAGAATGTACGCCATTCAGTCCGGGAATTGTGAATGATTCCAATTGTATTTCATAGGGAAAGGTTTGTGCAAAAAATACATTTGTCAAGAAAAGTTGTAAGCATAATAGTAGTAATTTTTTTTTCATGATAGTAAAAATTTTGTGTTTAAAAAATAGACCCGGGAGCCAAAGTCCCGAGTCTTTGTAGCCTTAGTGTTCGTGTTCCAACTCACCGGCTTTGGATTGGGCATAGACGTAATAAGCGCCTTTGACGACAATTTTGGCATCTTCCGGTAGGTTTTGTAATAGTTTCACAGCGATAAAACCCTTATCTTCTGTCCCGGGAATGACTTCAACCTTTGTGAATTGCACCTCATCTCCCTGCTGCTTTGCCGGGAAGGTGATGTAGATGTAAGAAGCACTTCCGTCTTTGATGATCGCGTCTTGTGGCAGCGCCTGTACGGTCTGGTCGTTTAGCCATATTTTTGCTTCTACGAATAAATCCTTTATAAAACGTGGGCGCTTGCCGACAAGGTGTCCGTGGATGCGAACCGTTTTATTTTCAGTATTGAATTCCTTCCCAATCACATGCACTTCTCCTTCATAAATTTCACTTCCCAGAGCGGGTACGGTATAACTGATTTTCTGCTCTTCCTTCAGTTTGGAAATATCCTTTTCAAAAACATCTAATTCGAGGTGTAAGTGTTGTTCATTAATAATATCCATCAACCGCATTTCAGGGGTCACGTACATTCCATTGTGCATATTGACGGAGGTAGCATAACCACTAATCGGAGCAATGATGGCAATCCGCTCCTTAATATTGTCGGGTGTTAGCTCCTTGATATCGATTCCGAGGTAAGCCAATTGCTTTGCTATTCCTTTGAGCTTGGCTGTTTTTACACTAACCTCCGATTGCAATTTTTGCAATTGTTTGATGACGCCGGCATCTTCGTTGACGAGCTTTTGCTGGCGCTCCAATTCTTGTCTTAGATAGGTCAGTTCACCCTCTACTTCGAGGTACTCTTGCTGTGTCTTAATGAGTTCCGGGTTTTCAAGATAAGCGATAATCGCTCCTTTTTTTACCTTACTTCCCTCTACATATTTATTGCTGTTTTTGATGAAACCACTCGTCTTGGTACTGACCGAAGCATAGGATTGAGGTGGCAGGCCGAGCGTTCCTGTTGCACTGATAAAGTCATTTATTTTGATGGGCTTCATATCACCCAGCTCAATGCCGACCGTTTCTATTTGTTCCTTCGTAAGGTGAATACTTCCATCTTCTTCACTCTCTGATTCGTGACCGTGTGATTCGCCCATTTCGGCTTCTTCTGCATGATGATCGTGTGAATCTAATTCTGACTGTTTATTTCCGCAAGAGGAAAGTGTCAGGAAAATTGCCAAAGAGATTATTGGCACAATTGATATTTTTATAATGTTCATTTTTTTTGTTTTTTTGTAACTACTTACATTTTTTTAAAATTCTTCAGGTTGCGTTAAATTTTAGCCTCCTGAATTTGGTTGAAAAAATTATCTGCCTATAGGAAACGGGCGGATAATAGCGTAGATGCCTACTTGTTTACATAAAACCAATACATGGCGACTGCCTGATTAAAGGCGAGTAATTGTTCCAAATAATTTTTGTTATTATTTGAAAGTAGGTCGAGTGTGTTCAGTAACTCGAGGTATGAAATCTCGCCTGCATGATAATTCAATGCCGAAATTCGCTCGACTTCAGGATTGATTAAGTCGAGTTGATTTCGATAATAAGTGGCACCTTTAGCGTAAAGCTGTATTGCGTTTTCAATATCTGATAGTTGTCTGTTGGCATCCAATAGTGCTGCCTCGTAATTGACGTTAGCAATGGCAACCTGAAGCTTTTGCGCAGCGATTTGCTTGCGTATCGGCTGATTGAATAATGGCAGACTTATACCCACTTCAACTCCACTAAGCCAGCCACCTTCAAAGTAATTTTGAAGTGCATATCCAACGCTAAAGCCGGGCCTGGTCTCAGACCGGATGAGCGGCAATTTAGCCTGCTCCATTCCTATTTGTTGTTGTGCTAATTGCACTTCCAAAGGGGTGGTATTCGCGCTTAATTTGAACTCCAGCATTATCAGGCTATCAGTTGTCGTGATGTTTTCGGATGTATTCAGCAGCAGTTGTAACTGTCGCTCCAGATTGTGAATTTCTAATCCCACCTGATTGTCCAGTAATTGATATTGGTTCAATGATGAGCCAATCGTTAGTGTTTCGATGGAATTCGCCGCACCGACATCAACCCGCACTTTTGCTTTTTCGAGATAGTGGGCATATATCCCAATGAGATGCTCGTAGAGTTTTTTTAACTCTTTTTTATACTGTAATTCAAAGTATAGTTGTCTGACATTTAAGCGGAGCTCATTCTCGGTCAGAGACTTCTGTAATCGACTACTCTTTATCATTTCATCCTGATACGTGTTTTTTGCTTTGAAAACGGCAGGGTTGGGGAATGATTGAGTTAAGCCGAACTGATTAACCTGCTGCCCGTTTCTCCTAAAAAGCCCATCTCCTGCATAGCTAATATCTGTTGAGCCGGGGCTATATTTTAAGTGGCTCAAAGCTTGGTTTCTATCCACGTTTAGCGATGCTGCTTTGATAGCCGGATGATTTTTAATGGCTATTTCAATGGCTTCGTTAATCGGAATAGGACGCCGCTGTGCCTGTGCAGTCCAACCGATGAAGAGTAGTGGAATCAACACCATTGCTCCCTTGAAATTGGCCTTTGTCGGAGCGTTGCGTTCTTGCCACGTTGCCAGCCAGCTATACAAAATTGGTAAAACAACGAGCGTCAAAAACGTAGCGGAAATCAATCCACCGATAACAACTGTCGCGAGTGGGCGTTGAACTTCTGCACCTCCCGAAGTCGATAACGCCATTGGAAGAAAGCCTAGAGAGGCAACGGCAGCCGTCATTAACACAGGACGAAGACGCACGCTAACACCTTTCAGTATTCGCTCGCGAATGTCTGTCACGCCCTCTCTTTTAAGCTGGTTGAAATAACCGATTAGCACGATGCCATTCAGTACTGCAACACCAAAGAGCGCAATAAACCCAATTCCGGCGGAGATGCTAAATGGCATCCCGCGTAGCTCCAATGCCCAAACTCCACCAATGGCAGATAATGGGATAGCTGTAAAGATGAGTACAGCCTGCCAGATTGAGCCAAAGGTGAAAAACAAAAGGATGAAAATGAGCGCCAGCGCCAAGGGTACTGCTACCGATAGCCTTTCATTAGCAGCTTTTAAATTTTCAAACTGGCCACCATAAGTAAAGTAGTAACCGGCGGGGAGTTCAATTTTAGTGTCGAGTTGTGATTTGATTTGGGCAACTAGCGTTTCTATGTCCGTATCTCCAACATTTACACCGATGACAATCCTCCTATTGGTGTTATCACGTGATATTTGCATGGGTGCATCTACCAATTCGACTGAAGCAACGGATTGTAAAGGTACCTGTTTGCCGTTATCCAGTGTGATATACAGGTTTCGGACGCTATTGAGGTCATTCCGGTGGTTTTCACCCAACCTGACGATAAGGTCGAATCGTCTTTCTCCTTCGTACACGATCCCTGCGGATTCTCCTGCAAATGCAGCCCTGACGATGCTGTTGACCTCCCGGATTTGTAGACCGTATTGCGCCATTTTGTCGTACTTGTAGTTGATGATAATCTGTGGCATACCGATGGTTTGTTCGACATTTACCGTGCCCACTCCTTTAATAGCTTTGATGACCTTTTCAGCCTCTTTCGCTTTTGTGTAAAGTAATGCTTGATTATCACCGTATAACTTGACGGCGACATCGGCTTTTGAGCCGGAAATTAATTCATTAAAACGAAGTTGAATAGGTTGTGAAAATTCAAAGCCCACGCCGGGAATATCCTTTAGCGAGTTTTCTATTTTCTCAAACATTCCCTTTCTCGTTTTGGCTGATGTCCATTCCGACTTAGGTTTCATAATAAGGGTGCCGTCTCCGATTTCGACCGGCATGGGATCCGTAGGAATTTCGGCAGAACCGATATTGGTGACAACGTCCTGAATTTCGGGAAATTCATCAAGTAGCTTCTTTTGAATAACCTTGGCCACCTCAATACTTTGCGACAATGAGGTGCCCGGGGGCGATATCTGCTGCATAGCCAAATCACCCTCTTCCAATGTCGGAATAAATTCCCCACCCATTCGGGAAAATACCCAAAAACTTACTATAAACAAGAGTGTAGTTGCGATAACAAACCCTGCTTTGAACCTCAATGCAAGGTGTATTATGGGTCTGTAAATCTTTTGGAAAAAATTAATAATCCGATCGGCAATGGTTTTTTTGGTACTAATCTTTTTACTCAGGAATAAGGCGGTCATCATTGGTACATAGGTCAACGATAACAGTAATGCTCCGGTTATAGCCAGCATAACGGTTTCTGCCATGGGTTTGAACATCTTACCTTCAATTCCAATCAAAGCCAGAATGGGGATATATACCATTAGGATGATAATCATACCAAAGGAGGAAGCGTTCATTATCTTGATTGAACTACCGGTTACTTCACTATCCATTTGCTCCTGAGTCAGTTTTTGCCCTGCAAAGCGAACATGCAAGCGATGAACAACCGTCTCGACAATGATGACGGCACCATCTACTATTAGACCAAAATCTAAAGCGCCGAGGCTCATCAGGTTGGCGGAGATACCCAAGACATTCATCATTGAAATAGCAAAAAGCATTGCCAATGGAATGACAGAGGCAACAATTAATCCCGCCCTGAAATTGCCGAGCATCAATATCAGAATAAAAATAACGATCAACCCTCCTTCGAGTAGGTTCTTTTTGACGGTTCCCATGGCTGTGTTAACGAGCTTATCCCTGACGAGGTACGGCTCAATGACAACACCCTCCGGCAAGGATTTTTGTATTTGAGAAACCCGTGCTTTGACACGCTCTGTGACCGCAGCCGAGTTGGCACCTTTCAGCATCATTACCCTTCCGCCAACGGCTTCTCGTCCATCCCTGACCAAGGCACCATATCGAGGTGCTTTGCCAAACTGTACGGTTGCTACATCCTTTACCAATATGGGCTTTCCATCTCTTTCCATTACCACGATGTTGCCAATGTCGGATAGTGATTTGACGATGCCATTGGTACGGATGTAGTAGGTGTGGGCATTCTTCTCAATGTAAGCACCTCCGGTATTTTCATTACTATTGGATAGTGCGGTGAAAACATCCGAAATGCTAATGCCCATTGATTTGAGTAGGTTAGGATCGACGGCTACTTCGTATTGCTTGAGGTAGCCCCCCATTGTATTGATTTCTACCACCCCTTTTATTCCGGAAAGTTGTCGCTTGACAATCCAATCTTGGATCGTTCTCAAATCGGAAAGG
>Ga0256832_1002014_pt1 | contig 13845 bp, 15 predicted proteins | sample 134614metaG_FD_190534 | JGI IMG/M metagenome (GOLD analysis project Ga0256832, IMG submission 190534) | Hydrothermal vent microbial communities from Lau Basin, Pacific Ocean - 134-614 | ecosystem: Environmental > Aquatic > Marine > Hydrothermal vents | place: Pacific Ocean: Lau Basin | collected...
GGCTTTCCCGGATTATTCGCGTGGCTCTTTCCACATCGGCAACGTTCAACCCATCCAGTACCCGAAAGAGCTCCCTTACCCTGTCCTTTAAACGGCTCATAAGTCGAACTTCTTGGAGGCTTTCTTCCAGTCCGCCAGAAACTTCTCCAGCCCCACATCCGTCAGAGGATGTTTTATCATCTTATCGAATACGGCGGGTGGTATGGTCACTATGTCTGCCCCTGCCAGTGCGGCGAGAAGCACGTGTCTGGGGTGCCTTATGCTGGCTGCGAGCACCTGTGTTTCGATATCGTGAATGGTGAATATGTCAACGATTCCCTTCACTATTGCCATTCCATCGTGTCCGATGTCATCGAGCCTTCCCACGAATGGAGAAACGTATGTGGCTCCTGCCCGGGCAGCCACGAGCGCCTGTATGGGGTTGAATATGAGGGTGGCATTCACCTTTATTCCCTCGCTGGAGAGGGTACGGATGGCTCTTATTCCATCCTCCGTCATGGGTATCTTTATGACCACGTGCTCGTGGATTCTGGAAAGCCTCCTGCCTTCCTCAACCATCTTTTCGTATTCCGTTGCCACCACTTCCACCGAAACCGGACCTCCGACCATCTCACAGATGTCCCTGATGACCTCCTCCGGCTCCCCTTCCTCTTTCGATAGGAGGGATGGATTGGTCGTCACACCATCGATAATTCCCCATTCTACGAGCCTCTTTATTTCCTTCCTGTTTGCAGAATCTATGAAGAATTTCATGGAGAAATTTTAATACTGACCGAATATTACTTTTGAAAACCGGGTTTATATTCGGTTATGGTCTTTGAATGCATCGATGCATTTGAAAAAATCAGGGCAGAACATATATTGGTTAAGTGGAACTCACCGTCTCTCCTTTTAAAATTTCCTATCATGAAGAGACTGGCAGGAGCGCTGCTTTTAATTTCAGTTCTGGCTGGATGTAAGAGTGTTCTTCAGAGAACGGTAAAGACCCCTCCGGTGAGCTCGAAGGCTCCCATAGTGGGTTATGGAACCGACCTGGGGAAGGTCATCTTCTACGTGGAAAAGTACCTGCCCTTCGAGGATGTTCCATCGAATATCGTGGAGATAAGGGGAATGACCACCACCTGGTACGACTCCTCCAATGTGGCTCAAATCAGCTATACTATATGGTTCAGCGATACGGGTTATGTGGCGAAGGACCCGGATAGTACCAGGCTATATGTGGCTCTGGAGTGTGATGATACTCTCTCCCCCGCGTGTGAAGCATACAGAAATGCCCTTATCGCAGCAGGTTATGAGGAGAGGGACCCGGATACCACGTTCCGCATGAAACTCCTCTTTGGAACCACCAGTCCTGGAGACAAGAGGTTTCATCAATACACTCTTCCGCAGGATGCTGTGGACCTGATGGACAGGTGTCTGCTTAAAGGAGGATTATACGAACTTATTCAGATAAGCATAGACAACACCACCATTTCCGACACCCTCTACATCGATTCTCTCGTCCAGGCGATAACGGTTGGTATAAGGTGAGGACAGGTTTAGAGGTTTTTTTAGAGGACATCGATAGGTTCAGAGGTCCTGCGTGGGGGATGCTCTCCCACGCTGCTGCCGTCTCCCGCAGTCTGGAGTATTCCGTGGTCGAAACTCAGAAGAGGGGATTGCGCATAAAGAGATTATTCACACCGGAGCATGGGTTCTTCGCGGTGGAGCAGGACCAGATTCCCGTCTCCCGCGATTTATTTCCCGGTGTGGAGACCATACCCCTTTACGGAGAGAGCAGGGATTCACTTTATCCCAAAGGTGAGCATATTGAGGACCTGGATGGCATCATAATCGACCTTCAGGACATTGGGGCGAGATATTATACATACGTCTGGTCTGCCCTGATGGTGATGAGGGAATTTGCCCGAAGGGGAAAGGAGGTGATAATTCTGGACAGGCCCAATCCTATAAATGGAGTGGATGTGGAAGGACCCGTGAATGAAATCATATCCTTCGTTGGGATGTATCCCGTCCCCATAAGGCATGGAAGGACCTATGGTGAGATTCTATACGAAGTTGCAGAGGAGGAGAATCTACAGGTTGTATGGTATCGGGTGGAGGGATGGGACAGGAGCAGGTACTTCGATGAGCTCGGTTTGCCCTGGGTTATGCCCTCTCCAAACATGCCCACCCTCGATACCGCCATCGTATATCCCGGTATGTGCCTTCTGGAGGGGACCAATCTATCCGAGGGGAGGGGAACCACCAGACCCTTCGAAATATTCGGCGCCCCCTACATCGACCCCTTCGAAATGAAGCATTTTCTCCATGCGGAGGGGGCTGTTTTCAGACCTCTATACTTCAAGCCCACATTCGGAAAGTATGCGGGGCAGGTTATAGGGGGATTCCAGATTCACGTTATCGACAGGAGGAAATTCAATCCCGTTCGAACTGCTGTCCACATTCTGGAAACTGCCAAAAGGCTCTATCCGGAGCATTTTCGCTGGAAGAATCCCCCATACGAATTCGAGGAGGAGATCATGCCCATAGACCTCCTGTGGGGGAGCGACTGGCTCAGGAGACACATCGATGCCATCGGCTGATTTCCGGCGCATTTTATTGCAAATCATTTGCATTAAGTCCTTTAAAATTTTGGCTCCATGAACATTGGTTTCCAGGAGATTCTATTAATCGTTATAATATTCCTTATTCTGTTTGGTCCCGAAAAGATACCCGAAGTGGCAAGGACGATGGGCAGGATTTATAGGGAATTTACTTCCGCCATGCGGGAGGTGGAAGAGACCATAAAGAAGGAGATAGAGGATGAAAGAACTGGCAAAAGGGATAGTGGAGATAATAGAGAGCCATAACGTGGATTATGGCGATGTTAGAATCATACACGAAGAGCACGAATCCATACAGGTGAAGAATGACAGGGTGGAATCCATAAGCAGAAGCACCTCCTACGGAATAGGAATAAGGGTCATGTATAGGGGGTTCTGGGGATTTTCCTCCACCGATGATGTCAGTCTGGATGGAGCCTACAGAACGGTAAAGGAAGCGGTGGCAATAGCTAAGGCATCCTATTCCGCCGGTGGCAGTGGTCTGATTCTCTCGGAGGAGGAGGTTCATGTGGACGACTATTCAGCCCCCTACGAAATAGACCCCTTCGGCGTTCCTCTGGAGGAAAAGCTGGAACTGATGTTCGGGGTTTATGAGGAAATAAAGCGGTTCCCTCTCGTAAAGCTCTACAGTGCTTCAATGGACTTCATGAAAATTCACAAGGTGTTTGCTTCCACGGAGGGGCATTTCATTTCCCAGAGGGTTGTCCAGAGTGGGGGAGGGTACACCCTCTACGCGATTTCCGATGAAGGGATGCAGATGCGCTCCTACCCTGCATCCCATGGTGGTGATTATGGAACGGGGGGATACGAGCTCATACTCTCCGCTGAATGGATAAAGAATGCTCCCCGTGTTGCTGAGGAGGCTGAAAAACTGCTCTCTGCGCCGCCCCTTCCCGCGGGAGAGACCGACCTGGTGATAGGAACCCAGCAAATGGCGCTTCAGATTCACGAGAGCGTTGGCCATCCGCTGGAGCTGGACAGGGTATTCGGTTTCGAAGCCGGCTATGCGGGGACCAGCTGGGCAACAGAGCTGGGTCTCAAATATGGCTCTCCTGTTATGAACATAGTCCAGGATGCAACCGTTCCGGGAGGACTGGGGAGCTTCAAATACGACGACGACGGGGTTCTGGGGCAGAGGGTTTTCCTGATTCAGGAGGGAATACTGGTCAATTACCTCTCCTCCCGAGACTCCGCCCCCCTGATAGGGAAGAAATCCACCGGAGCCAGCAGAGCCAGCTCCTGGAACAGGATTCCCATAGTCAGGATGACGAATGTGAACCTGTTGCCCGGCGATAAATCCCTTGAGGAGCTGATAGGGATGGTGAAGGATGGATACTTCATCGACACCAATAAATCCTGGTCCATAGACCAGAGGCGGCTCAACTTCCAGTTTTCCACGGAGATTGCGTACAGGATAAAGGATGGAAAGCTCCTGAAGGACGATATTTACAGGAATCCCGTGTATTACGGAATAACACCGGAGTTCTGGTCCAGTCTGGAAGCAGTTGCCGACGAGAGATACTGGAAGATATGGGGTGTTCCCAACTGCGGTAAGGGGGAGCCCGGGCAGGTCGCCCGCGTTGGCCATGGAAGCAGTCCTGCCCTGTTCAGAAGGGTAAAGGTGGGTGCGGTATGAATGTTCTTCAGGTATTCTTCATAGCCTTCCTGACGGACCTGGCTACAGGCCTGGGGGCTGTTCCTTTCTTCTTCGTCAGGAATCTTTCCAGAAAGGTCATAGGGATAGCAGAGGCTCTTGCCGGTGGATTGATGCTGGGAGCCAGCTATAATCTCATATTCGAGGGACTGAACCTTTCCCCATGGGGGACGGTCATCGGTATCCTGGCGGGGATGGTCTTCATCATACTCTCGGAGAGGTTCTTTCACGAGGATAAGGAATACATGCTGGGGAGCCTGAGAGGGAAATCTGCTAAGAAAGCCATCATCTTCCTCATCATAATGACCATGCACAGCTTTGCCGAGGGCGTCGGAGTGGGCGTTTCGTTTGGAGGTGGTGAAAATCTCGGAATCCTGACCAGCCTTGCCATCGCCGTTCATAATATCCCCGAGGGACTTGCCATATCTCTCTTCCTGATTGCCCAGGGGGCGAGTGCATGGGAAGCCATGTTCTGGAGCATTTTCTCCTCCCTTCCCCAGCCCCTCATGGCTGTTCCTGCATTCATCGCCGTGGAAATCTTCAAACCGTTCCTCCCCGTTGGTTTTGGATTTGCTGCCGGTGCGATGATATACCTGGTATTCAGCGAACTGGTTCCATCTTCTCTGGAGAAGATCGAGGGAGAGACCCTGTCCATATCTCTCATGTCCGGTCTCCTGTTCATGATAGTATTCTCCATACTACTCTAAACTTTCTCCATGAGGGTTGCTGTTCTGGGAGCCACAGGTCTGGTTGGCTCTCTCATGCTTCGCGTTCTTTATGAGAGATTCGGGAAATCCATAGAGGTCTTTCCCCTCTCCTCCACCGGTGGCAGGAGGGTACTCTACGGTGATGAGGAGATGGAGACCCTTCCTGTTGAAGGCAATATAAGGAATTTCGATTTCGTTCTTTCGGCTGTGGAAGCCGATGTGAGCAGGAAATACACCCCTCTCTTCGTGGAGAAGGGAGCCATAGTGATAGACAATTCCAGCGCCTACAGGATGGAGGAGGATGTGCCCCTCGTGGTCCCCGAGGTGAATCCAGAGGATGTAAGATGGCACAGGGGAATAATAGCCAACCCAAACTGCTCCACCATTCAGATGGTGGTTGCCCTCAAGCCCCTGGAGGATAACTTTGGCATCGACAGGGTTTTTGTCTCCACATATCAATCCGTCTCTGGAGCAGGGAGAGAAGGGCTTCGGGCTTATGAAGAGGAGATTCGGAGCGGAGAATATGAGAAGAGCCCCTTTCCTCATAAAATCGTAGGCAACGTGATTCCTGCCATAGGCTCCCTGAGGGAAGGCTTTTATACGGAGGAGTGGAAACTGATAAACGAGAGCAGGAAGATTCTCCACAGATCTGACCTTATTATATCTGCCACTGCTGTTCGGGTTCCCGTTCGCATATCCCATTCGGAGGCTGTGGAGGTGGACCTGAGAAGAGAAGCGACTTTAGAGGAGGTGGTATCTGCCCTGAAAAATGGAAAGGGCATCATATACAGGGATGAATTCTTCACACCCATGGATGCGGAGGGGAGGGATGAGGTATTCGTATCCCGGGTCCGGCAGCATCCATTCCTGAAGAATACATTCGATATGTGGGTGGTGGCGGATAATCTGCGAAAGGGGGCAGCCACCAATGCAGTCCAGATACTTCAGCTCATCGTGGGGAATTGAAGTGTGGGTGATTCGGGGACGGTCCGTTAATCCTCAAGGCAGTTCCTTTCGAAACTCCAGAAGTTCCAGTGGATTCAGTGTTGCCCGCATTCTCCGGCAGGTGGCTTCAGTTGATGTTATACTTAATCAAAAGAATCGGCTAAATTCCAGTAAATTTCGAAAACCGGTCGGCAACCGTATATATTTAAACCAATGTGTATCAGGTATTTGCGTATAAAAATGCTTTGAACATCCCGTGATATTGACAATGTTGGGGCTCTAAATTATAATTTTCACCATGAGAAAGGTAAGCAAAATTCTACTAAATGACATTCAGCTGGAAGATTTGTTGCAGATACTCTCAATGTTCGAGAGGGATTTCATGATACTGGTAAAGGAAGATGGTAATGTGGAGGGATATGTGGCTGTTTCCAACAAGAAGTTCACTGCCTACTACAGGGGTCTGAGGGGAGAATTTGCTCTGGACAGGATACTGGACAGACAGGATCGGCTGGAGATAGAGGTTCGTGATGGAGTTTCGGGTATTCTGAACTGTCGAATTCCCATAATGGGGTATCTCATAGAGAGGTTTGCAAGGGCAGGCTATTGATTGAGGTCCTTCAGGACCTCCTTTAGTATATCTATTGGCGCGCTGGTTTTTATTCCTACAGGGGAAATGTGGGTTTCGCTCGCCTGATATCCCCTCTTTCTCAATTCCTTCACAATCTTTTTTCTCGAAGGTGTCGAAACACCTACTATGTCGCATATCTGTGTATAATCGTAGTAGAGGGGATAGTCTATTTCTTCCAGAATCTTCTTCAGAATCTTCTCTGCCAGCGGGTAATCTTTCGAATAGTCGTACATTATCCTGACGAAATCCCGGTCGTGAATGGGTCCGAGATATACGGGTCCCGATATCCTCCATTTTCCATTCAGGTCAGGAATCTGGTTATCGTAGTTCAGCCTGAATTCGCCCGTGGACGGATTGTACAGCACGTATCCGAAATCGTTGAACCTCCCCTCCACCCCTTTTGCCAGTCTCATGGCTATTCTCCAGGAGTACCCATCGTAGACGAATACCAGGGGCTCCATGTGGAATCCAAAATTTCCTGCCACTTTCATGAACTGGGACATGACCACCCTTCCCCCCAGCTCATGGCAGAATTTTGCGGAGAGGGTATGAACTCCATAGTTCCTGAGTGCTGCTCCCTGCTTCAGTCCACAGAGGGTGAATCCATCCGTCGATGTTATGTATAGTATTCCATCCAGTTTCAATGCCGAAATGGCATGGTGGGAGAACTCAGATGGAGAGCCGAAGGCATCCAGGTCTATCATATCGAACCTCTCGTCCATCAGGGAGAATTTGGAAAGCAGGTGCTTTGCTTCCTCCACAGAGGTGAAGACTTTATCGTAAATTCCGTTCAATTTGAGGTTTTCCCTCAGGAGTTCCATGGATTCATGGCTCCCCTCGTTAGCCCACTGTAGAGAAATGCTCCCCTCCAGCGCATACCTGACCGTCCTTATCCCTATCCCTGACATGGTTTCGAGGAGGGATATGGGCTCTCCCCGGATATGGGCTTCGGCTTTCGTAATGAGAATGCCTATTTCTCTGGATAATGCCCCCTTCGGGTTGAAGAACTGACCTTTTTTCTTTGGAAGCAGGTACTTTCCCTTTCCCTCTGTGTATTCCATCGGGGAGGAAAGTTTAATGGGGGGAGAATCCCCCCACGATTGAGCATCAATCCTGAGTTATGGTATGTGTACAATCCGGATTGAACTCGATGGTTATGGTTCTGACATGGGTGCTGGAAATAAGCAGGTCCTCTATTACCCTTCCGCCTTTGACTCCAACTCTCTGCTCGCTATCGAATATACCGGTGTTCTGGCCACTTTCACATACACCCACAGTTATGGTGGAATCCGTATGGATCCGGAGTTCTATGTCCCTCCCACTGGCTGTGGTTGCTGTACCCGTTCCACTAAATTCAATTTCCATATCCTCGTTTATGGGGTTTCCGGGCTCCCAATCCTGAGTGAGAATGTGCCCGTTTATGTTTATGTCAAATGTTCTGTTGTTATTATCCCTTATGAATCTCTCCTTATGGAAAGCAATGCCCTGCGTATCCCTGTCGAACCTTATCTCTCCGTGGGTGTCCACGTTTCTGTTTATTACGGTGTCTGTTCCGGATGGTGTGGTTTTTATGACCAGAACCTCTTTGTGGAAGTTTTCGCTGCTCACTCCGCCCCATGTGACCTGGAATACTGCTCTGTCGTTGTCATTGGCATCATTGTGAGTTATCTTTCCTTCCAGCGTGAGGGTTATGTCGAATAGATTGCCGCCTCTCATTACGAAGAAATGCTCGTTCTGGCAATTGAATATTATGTCGTCGTGCTGAAAGACTCTGTCTCCATCGTTGTCCACGAGCATGGTATCGCTGTGGGATACGCATGTGAGCCTTACGCTGTCCTGGAGCGTGTCGGGGAAGGCGAGGGTGGATATCCCTCCATTATCCTCGTAATTCCACACGAAGAAACCACCCGTGTAATACCTGTTCAGAACCGGAGAGCCCGGGTCCTGCAAATCGGTAGTAAGCAAGCTGGTTTCGTCCGAGGTGCTCTGTGCAACAAATTCCACATCCCCCTCATCGATTGTTCCGGTGTTCACACCAAGGTTATTACACCCCAGTGCCACGAACCCCAGAGCCAGTATGGCTATGTTTAACCTCTTCATATCCATTACCTCCTGTTTGTTGTTATTTTAAACCATATTTCTTAACGTTTTTCTTAATTGAGGAAATCAGCGGAAATTATTATGCTTTCAGCGATGTCCCTTATCTTCTTTCTGGTGTCCATCGCTTTCTTCCGGAGGAATTTATACGCTTCTTCCTCTGTAAAACCCTTCTTCATCAGAATTCCCTTTGCCCTCTCCACCAGCTTCCTCTCCTCTATTTCCTCCTGGAGCTTTCTATTGTCCACTATAAGGTCCGCCTGATTCAGTATGAGTTTAATCGCCCTTACATGCTCCTCTTCCAGTGCTTTTTCCTCCATCAGAACGACGGAAAAATGTCTGGATTTTACATGGGCACCGTTCTTTCGATAATCGAAGACCTTTACTGGTGCCTTTACTATATTGCTTATCACGTATTCGAGTCTGTGAATCAGGTCCCTGTCCTCCAGAAGAACGCTGCTCAGTATCTTTTCGAGAATTTCTGCCTTCTTTTTATACTGCTCGTAGAGCCAGTCCCTCTCCAGAACACCGCTCACCAGTTTGGAGATCATCTCCACCAGCAGAATTTCGTCCCTGGTATATTCGTGCTGCTTCCTGTGCTGTATGTTTATAACTCCAACCAGATTATCGTTGAAAACTATGGGAACGGACAGGATGGCTTCATAGGTATCCTGTTCCAGGAATCTGAAGACCTTGAATCTGGGGTCATCGTAAGCTCTTCTGGATATGTAAATGGGTTTCTTCTCCTTTCCCACGAGCCCCGCAATACCCTCCCCCAGACGGAGTTTTATGGTTGCATCGGGAATGATATTGGAAGAGCCCATGAGGATAAGTTCGTCCGATGTCCTGTCGTGAAGATATATGAAACAGCTATCAGCACCGGTCAATTCTGCTGTAAGGGAGCTTATGGAATTCAAAAGTTCACTTAGATTTCTCGACGTATTCAATGCATCCAGTATCCTGTTTATCAGTTCGAACTTTCTGGTCATGGATTACCGCTGTATGTAGAAGGTGTAAATATCCGAAACCGTCAGTATTCCGCTGCTGTTCAGAATCTGAATCAATTTTCTGAATTTCAGGGGTATGTCGAATGTGTTGAGGGGAGGGATACTGGTTGTGGTGTCTATATTGGCTGTTATAACGATGAATTCGTACAATCTGTTATCGTAGGGGAAGAGCCTGCTGATTCTCGAGGAATCCAGAATTACGGTATCCGTTCTGGAAGTGAAGCCTCTGCGTATCTTCACATGGGTTCCATGCTCCGCATCCACGGGTCTGGAAATCAGCACGATGAATGGCGAATATAGGGGAGGATTATCCAGGAGAATGGGCCTGTCGTCCGGTGGAAAGAGGGCGAATATGATGGCATCGCCATCTGATATTCCGGATACTGTATCTCCAATCTCGACTGCGTTATTCCCTATTTTCAGAGTATCTATACCCACCGTTGGTGCCCATACCTTTGCTCTGAGATACCCTCCGTCCGATGTGTGGATATCTATGATATAGAAACTTCTGAAGAATTCAGGAAGCGGAGCGACATAGGCTGCCAGAGAGTCCACATATACCATGTTTATCGGAATGACACTATCCACGTAGAGGGTGACATCTGCATCCCTTATGGGGTTCTGAAATGTGTCCCTGACCCAGGCGACTGCGACAGCATTGATGCTGTCTGTATCGAAAAGGGTGCTGTCGTATCTCTCTATCGCCCTGTAAGAAAATATGGAAAATGCAACGGTTATATTCCCTCCTGCATCCACGTATTCCCCCTCGCCTATATTGGACGCATTGCTGCCGGGTTTCTGAAACCTTATACTGCATCCGGCAAATGATACGAGTGCTATCAGGATTGGTACGAGTTTCTTCATCGGATTAATTTTAACGTATTTGCCCTACTCATCAAGTCGAAAACCTTCTGGAAGGAGCTCCTCTATCGTATATGTGGATGTTGGGGTGTGTATAATGGCATTGTCGGAGAATTCATATATCACCTGTCTGCATGCGCCGCAGGGAGCCACCTTTTCCACCACATTTCCGTTTCTGTCAACGGCGACGATATAGACTTCTCTGATTTTAGTGAACCCTTCTGAAACGGCTTTGAAGACGGCAACCCTCTCCGCACATACTGTAAGCCCGTAGGAAGCATTCTCCACATTCACCCCCGTGAATATCCTCTCTTCCTCTCCGTTGGATGCCACCACAACAGCCCCCACGTAGAATTTCGAATAGGGCGCGTACGAATACCGGGTCGCCTCCCTGGCAAGCCTCAGGAGGCGCTCTCTTCTTTCTGCATCTTCTTTTCGTACCATTCCTCTATATACTTTATTATTTCCTCGAGGGGAGCTCCGGGACCGAATATCCTGTCCACTCCCATCCTCTCCAGTTCCCGTGCATCCTCCTCAGGAATAATTCCACCACCTATGAGGAGGACATCATCCAGTCCGTATTCCTTCATGAGTTTGAGAATCTTGGGGAAGTAGGTCATGTGGGCTCCGGACAGTATGGAAATGCCGATCACATCCACGTCCTCCTGAAGAGCCATCTGAACGATTTCCTCAGCAGTCCTGTGCAGTCCCGTATAAACCACCTCCATCCCCGCATCCCTCAAAGCGCGAGCCAGGACCTTTGCTCCCCTGTCGTGACCATCGAGACCGGGCTTCCCAATTAAGACCTTTATGGGCTTCCTGTGCATAAGGTTTCAAAATTATACACCAGAAATGGATGATGCTCCTTGATTTCGTTCGTGGTTTTATGTTCTGTAGTTGTTTTATCTCCGGCGAACAGGTTATAAAAGTTTCGAAAATCGGAGGGCAACTCTCTGGAGTTCTACTTTTTATTGACTATTCAATGGAAACAGCAAGGCACCCCTTTCGTCTGTCCTGATGTAGGAGGATAAAGATAAAAACGACATAATGGATGACCTCAGCGGACTTTTAGAGCTATGCATGCTCCATTTATCCGGGTTTTTAAGAAGAAAACTGCTGAGGCAGGAGATGAACAATATGGGTTTTTTATTTCTCCATTGCCCTCAGAGGGCTTTAAGGCTCTTTCTGCTTTTAGTGATGTTTCCCGCAAACTCCAGCTCATGGACAGAGCAAGGTTTCTTACACAAAATTGATGGTATGTCCCCTTTAGATTATTCCAATTTACAGGGATAAAGGTGATGACGAAAAACCACCCTGCGCTCATAACGAATAACTCCGGCAGACTTTCGAAAGCCAGCGGGTACTGCCTGTTCTATTTATTCAGATTTTTAGGAAGAAACCCGCCGTGGGAAAGGAAGTTAAGACTGCACCGATGAAAGCTCTTCGAAAACGGGGAAAAGACACATTGAGGATATTCGTTTAATCGAAGTTCAACCTCACTGCTGCTCTGGACAATGCTCCCCGATACCAATAGATTCCATCAATTCAGAAGAATGTGTTTTCGGATAAATATAATCTTCTCGCCTGGTCCGTGTTCTTCAACCTGCGGGTTGTGTTCACATTTTCCTTGAGAAGAGAGTTTCTGACCGATGTGGTCTTTTTCAACAATCAATTTGCATGGGACGATTTCAGAGGTCCGGTGCATTTATAATTACCTGCTGTGAATCCTGTAGAATTGCTGAGCAATCTCATAAGGTTCGATACAACCAATCCCCCCGGAAACGAGAGGGGTGCCATCCTCTGGATAAAAGACCTGTTCGAGAGGTATGGTCTGGAGGGGAGGCTCTATGGCAGGGATGAAATGCGCCCCAACCTGATAGTGCGCATACCCGGAAGGGGAAACTCCCAGCCCATAATGGTTTATGGCCATGTGGATGTGGTTCCCGTGGAGGGGCAGAGGTGGTCTGTTTCGCCCTTCAGCGGTGAGGTAAGGGATGGGTTCGTGTGGGGAAGGGGGGCTCTGGACATGAAGGGACCGCTGGCAATGTATATAAGCGCCCTTATGAATGTCTTTCAGAGGGGGCAGCTGTCTGGAGATGTCCTGTTCGTTGCTCTGAGCGATGAGGAGGGGGGAGGGGATTACGGTGCCAGATTTCTGGTGGAAAATCATCCCGAAATATTCGAGGGCATAAGGTATGCAATAGGGGAATTCGGTGGATTCAGCATAGATGTTATGGGCAGACGTTTCTATCCTGTGATGGTTTCGGAGAAGCAGATTTCCTGGATGAGACTCACGTTCAGGGGACAGGGGGGCCATGGCTCCATGAGACATGTGGATACGGCTGCGTACAGAGCCGCAAGGGCGCTCGTGGCTCTTCACGAAAGGAGTCTCCCGGTGCACATTTCCCCCGTGGTTCGGAAGATGTTCTCCGATATGGCTTCCCATCTGCCGTTTTCTGCATCTGTGCTCCTGAGGGGTCTTCTCAATCCGTCCCTTACGGATTTCATTCTCTCCAGAATGGGGGAGGCTGGACGGACTTTCTATCCCCTCTTCCACAACATAGCCAATCCGACCGTTCTGCAGGGGGGTTCCAAAATCAACGTCATTCCATCTGAAGTTCATGTGGATATCGATGGGAGACTGCTCCCCGGAATGACCCCGGAGGACCTCATTGAGGAGCTCAGAGGAGTAATACCCGTGGACTTCCATGCGGAAGTGATGAGATACGACCCGTATCCGGCAGATGTGGACTGGGGACTCTTCGACAGGCTTAAGGAATCTCTGGAGGGTGTGGACATTGACGGAAAGGTTATACCCCTCCTGCTCTCCGGTGTAACCGATGGAAGGTTCTTCAAAAGGCTCGGGATACAGACCTATGGATTTACACCCATGAAGCTCCCTCCGGACTTCAAATTCACCCGCCTGATACACGCGGAAGATGAGAGGATTCCGGTGGATGCCCTCGATTTCGGCGTCGAGGTACTGACGAGATTCTTCTCATCGGGATGGTGATTGAAAGGGCGTATCCAGCAGGTCACCCACCCTGTCCAGGAGGAACTGGGGAAGTCTGAATGCTGCTTCGAATATCCCCCTGTTGAAGTATTTCAGCTTCCCGGGATACCGGTTCCGGAATTGGGGTAACAGTCCCTTCGTCGCAAGGGAGAATGCCCAGAACCCTCCCGGATACGTTGGAATGGGAGCGGTGTACATGTATGTATGCGAAAATACCTTTTTCAGGCGTTCTGCTATTGTCCTTATGGTGTCCAGATGGTAGTGGGGGGACTCGGATTGAATCACCATTATGCCGTCTTCCTTCAGACTTTCGAATACATCTTC
>Ga0256832_1002015_pt1 | contig 13845 bp, 12 predicted proteins | sample 134614metaG_FD_190534 | JGI IMG/M metagenome (GOLD analysis project Ga0256832, IMG submission 190534) | Hydrothermal vent microbial communities from Lau Basin, Pacific Ocean - 134-614 | ecosystem: Environmental > Aquatic > Marine > Hydrothermal vents | place: Pacific Ocean: Lau Basin | collected...
GACATAAAAAGGTACTGCTTGATGAGTTGCTTCATGCGACCGATTTGATGACCTTAGCAAACATTGTAAACCTATTTGATATTACAAATAAAAAATCGCTCATCTCTGTTAAAACCGATACTCTCATAAAAAACTCCATGTCGGTTTATGATTTTAAGTCCAAACCATTTGAGATTATTAAAGACAAAGAGTTACTCAAAAAGCTAGAACATGCTATTAAGTTTAATAAAGAGATTTCCGTTAAATATCAAGGTGCATATACTATTAAAGAGTATATCTTTTGCCCATACAAAATTATTTTTCTAAATGAAAACTTCTATGTAGTTGGAGAAAATATCTCACAAGGCTATTTTTCATCTCTACGAATAGCATTAATTAAAGAGCTTAGATACTCATCTAAAAAATTTTATAGAGCTAAAGAGATTGAAGAGTTTATAGACTCTATCCAAACCCCTTGGGGTAAATTTGGAGCAAAAAAGAGTGTTGTAAGATTGCTTGTCAAACAGAAAGTAGCTAAATATTTTATCTTAAAAAAGTACCTACCAACACAAAAGATTACAAAGAGGCTTGAAAATGGAGATTTGGAAGTAGAGTATAGTATTACAAGCTATAAAGAGCTTGAAGAGTTGATTATTAAGTGGCTACCCTATGTTAAAGTTTTAGAGCCTTTAGAGTTAAATAAGATGGTTCGTAAAGTACTTTTAGAGAAGTTGGAGGGGACTAGCCTAGAGCCTCTATCTTAACCTTAACCTCTTGATAACAAGCCGAATCACCCTCATCGCTTACAATACTAGGTGTTAAAAAGTTCACTCCAATACTATTAGCAGTAATTACTACTGTATCTTCTCTTGTATCTTTGGAGTTTTTAACAACAAAGTTGTGTTCACCATATTTAGAAAATACACGTACCACTTGCCCATCTTCAAAGCCAAGTTTTGGGTGAAGCATAATCTTGTTATCTCGTTTAAATTGAGTATTTAGAGCTTTGTTTGCTTTTGGAGTTAAGAGCCAATACTCTTCAATAACCTTCTCTTTTTTTGACCTCTTTCTAGCACGTGTAAACTCTTTAGTCTTAATAAAATCATCACTAAACTCATCAGGAAAGACAAACTCCTCATCTCCATCTTCTCCAAAACCGTTTTGGTAAGGAATCTCCTCATAAGCAGGGTGGAGGTAGTAGTCATCGTCTATTTTAGTACATTGGTCAAGCCAAAAGTTTAAGTAGTACTCCTCACTCTCTAGTGGCTCAAAGCCAAACTTTTTAAGTAGGGTATTGGTAAACTCATACTCACTTATGCCATAGTCGCACTCATGTACCTTTCTCATAGGGGTAACATATTGATGTCCATAGCTTAGGCGTACATCATCTTTTTCAAAAAAGTTTTTAGCAGGAATAACAATGTCAGCCATAGCAGAGGTTTCATTCTCATAGAGTCCGTAGTAGATAATGGTTTTTGTCTTTTTAAGCTCTTTTATTACTCTGTTGCTATCAGGCATAGAGGCTACAGGGTTTCCCCCCTGAATAAGAACTGTATCAAACTCTCCAAAAGGAGTGTTTACCTTTTGGACTCTTTTTGTCTTAACCTCAAATGGATTTTTAAAGTTTAGTTTTGAGTTACCCAAAAAGCCAACTCCGCATCCCTCTTTTCCTATCTTACCTAAGAGTACAGCCAAAGAGTCAATAGCATGAAGCGTTGCATGACCTGTAGAGTACTTTTGCACACCATTTCCTACTAAAAAGATAGTTCTTTTATCTTTTATAATCTCCAATACACTTCCCATCTCTTGTAGATGAGTACCAATATACTCCAAAATAGGACGTATTCTAAAGCCTTGTGTAAACTCATAGTAATCCTCATGCTCCGATGCATACTCCTCTAAAAACTCCCTATCTTCAAAGTCGCCCATAAGTGCAAAACGTGCCAACATAACAGCCATAAAGAAGTCAGAGCGAGGAGCAATCTGTAGATGCAAATCAGCCTTTTTAGCAATAGGAGTCTTAACGGGGTCAATCACAATTATCTCTTTTCCCTCTAAGTATGGCATAAGATGTGAGGCTGTTACAGTGATGTTTTTCCCCCACACTACAACAACTTCGGCTTTAGCTATCTGCTCTGGTGGTAAGATTTTGTTAACCTCTCTTCCATTTAAGATTCCTGCATCGCCTGAGCCATCACAGAGTGTTCCTTTTGTGGTTGTTCCATCTATCTTCTCAAAGAGCAGGTTAGTAATCTCTTGCATCACTCCAAAGTTTCCTGAACCTCTCCAGAGCAATTTGGTGGGAGCTTCAAGTGCCTCTTTTGTTGCTTTTAATGCTTCATCTAAACTAACCTCTTTGTTATTAATACGAGCTTTTTTAATGCGTGGCTCTTCTAGCATATATTTATTTAGTAATGCACACAAAGCACCATTTGAAGTAGGGTGATTAACATCGGCCTCTATATGACCATCTTTTACCACAATACCACAAGCATCAGGGCAGTCTAGTCCACAGGTTGTTTTTATTTTGCTCATTTTAACTCCACCTTTAGTAGTTTAGAGAAACTCTCTTTTGGATTTCTAATAATAATCTCTGCACGATAAGATGAGATAAATTTCTTATCTGTTACTAACCAAATCTTAGAGACTTTATAGTTAGTTGCTTTGTCATCTATATAGATAATCTTCTTTTTTATATCTTTTAACTCATCTGCCTCTAAAAAGAGTACCAACTTAGCAGAGGTTAAATCTTTAATTTCAGCTAATGGTGTTCCCATATTAACAAAATCACCTTTATGAACAAGTAGTTTATCTAAAAATTTATTGTGAATTATAATTGTTTTTTTGCTAATGCTATCTTTAAGTCTAGCTATTTCAAACTGCAAGTCAAGTCTCTGTTTTTTGAGTGAGTCTATCTTCTCTTTAGTGCTAAAGTATTGAGTTTTGGCATTTGTAAAGGCATAAAAGGCGTTATCTTTTTGAGTCTTGGACGCAGAGGCTACATTTGAAATACGCAAGTAGTAGGCTTCTTGTCTAGCTAGTGACTCCTTTAGTGCCAATAAAATTTTACGATTGGTTGCTATCATACTCTCTATAAGTTTAAGAGAGGCTCTACTAGATGAGAGTTTAATTTTGTCTAGTTTGTCATCGAGTCTTATAATAGTATCTGCTTTAACTCTTCTTCCCTCTAAGGCTATCTTTGCCTCTAAAACCTGTGCTGAAACAGCCGATTTTAGGGTAATGCTCTCTAAAGGTTCCACCTTTGCATAGTGGACTTTAGAAAATAGTAGTAGAGGTGTTAAGAGCAATAGTATATATCTCATTTTAAATCTCTTTTTTGGTCGATTATAACGAGAATTTTTAAAAAGAGCAAAAAAAGGTTATACTTTAAAAAGATAAAATATAGGAGTGCGTTTTTGAGAGGCATAAAAAAGATTTTAAAAGGGTTGATATTTTTGATTTTGATTCCAATTTTGTATGGGTTAGTCTCTTATCTTTTTATGCTATTTCCTTCAAATGGCTCTACAATGGACAAGCCTAAACAGAAGATTTATATTATTTATGATTTAATACATACCGATATTGTTCTTAATCTTGAAACCTCTAAAGTAGATTGGAACAGGCTTTTGCCACAAGTTGTCAAAGGTCGAAAAAGAGGCTACTTAGCTTTTGGCTGGGGAGACAAAGAGACCTACTTAAATACACCTACTTGGGACGACTTAAAACTCTCAACTGCACTAAAAGCACTCTTTTTAAATACACCATCGCTTCTTCATGTTGCATACTATAGAGATATTAGTTACTATCAAACAAAAGAGGTAGCTTTAACTCAAAAGCAGTTTGACTCTTTGGAGCAGATATTAAAAAGAGAGTTTTCTAAAGTGCCACACTATGAGGCTAAAGGGTTTGGTAGAGATGATGCCTTTTATAGTTCTAATCGAGTCTATAATGCTATAAAAACTTGTAACAGTTGGAGTGGTGACAGACTTCGTGAGGCAAATATTGGTATGAGTTATTGGACTCCTTTTAGTTTTAATGTTATTAGTTTTTTCCCTTAATATTTAAAATTTAGTAAACTCTACTCTTCCATTTTTAGCAACTCCAACCTCTCCTTGACAAGCCAAAGAGGGAAGAGAAATATAGTTTTTATATTGAATAGCTTGATGAAAATGACCCTCTACAATTAAACAATCTTTAGGATACTCCTCTATAATCCCATCAAATCTCTCCTTATACCCTTTAAACTCTCCACAAATTTTTTTTCTTTTTAGTTTACCTATTCTATGGTCAATAATCTTTTTCTCAAAAATTTTTAATAGAATAAGTGTTGTTTTTCTTCTAAGAATATTTGAGTAAAGGTTATATCCAAATTTTGTTTTGTGTTTATCTCCATGACTTAAGTAGACATCTTGGCTGTTTATTTGACAATGAAGTGGTTGCTTAGCTCGTGAATAGACTTGAATTTCAGGAAAGAGCTCGTTTAGACAAAAGTCGTGGTTTCCTTCTAGGTAGATAACCTCTAGCTCTTTAGAGATTTTTTGAAGTAGCTCTATAGCAGGTTTTGAGAAGGTTTGAATGTAGTCATTATATCCAAAGAGTAGGTCAAATATGTCTCCCATAAGAAATAGTTGTGGGGGTGTAAGCTCTTTTGAGTCTATTTTTTTTAAAAGGGTTAAAAACTCATCTCCATGGTGAGGGTAGTGAGCATCGGCAACAAATATGGCATTTGGTTTTATCTGTTTTGGCAAGATTGACAGACTCCATAGAGATTGATTTTAGATGAGTTTAGTTGAAAGTTCTCAACCACTAGAGCCTCTTTTGCTTCTGGTCTAATCTCTCTGTCTTGAATAGTTCCACACACTTGACATATAAGGTGCATATGGTCATCTTTTTTAAGTTCATACTTAGATTTTTGTCCATTTATTGGAACTTCAACAATTACATTATTCTCTTGCATTAGTGTAATATTTTTATATATAGTTGCTAAGGATAGAGTAGGGTGTAGCTCTTTTACCTCTTCATAGATTTCATCAACACTTATATGTCCTGCTTGGTCGATAGATTTTAAGATAGAGGTACGCTGTATAGTGGCTTTTAAATCATTTGATTGTAATAGTGTTATGTAGTTTTTTATCATGATTTTGCCTTAAAGTTTATAAATGCTTATATAATAATTATAATCTATAATTCTTATAAAAACATTTTTTGTTGAGATATAGGGCAGACACTGAGGTCGCCCCTACATGGTTATAATTGTTTATAATTATAGTTCGTCAGCATGTTTTGCAAGGTATTCTGCAACACCCTCTGCATCTGCTTTCATACCCTCTTGCCCTTTTTGCCAACCAGCAGGACAAACTTCACCATGCTCATTAGTAAATAGCATAGCATCTACCATTCTTAACATCTCATCAATATTTCTTCCAAGTGGTAGGTCATTGATAACTGCATGTCTTACTGTACCATCAGCATCAATTAAAAAAGAGCCTCTAAGTGCTACTGCATCATCAAGAAGAACATCATAGTCTCTAGCAATCTGTTTTGTAATATCTGCTACCAATGGGAAGTCAACTCTACCAATTCCACCCTTTTCAACAGGAGTCTCTCTCCATGCAAAGTGTGAGAATTGACTGTCTACAGATACACCAATAACGTTGATTCCTCTCTCTCTAAACTCTTTTGCTCTGTGAGAAAAAGCAATAATCTCTGATGGACATACAAAGGTAAAATCTAGTGGGTAGAAGAAAAGAACTGCACCCTTTTCACCAAGGTTTTCCATTAAGTTAAAATCTTCAACTATCTGTCCGTCTGCTAATACAGCTGCTGCTGTGAAATCTGGAGCTTTATTTGTTACAATCATAATTTTCCTTAAATAATAAATTTTATTAACAACGAAATTCTATCGTAAAAATATAAAAGGAAGTTAAATTTGCTAAAATTTTTCTAAAAAGGGTTTAACTCTTTTAAAGATATAATAAAATTAAAAAAGGAGTTGCCAATGGAAGCCTTGAAATATGAAAATTTCCAGTACTACACCTATGATGACTACAAAGAGTGGGAAGGCTCATGGGAGCTAATAGATGGTGTTCCTTATGCTATGGCTCCTGCTCCATACCCTAAACATCAAAGTGTTGTTTTTAAAATAAGTAAAGAGTTAGATAAAAATTTAGAGTGTTCTAAAAAAAATTGCGAAGTATATATCTCTCCTATTGATTGGAAAGTAGATGAGAGTACCGTAGTACAACCCGATGTAGCACTCTTTTGTGAAAAGACTGATAAGCAGTATTTCTCTAAAACTCCTCCTTTGGTTGTTGAGGTTCTATCAAAGGCAACAGCCCTTAAAGATGTAACAACCAAGATGAGACTCTATGAGAGAGAGGGGGTAGAGTTTTATATTATAGTAGAACCAAATACTGAACTCTCAGACATATTTAAACTTATAGATGGTGAGTATAGGCTTATGAAAAAGTGTACCAAAGAAGAGAGTTATAGGTTCGTTTTTTCAGATAAATGTTCTACAGAGGTTGATTTCTCTATGCTCTTTTAGGGGTTACTACTCAAACCCCAAAAGCCCAAACTTCCTAATAAACTTCTCATCTATATCTATAAGCCCTCGCTCTTGTAGACTATCTAACACCTTTTTAGTACAGTGAGTATCTTTTGGCCACTCTCGGTTGAAGCCATCTAGTTTAGATTTGTTTGTTCCATCAATGGCAATAAAAGGCTCAAGTACAACATCACGCTGGGCATCTATATTGTTTACTACACGCCAGAGTAACATATATGGGTTATCTATCTCATTGTTTGTTTTGTCAGTTATGACAAGGAGTTTTATATGCTCTTTAAGAGGTTTGAGTTTTGCAATAATATTTTGCATAGACTCTACTTTGTTGACCAATATAACACAGATAGGGTTTTTAGTATGGGTAAAGTACTGCTTTAACTCTAAGATATTTCTATCTATCTCTTGCATTTTTTCTAGTAAATCGTTATCAGAAAGTAAGCTCTTTACACCATCTTCTACCTCTTTACCTGTTGCATCAACTCCAAGTTTTCCACCCACTAAAGACTCATTTGCTGTATGGTCAAGTGCATCAATAATTCCTTGAGTAATTAAAATCTTTTGTGGGTCAAGTCGATTTAAAATATACTCTGTAATGGCAATATCATCTTCAAGCTCTGGAGCATCTTCATTTACAAAGATAGCATGTTTAACAAAACTCATTTGACCCACACCCCAAAAGGCGTGCATAAACTGCTGTGCGTGACCTTTGTAGAGAGTTTTCATCTTTGCTAGTATTAGGTTATGGAAGACTCCATTTTCAGGCATATAGTAGTCTATAAGCTCTGGTGTCATTGGTTTTAACATTGGTAAAAATATTCTCTCTGTTGCCCAACCCATATATTTGTCCTCTAGTGGTGGTTTACCAACAACTGTAGCTTGGAAAATAGGTTTCTCTTTCATGGTAATAGTCTCTACCTCCATAATAGGGTAGGGCTCTTTTAGTGTGTAGTAGCCTGTATGGTCTCCAAATGGTCCCTCTATCGCCATCTTTGTAGGGTCAACAAATCCCTCTATGACAATATCAACATCTTTTGGGATATAGATGTCATTGGTAATGGACTTTACAAGTTGTGCATTTTTTCCTCTTACAAATCCATAAAGTAGTAGCTCAAACATTCCATGAGGCATAGGGGCTTGACCACACCAAATATAGAGTGGGTCACCACCAATGGCAACAGTTACAGGCATCTTTTTACCTGCTTTTTGGTACTGGTCAAAGAAGTGAGAGGCATCTTTATGAATCTGCCAATGCATTCCTAGATGGTTTTTATCATACTGCTGTAGACGGTACATTCCTAAGTTTTGCATACCACCATCAAGGCTTTTTGTATAGACCTGTCCCATTGTAATAAAAGCTCCACCATCTTCCTCCCATGTCTTTAAGATAGGAAGTTTGTCTAAGTCTACCTTCTCTTTAGGTATGACAATCTCTTGGCAAAGACCAAGAGAGTTGGAACGCTTTGGAAATACATTTTTAAGAGCAAAGAGTTGGGAAATCATCTTAAGTTTATCAATAAACTTTGTAGGTGGTTTAAGTTTAAGGAGTTTGTCAATACCTTGAGCAACTTGGTCTGGGTGTTTTCCAAAGATTTTTTGTGTTAGCTCTTTGTTAGCAAAGATATTCATAAGTACAGGCATATCATACTCTATACCCTTTGCTTTGTTAATGGGCTTGGTAAAGAGAAGGGGACGAGAGTTATCTTTTTTAACCTCAATATAAGCAATATGGGGGATTTCTAGCTCTACATCTATGGGTTCATCTATAACTTTTAGGTTACCTTTATCTTTTAGCCACTCTACTACATCTTGCATTTTAATTTCCCAATTCTTTTGTTTAGGTGTAGTCTAGGACTACACTCTATATTTTTGGGAGTATTATAGCGAAGTTACTTTTTAATTTCGGCGACAACAGCACCTCTAAAGTCACCAAGTTTAAAGTTTGTTGCCATATCGGTTGGATATTTTCTAATTAACATTTTTTGTAAATCTTGAGAGATATTCTCACCATGACAAGCAAGACAGGGCTGTTTGACCTCTAAAGCTTTATAGACACGGTAGCTATCACCCATATCTACAACTAAAGGCTCATTAAACTCTTTAGTTGCTAAAAAACGCTCCATAACAGTTTTATCTGTTGCATCTGGTTTGTTTTTGGGGTTTCTATATCTTAGAGCAGTTCTTCTAATTTTAACATCAGAGGCTCTGTTGTAGTCATCTGCCATACTTTGACCTAGTGTAGAACAAGCTCCAAGAGCAGTTTTATATGTAGGGTCACTCTGAATCATACCCATTAGTGTAGGTTGTAGTGTCTCCATAAAACTTTTAATATGTAGCATTCCTCTATTTTTGATAGCCTTTTTATCGTTTGCATAGGTTACTGTAGAACTAATAGTAGAGCCTTGATTAATAACTTCTTGAGTATGGTTATTATTAGAACTAGGTACAACTTGATTAGTAGTAGGGTTACAAGCTGTAAAGATTAGAGGTGTTGAAAAGAGTAAAGTAGAAACTATTTTATTCATTATATCTGTCTCCTAAGTAATTTAGTAACTATAAGTATAGCTATTTAGATAAGACCATTAGCTTAATTTTATTCTTAACTTTAATACCAATTTTAATACGATTTAATTTAACATGTCTATTTGCATGCCAAATAATCTTACCATTTTTAACTTTTACCTTTGTCCAACCATTGTTAGAGATAAAAATATCGGCTGATTTTATACTTTTATCATCAAGAGTTATTTCTACAGTTTTGACTATTTTATCTTTTGGATAGGTTTTTGGTTGTTGAAAGTGGACACCACAAAGCTCTTGAAACTTAAGATATAGTTTAAAATCATGTGCATTACTACCTACAACTGCTGAACGGTCTATATCTTTTATATCACTACATACACCATTTACAGCTCCAATATTTTGATTAAATACAGCTTTAAAGTTATACTTCTCTAAAACTTTTTCAACTCGGCTATCATATTCTCCATAGGGGTATACAAAGAGATTAGGTTCATAGTTTAGGTGTTTCTTCATAAGAGCAAGACCTTTATCTATGTCAGCTTTTATCTCTTTATTGCTCATCTGTCCAAAATGACCATGACCATAGGAGTGAAACTCAACATCTCCATACTTAGCAATGGTTTTGAGTTGCTTCCAAGAGACATAATCTTTATATTTTTTTTCAGTATACTTTACAGCAATAAAAAGAGTAAAAGGGAAGTTATACTCCTTAAAAACAGGGAGCCCATGTGTATAAAAGCTTCTAAAACCATCATCTATAGAAAATGCAACCCAATTAGATGGAACAGCTTCACCTTTATCTATTTTATTAACAATATCAATAAGAGGAACAACTTTGTAGTTATGTTTTTTTAGATAGTTAAACTCTTTACGTAGCTCTTTCGTAGAGATATTTGTAGTTGGATAACGACTATCATCAAAACGGTGATAGACAAAAATATGCCCATCTGCAAAAAGCAGATATGGTGACAAAAGAAGAGAGAGGAGGAAGAGAAGTTTTGTCATTAATTTAGGCATTGATATTATTAATCCATCTGTTTACGTAAAAAGGTTGGTGTATCTAAATAGTCATCATTACCAAAACTATCTCCACCACTAACTCTTGCTGAATTCATTTTATGAAGTATAGAGCCTTGAGTTGGTGTTCTTAATCTTCCAATTGTATTGTTTGCTATTGTCTCTTTTTTTGCTTTAGGTTCTGTCTCGTAGTCACTTGGGTCTTCAAAACCTGTTGCAATAATTGTTAGTTTAACTTCATCAATAGGAATATCTTCTGATGTTGTTGTACCAAAGATAATATTTGCATCTTCATCTGCATTCTCTTCTACAATATCCATAGCCTCTGAAATCTCTGCAAGAGGATAGTCTGGGTGAATATGGAAGTGAACCAAAATACCCATAGCTCCATCAATTGATAAGTTATCAAGAAGAGGTGATTCAATAGCTGCTTTTGCTGCATCATAAGCTGCAGAGCTACCTTGAGATGCTCCAACACCCATAAGTGCTAAACCTCTATGGCTCATAACTGTTTTAACATCGGCAAAGTCAAGGTTAATATCATTTGCACCATGAGATAAAATTACATTTGAAATTCCACTTACTGCTTGTGAAAGAACATTATCAACTAGCCTAAAGCTATCTCTCATACCTAGATTTTTCTCTACAATAGAGAGAAGTCTCTCATTTGGTACAACAATAATTGAGTCTGTCTCTTTTTTTAGTTTCTCTAAACCATCTTTTGCAAGTCTTTTTCTCTTTCTACCTTCAAAAGCAAATGGAGTTGTTACAATAGCAACTGTTAGTGCATTTACCTCTTTTGCTGCTTGGGCAATAACAGGAGCAGCCCCTGTTCCTGTACCACCACCAAGACCAGCAGAGATAAATACTAAATCAGCTCCATCTAACATAGTCTTAATACTTTCAAAGCTCTCTTCAGCAGCTGCTTCTCCAACTTCAGGTTTCATACCTGCACCAAGACCTTTTGTTGCATTGATTCCTAGTTGCATTTTGTAAGGTGCAATTGATGCTGCAAGTGCTTGTGCATCTGTATTGGCTACTATAAGGTCAATACCTTCAATACCCTCTCTTATCATGTGGTTAATCATGTTTCCACCACCACCACCAACACCAATTGCTTTAATCTTGGCTCCATGAACATCAGCTGTTGATTCTGTTATGTTGAACTCTTCCATTTTATCCTCCTCTTAAAATATTTTTGATGCCCACTGCATAAAGTTTTGCACGGGATTGTTTTTATTGTTTTTTTGTTCCTGACCTAAATCTTTAAATAGCTCATTGCTATTTACTTTCTCTTCTTCAAATGATGGAGTTGAGACAGAAATTTTTGGTTTTATCACACTCTCTACAGTTTGGATATTTGCAATATCATGTAGCGATCTCTTTGGATGATACTCTTTTGAGTGAAGCATTGTTTTGCTTCCATCAAGTTCATACTCTGTATGTCCTCCTGATTCATAAGCAATAAGCCCAATAACAGTTGAAAATTCAGGTGAATCTAAATCTTCAGATATATTTGTAATATTTGTTGGTTTACCAATTCGTATTGGTAGGTTTGGCATTAATGCTTGTGCTAACTCTCTTGTCCCTTCAATATGGGTCATTCCACCTGTTAAAACTACTCCTGCCCCAAGTTGATTTCTAAGTCCACTCTGCTCTATAGAGTTTATTAAAATTCCAAGTGTCTCTTCCATACGACTATATATAATGCTGTGTACAATATCTAAAGAGACAGGGTTTACTTTGGTATCGTCACCAATAATTGGCAGATGAAGCTCCTCTGGTTCTTTTTGGAAAAGGCTTCCTTTTATTATTTTTAGCTCTTCAGCAGCTTCAAGTGGAGTATGAAGTGCCACTGATAAGTCATTAGTAATATGGTTTGAACCAACTGATAAAAAGTCATTATATTGAATAGAATTTCCTACATGAATAACAAGATTAGATGTTTGACCACCTAGGTCCATTACTGCTACACCTCTCTCTTTATCGTCTTCTGTTGTTACAGCTAAAGAGGAGGCATAACCAGAGAGAACTACTCTTGCAATATCTATTCCTGCTGCATGAACAGCTTTTTTTAAATTTCCAAGGTTTGATTTGCTTGTCATAATAATATGAGTATCAACCTCCATACGACTAGCATTCATTCCATTTGGATCTTCAATAAAATCTTGTTCATCTATTTTAAACTTATAAGGTAGTACATGCAAAACTTCAAACTCATTAGGAATATTTGCATTATATAGAGCAGTCTGCATAACACGATTAATCTCATTAATTGAAATCTCTTGATTTGGAATATTGACAACACCTGATGACTTTAGACTCTTAACATAAGCTCCAGAGATAGAGATAGTGGCTCTAGTAAGATTAATACCTGCTACACGTTTAGCATCATCAACAGCATCTTTTATTGACCTAGAGGCTAACTCTATATTTGAAATAGCCCCTTTTTTTATTCCGTGAGACTTGCTAATACCGTGACCAGCAATTTGCATGTGACCATTTTTCATTTCACCAATAATTGCACATATTTTTGTAGAACCAATATCTATAGCTAAAATGGGCATGTTCACGTCCTAATCCTTAGTTGTCAAAATTCTAATAAAGTTCAGTTGGATACTTATTATCTAACATCTCCATCAAGTTTTTTTGGAAAACTTGACTCTTAACTATATCAGTACTTTTATATAAATCTTTTGTCTTATTGCTCTCAATTGGAATTAGCTTTTGTTCGATAATTTTATAAACTATTACTTTACTTCCTATAGGAATGATACCCTTTTCTTGCTCAGAAGTAAAGAGTTGAGATATAAAATTTGAGATTTCTTGTTTATTTATGCCCAGATTTTGTGTTTCTACGTTATTTCGTGTGATAAAAGTTGACACATTTAGTTCCTCATTGTTAATATTTTTTAATTTCTTTTCAGCTAAAATAGATAATGCTTTTTTTTCAGCTTCAACTTGATATATAGGAGTAATTTCGGCTTTTACCTCCTCAAATGTTTTAGTAATAGGGGTAATAATATTAACAATTTTTACAGATGCATATCTGTTGTTAACAACTTTTGGCTTTATGATGTTACCTTTTGAGCCATTAGCTATATCTTTCCATAATTTTTTAGAGAGTTTAGGGTTATTTATATCAAGTGTAATAGTCTCATCTGCTTTTAATTCTCCTTTTTTAAACTGAATATATCTTTTTAAAGCCTTTTTTTTGCTTTTTTCAATCTGAGTAGCCTCTTTTACCCAATCTTTTACCTCTTTAAACTCTAAAATTTTTCCATCTTTATCTGTATAGTTAAATCTATGTTTATTATAGTACTCTTCCACCTCTTTATCAGTTACTGGGGTATCTTTTGTCTCTGTCCATTGTATCTCTAGAGTATACTTTGTAGGCGTTTTATACTGCTCTTTTCTTGGTTCCCAAAACTCTTTTAATTTTTTATCATCAACAGTTATATTTACATCTTTATTTGTAAGAACACTATATTTGATTTTATCGCCAATCTCATAGGCAATTTTAAAGGCATTATACTCATTTTCTAAAGCCTTAGCATTTAGTAGTTTAAATGTCTTTTGTATAATCATTTGATTTATTATATTCTCTTCAAATATCTCATGACTTAAGCCTCTATTTTGAAGATATGTATCATAAATTTTTCTATCAAACTTTCCATTATTTTGAAAAGCAGGAATAGAGGCTAACTCTTTTGCTGCCTCCTCTTCGGTAACAATAATTCCAAACTCTTTTGCAAGATTTAATA
>Ga0256832_1002016_pt1 | contig 13844 bp, 13 predicted proteins | sample 134614metaG_FD_190534 | JGI IMG/M metagenome (GOLD analysis project Ga0256832, IMG submission 190534) | Hydrothermal vent microbial communities from Lau Basin, Pacific Ocean - 134-614 | ecosystem: Environmental > Aquatic > Marine > Hydrothermal vents | place: Pacific Ocean: Lau Basin | collected...
TTCGATCGCCTCTCTGGCCGAAAAGCGCTCCTGCCCCTTGCCGATCCGAAAGAAGTTTCGGAAATCGTCGATGGTCTGGCTGAGAAACTTGATCACTTCCAGATTCTTTTCGGCGAACCGTTCCATGAAATCACGGTCGACCTTGCCGTCTTTGTGCAGGTATTTGAGGTTCTGGATACTCAGCGCCAGAGTGTTGAGAGGTTGGCGCCACTGATGGGCGATCACTCCGATCATCTCTCCCATCGCCGCCAGCTTCTCCCGTTCCCGCATGATCTCCCGCTGGACCAGGTTCTCCTGCACCGCACGCTTGACCTCTTCGTTGAGCCGCCGGTTGAGCCGTCGAAGAAGGAACTGGCGATAGAGAAGGATCAAAACGATCAGAGCGATCATCCCCAGCGCGTAGTAGAGTGGTCGGTAGTCGTAGGGTTCCACCAGCTTTTTGCTGCCGATCCATTTCTTGTAGATGGCGTTTTTCTCCTGGGGAGTGATCTGGGCCAGGGCTTTGTCCAGTTTCGCCAGAAGCTCGGGATCATTACGGGTGACGGCGATGGAGAGGCGATAACGCATATCGGCATAACCGGCGATCCGAAGCCCTTTGAGGTCGAATCGGTTGATGAAGTAGGAGGCGACGGGTAGGGTCGCAATGGTACAGTAGGCCTCTCCCGACTCCACCTTTCTTAAAGACTCCAGGTAATCCCGGGTCTCGATGATTTTCATCGAGGGGTAGAGGCTCCGCAGACGGCTGATAAGGCCCGAACCCTTTTTCCGTGCCACACTCTTGTCGGCGATCTCCGAGAGGTCTTTGACCAGCGGTTTGTCGTCCCGGGTGATGATCGCCAGACGATAGATTAGATAGGGGCGGGTGAAGCGGGCGTAACGCTTGCGCTCCTTGGTCGCGGTCGCTGCCGGCAGGATCTCGCAGCGTCCCGCTTTGAGATACTCCTGGGACTCGACCCAACTGCGGGTCGGTACGTTGCGGAACTCCACGTTGATCTTGGGCTCCAGGAGTTTGAGTATGTCGATGGCGATACCGGACATCTGGGACATGTCGCCCCCTTTGGCGAACTCGATGGGTTCCCAGTTGGGGTTGTTGCACATCCGGATGATCCGTTTAGTCGGATAGGGTTCAAGTTTTCGTTTGTCCCGGTAGAGCCAGTCGGGGTTCTGGGGAGATTCCCCCAGCCACTTCTTGCTTAGAGCGTTCAGCTCCCGGTCACTGACACTGTACATCGCTTTCTGCAGGATATCCCGAAGGATCCGGAGTTCCGGTGCCGTGGCGATGCTCAGCCCTGTCGTCATCCGTTTGTCCGAGAGGACCGCGATATGGGGGATCCGGAGCTTCTCCCGCTGGAGAAGATAAGTAGCGATGCTATAGCTCCCCACGGTGGCATCACTCTCATGATTGGCAACGGAGCGGAGACACTCCAGGATCGAGGGCTTGGTCACCAGAAGCATACCGGGGTAGTAGGCTTCCAGAAAGTGATGGATGAAGAAATCTTTCGGGACGCAGACCTTCCTTCCCTCCAGATCCTCCAGCGTGCTCAGAGAGGGATCGTTGCTGAAGATCGCCTTGCGGGTGGCGGCGTAGGGTTCGGTAAAATGGAGATAGTGTGCCCGTTCCGTCGTCCGCATGATATTGAGCATCACGTCGAGCTTTCCCGCCTTGATCTGCCGCATGAACTCGCTCCAGCTGTAGCCGTGGCGGTACTCCACCCGGATCCCCAGCCGTTGGGCCAGCAGGTTCATGTAGTCGATGGAGAGTCCCTGGGGCTTTCCATCTTTGTAAAAGTTATAGGGAGGGTAGTCCAGTTCGTTGTGGACGGTGATCACCGGATGCTTCCGGAGAAAGGCCTCTTCTTCGGGTGTCAGATGGATGGGGGACTGGGCGGAAAGCGAGAGGATGCCCAGCAGTATCCACAACAGCACAACCAACACTTTTCCCACTCTCTCCCCTTGGCAGATACTCGGTACAATCCGTCTCGTTTTGATGGGATCAATGATATCGAAATTGCCTTGTCAATCCCATGAATACGGAGTTTTGAACTATTCGGCGGCCCGGGAGAGCCAGCGTTCCAGTATGATCTGTGCCGCCAGGGAATCGATCCGTCCGTCCCGTTTCTGACGGATCACGCCCCGGGTCCGTTCTTTCGCCTCTTCCGAAGAGCCCGCTTCATCCTGGTAGATCACTTTTACGCTCTCCGGCAGTGCCAGCAGCCCGATGAAATGGCGGATCCGGCGTTCCATCTCCTCCTCGCTGCTTCCGCCGCGCGGGAGACCTACCACCAGCGTATCGACGCCCCACTCCTCCAGAAAGGCCATCACATCCCGGGCCGCCTGCCGGCGCCCCTTCCGTTCGATGGCCTTCTGGGGAAGGACCGTCTTTGCATCGGGGCTGATGGCGGTACCGATGCGGCGCAGCCCCACATCCAGGGCGGCGATCACTCCCGGACTCCCGGATGCCTCGCCAGCGCCTCCATCACCTCCTCATCTTCCAACTGATGGAAATCCCGATAGAAGCGACCCACAGCGATCAGATTGGGATCGGGATGGAGCACCACCACCTCATCGGCCACCTCCTTCAGCAAGGGGACGATCTCGGCCGGAGCCACCGGCACCGCGATGATCACCCGGGAGGCACCGGCCTCTTTGAGCGCTCTGGCCGCCAGAAACATCGACGAGCCTGTCGCGATGCCGTCATCGACCAGGATCACACGTTTCCCGGAAAAATCGGGAACCGGCCGACCGTAGAGCCGTCGCTTGGCCGCCATCTGCTCGAGCTTCTCACGGGCGCGGCGCTGCAGGTACTCTTCGCTGACCCCCAAAGACTTCACCGCCTGGGGGTTTACCTGCATCAGCCCGTTCTCGCTTACGGCACCGATCCCCGCCTCCTCGTTGTAGGGGCTGGGGATCTTCTTGACGAAAAAGATATCCAGAGGCAGGTGCAGTGCCCTGGCGATCTCCTCCGCCACCGGCACCCCGCCTCTGGGCAGCGCCACCACGACGGTGTCCGGGGCGTTGCGGTATCCCTCCAGCCGTTGTGCGAGCAGCCGTCCCGCCTCTTCTCTCGTATCGAAAATCATCTTACCCTCCTCCGACGAAATGGAGCAGTTCGACCCGGTCTCCCTCCTGCAGAGGATGCTCGTGCCACCGCTCCTTCTTGACGATCTCCATATTGACCGCCGCCGCCATCACTTTCTCTCCGATTCCCAGCTCGTCGACCAGTCGGCCCAGGGTCGTCCCCTCCGCCACCTCTTTCACTTCTCCGTTGACCGTGATCCTCATGAGACTCCTTGTGACTTTTTCCCGCATTCTACCGAAGGTTCCAGATAAAAATACTCTTCGAAAAGCTGACGGGAGCGATCGAAATCACTCAGCCGTTTCTCGATCGCACTGCGCAGCTCTTTCCGGCGACGCTTCATTTTCCGACGTACCTTTTGCACGACCTTCTTCTCCTTGGCGTTGCAGGCCCGGCGGCACCAGGACCTGAGCATCGGACGCTCCACGGTAAGATCGTGATACTCTCCCAGCAGATCCTGGATCTCCTTGAGCAGCTTGAGGGCACGTGCCGACCGGACCGGGTCGGCCAGTTCCCGGCTCTCCTCCATCAGATAACGCAGCTTTTTGAAGGCGATCCGCAGACGATGGAGCGTCCGGTCACTCTCCCGTCTCATCAGGGTCTTTCGCAGCTTTCGGACCCTGCGGACCCGCCGACGAAGCAGCCGGGTCAGCTGTATCTCCGCCGGTGCGGTCGCTTCGGGGCAGAACCCCTCTTCCGTATCCCCCTGGCCGAGCCCCCTCAGCCGATTGGCGAAGGCAGGATCCTGTGACAGACGTCGGAGGAAAGCGGGGACCGTCACGGAAGCTGCAATCTTCGCGACGATCTTTTCCAGGGTCTCCCGTCGTTTGGGAGAGAACTGTTCCGCCTCCTTTCGGAGTGTCGCTACCAGGACCTCCAGGTCTCTCGCCGCTCCGGTCGGTGCCATCAGGGCCGTCAGATACTCCCGCTGCAGGCGGGGCCACTCCCCGCACCAGAGTTCCCGACACTCACCCAGCCAGACACGCAGGCGCCGCAACGCCACCCTGAAATCGTGCAGTGCCTCCGGATCCTCTCCCTTCCCGAGACGCTCCGCTGCCTCTCCAAGGCGCTGAACCAGGCGCCGCAGCACCACGGTGATCAGCTCATCGGTCCCCATCCAGGGACAGAGCTCCATCGGACGGCACCTCCCCCGCAGGGAGGGGATCTGCTTCGCCATGCAGAGCGACGCATTGTTGAACCGCGGATCTTCCGTCACCTCCTCCACCAGCCAGGGCCGGAAGAGTTCCGGGAGGGTGAAACTTCGGGCCGCTTCCACCGTCGGGAACTCCGTCTCCAGGATCACCAACCCTTTCAGCGTTCCCCGGAAACAGTCCAGTTCGTACGCCTGCCCCTCCAGGGAGAAACGGTACCGGTCCTTGACGATCTCGCGACCCCGGTGCAACGGACGGAAGCGCTTGAACTCTTCACAGGGGACCCGCGTCTCCTCCTCTCTGCGGACCAGCCCCTGACCGCTTTTGATCGTTTTGTAGCACTCCGTACCGATCCGTCGGTAGCGGACCAGTTCTCCCTCTTTCGACGGGTAGAGATAGTATTGCCGCAGCCGGTAGCGTTCTGCCTCCGGGCAGCAGGAGGCGATCAGTTTCCTTCCCTTCATCGGCCGAAGAAGAAAACGCCGTTCGATTTCCATATTTTCGGACATGACGCCTCCTTCTCCTTTCCGGTTTCTCTTTATCTCATCTTTCTAAGATTCTATTCAGAACTTCAAGGAAAGTCAAGGTAGAATAGGGCCCGAAAATCGATGAATACCAAGCGAGACAAACGATGAAAACAAGACTCAGATACTCTCTGCTCACCCTGGCCGGAGCGGTGCTCCTCACCGGTTGTATGCCACGGGTCCCCGCCCCCAGGCTCCCCGACCGCAACGAAACGATTCAGCGGACGATGTGGGAGGATACCTCGACGGTCGAACGGAACTACTCTCTCAAGCCCGAGCCCTACTCTCTCGACTCCGATCAGAAGGACCCCGAGCTGCTGGGACCCCAGAGTACGATCAAGAAGAGCCTCGCCAGCAGTGAAATGGTCGAGTCCTCCTCTCTGCAACGACCGGAGCCCAAACCGCAATTCGTCGCCAAAGACGAAACCGAAAAACCGGCGGCTCCCGCCATGACACGCAGCCACTGCATCGAGCTCATCGGCCAGGCGGACTACGACAAGTACACCCGCCAGTTCGGCAGCGAACAGGCGGCCCTGCGCAAGTGCATCATCCTGGAAAGGGTTCAGAAGCGTTGATCCGGAATCCCGGGTCCAAAGACACAAAACCAGGCTACCGTGACTCCTCAGGTCCGGGATGACGGAACCACCTTCATCCACTTTTTACGGACTCAGCTTTTGGAAAACTCCACCACTTTGAAACGATCCCCCATGACCGTCGGAGCGATAAGAGTCTTGATCCGGTCCGCCTGACGCAGATAGTCGGCATGGCTGGCGGTACGGGCGTACTGTTCCAGCAGGTCGATCAACCCGTAGCGTACCAGGGCCCGCGCCTGGGTCTCGTAGTGTTCCAGCCGCATTCCCGCCCCTTCGAAGGCTTCGATCACATGGCCGAAATTGACATCGTAGGTGATGTCGCTCTCCCCGAAGGCCTCCTTCAGATCCAGCGTTTCGTCGAAGAGAGGAAAGGTCTCGTGCCGGCGATAGACCCGGATGGAGAAGTCGTTGCGCACATAGCGCTCTCCGTAGTCGAAGGAGACAAACTCCAGACGTTCCGCCGCATCGGCCACCCGCTCGGCGAAGGCCTCGTATCCCACAGCGATCTCTCCTTTTTCCAGACGATGACGCTTGGCAAACTCCTGCAACCCTTCCTCAGAGGGAACCCAGTCGATACGGTGGTCCCGCACCTCGGCCCGCTCACCCTCTTTGTAGAGTTCGCAGGGGAAGGCGTCGAAGATCTCGTTGGAGACAAAGAGGCCGTAAGGTACATGCACCTCCTCCAGAGAGCTGAATTGATGCAACTGCACCCCGCTGCCGAAACGTTCGGCGAAATAGTCCCGCTGGACCTGCTGCACCGGCGCCTGCCGCTCCACGATCCCGAAACGCATACTCTCCATCAGCGTCGGGTCACAGCTGTAGAGCCACTGGATCATGTCCGCCAGCAGATAGCCCCGATGGGCCCCGATCTCGATAAGCCAGGCATCCCTCGGGATCCGCCCTTCCTGAATCCCCCGCCAGAAGCGGTTGGCGATGGCCGCCCCGAAAAAGGCGCTGGTACTCACCGCCGTATAGAAATCCCCACCCTTGCCGATATCCCGAAAGGTACGATAGTATCCCCGCGGCCCGTAGAGCCACTCGTTCATATACTCACTGAAGCGCAAAGATCAACCTTCGTTATTAGTTATTGGTGTATTGGTTATTGGGAAGGGCTAGTGCCCTGCTTGGCGTGACTGAAGTCCCGCCTCCATAGATACGCGTTGCGGAGCAACGCCCCAAAATCATTCACCATTCACCATTCATCATTCAAAATTCACTCATGAATTTTGCTATAGAGCTTCAACAACTGGATCTGCCGTTCGATCCCGTAGATCTGCGCATCCAGTTTCGCCATGTTCATGGAGTTGCGCATCGTCTCCACATCCAGGCGGGTCTTTTGCCCCGCAGCGGCCTGCTCCTCGGTGCTTTTGAGCAGGCTGCGGTAGAGTTTCTGATCCGATCGGGCCAAGGCGATCTTTTTGTCGATGATGGTGACGGTATCCAGGACCAGCCGGTATTCGCTCTCCACTTTGCGCCGGACATCCTGGAGCTGGACCGCCTGCTGGAGGTAGCGCACCCGCCCCGCTTCGATATCCTGGGGGGCATTGATACTCAGCGGCATCGAGATCCTGAATCCGTAGCGGTAGTAGTCCTCCTTCTGTCCGATGACCGGCCGATCGGAATCGGTTGCGTAGTAATTGGCGTTCAGGGAGAAGGTGGGCAGATATTTGGCCCAGGTCATCTTGCTGTCGTATTCGCTCTGGGCCACGTGGAGACGCTGGGCCTCCAGCTCCAGGTTCCGCCGGCGGTACTCGTCGGGTCGGATGAGGGTCAGTTTGGGAGTCTTAAGACCGTCGGGCCGTTTGTCGCTCAGGAGAGAGAAAGCATTGCGAAGGTTTTTCTCCGTCAACTGCAATACCAGCAAAGAGGTTCGATCCCGATTGCGCTGGAGGATCGCCTCGTTGAGGAAACTGCTGTCGATGACCCCGGCGTCGTACTGCTCCTTCTTGCGCCGGATATCGATATCGTCGTTACGGATCTTCAGGCGCATCTGCTGCTGTTGGAGGCGGTTCTTTTTCAGCTGGAAGAGTGTCTCGATCGCCTGGGTGATGAGCTGACGCCGCTGAAGGCGGATCTCGGTCCGCGTCGCCCCCTCCTGGGCGTTGGCGAATTTCACGGCGTAGTAGATGCCCCCGCTTTTGAAGATCGGCTGATCGATCCCCACGTTGAAGACTCTGTCCGTCTCATACCCATTGAGGAACATGGTGCTGGTAGTCTCCGAATAATTGAGCATGATGGGGCTGACCCAGCTTTTGCGCAGGACCGCACTCTGGAGCCGATTGGCCTCCTGCTGGTAATCGAAGATGAGATTCTTCTCCCTGGAAAGGTAGTTCTCCAGCTCACTCTCCGCCGCCAGCGGCAGGGTCAGCAAAAGACTAAAGGGAAGCCAGAGCTTTTTCAAAACGTTTGAACCCTTCATCGATCTCCTCGCGGCTGATGGTCAGCGGAGGGAGGAAACGTACGGTATTGCGGCCCGCTTTGAGCACGATCAGCCCTTCGGCGAAGGCCGCCTTGAGGATCGCCCCCTGGGTGGCGGCATCGACGCAGCGAAGCCCCCGCATCAAGCCCAGCCCCACCGCTTCGGTGAAGCGCTCGGGCATGCTCTCGGCCAGCCGCGCCAGATAGCGGCTGAAGATCTCGATCCGCTCCGCCAGGGCTCCAACGGACTGCTCCCGCTCCAGCACCTCCAGGACCGTCAGCCCCGCCCGGGTGCTCAGATAATTGCCGCCGAAAGTACTGCCGTGATCCCCGGGTTGGAAGATCTCTTTGAGGCGGGTCATGGCCACCCCGATGGGAACCCCGCCGCCCAGCCCCTTGGCCAGGGTGACGATGTCGGGCTCGATCTCGTAGAGATTGGAGGCGAGAAATTCGCCCGTGCGGTAGACCCCGGTCTGCACCTCATCCACGATCAGAAGCAGATCGCGGCTGCGCAGGAAAGCCGCCAGATCCTGGACTTCGCCCTTGTCGAAGGGCTGCACACCCCCCTCTCCCTGGACCAGTTCGATCATCACCGCCACGGTCTCCGTGTCGATGGCGTCGTAGATCGCATCGATGGAATCCACATAGGCGAAACCTGCCGGATAGGGGGAGAAGTCGGGCTTGTGCATCTCTTTCTGCCCCGTCGCCTTGACAGTGGTGATGGTGCGGCCGTGGAAGGAGTGCTTGAGGGTGATGACCTTGTAGCGTTTCGATTCGAACTGGGTCTCACCGTATTTTCGGGCGATCTTGAGCGCCGCCTCGTTGGCTTCGGCCCCGGAGTTGCCGAAAAAACAGCGCATATCGTAGCCGCTGAGCTCCACGATCCTCCGGGCCAGCCGCGCCTGGGGCTCGATCACCTGGAGATTGGAGACATGGATCAGCCGGGAGGCCTGCTCGCAGAGGGCTTCGCTCAGTTCCGGATGGGCGTGGCCGATACTGCAGACACCGATCCCGCTGGCGAAATCGATATACTCCCTGTCCGTGTCGTCATAGAGTCTCGCCCCTTCGCCCCGGACGAAGTTGGTGTAGTTCCGGGCGTAGGAGTCCAGCACATATTCACGATCCAGTCTCTCCAATTCGTTCACAGAAAATCCTTACATGAAATTGCCGATATTATATCACTTTTGCCTCCGGTTAAATTGCATTAAAAATGGGAGTGCTATAATTGGCGAAAGCCAGCAGAAAAGCGAGAAAATCGTCTCCCATGAAATTCCCGACTGAGCATCCGTCGATTTTGTTGAGTGTCACCAAGTGGACCGTACTCTCCAGTGCGGTGGGCATCGTGATCGGGGCGATCGTTACCCTCTTTCTGAATATTCTCGCCTACGGAGAGAGTGCCCGGGGACTTCTGCCGTTTCACTACTACTATCTGCTCCCTCTGGGGCTGGCCCTGAGCGTCTGGCTTACCCGGCACTTCGCCCCCGAAGCCAAAGGACACGGCACCGAAAAGGTGATCGAAGCGGTCCACAAACGCAACGGCAAGATCAACGTGGCGGTCATCCCCGTCAAGCTCCTGACCACCGTCATCACCCTGGTGACAGGCGGTTCGGCGGGGAAAGAGGGTCCCGGGGCGCAGATCGGTGCCGGGACCGCTTCGGCTATCTCCGATCTGCTCCACTTCTCCAAACGGGATCGTAAGAAACTGGTCATCTGCGGAATCAGCGCCGGCTTTGCCACTGTCTTCGGCACCCCCATCGCCGGGGCGATCTTCGGGATCGAGGTCCTGGTGGTGGGGGCGGTAATGTACGAAGTGCTCCTCCCCTCTTTCGTCGCCGGCTTCAGCGCCTTTTTCACCGCTCAGTACCTGGGGGCCCACTACACCTACTACGAGATCAGCTACTTCCAGCACTACTTCATCGATCTGGTCCTCATCGCCAAGGTGATCCTGGGAGGGGTCTTCTTCGGTCTGGTGGCCTGGCTCATCATCGCCACCCTCAAACAGACAGAGACCGCGGTGGAGAGGATCCCCATGAACCCCTACTTCAAAGCGATCGGCGCGGGAATCCTCCTGATCCTCCTCGCCGCCGTTTTCGGTGACCACTATTTCGGACTGGGGCTGGATACCATCTCCCAGACCATGCGGGTCGACAGCGGTCTCGGCAGCGATTCGCTCCCCTGGTACGCCTTTCTGGTCAAGATCTTCTATACAGCCGTCACCCTGGGGTCCGGAGGCAGCGGAGGGATCATCACTCCGATCTTCTACATCGGAGCCACCAGCGGCCACTGGTTCGGCGGCCTCTTCGGGAGCGAGCATCAGCTGGCCCTCTTCGCCGCCCTGGGCTTCGTCAGTGTTCTGGCCGGCGCTACCAACACCCCCATCGCGGCCACGGTGATGGCCATGGAACTCTTCGGGATGGATATCGCCCACTATGCCGCCGTAAGCATCGTCATCAGTTTCCTGCTCTCGGGCCACCGAAGCGTCTTCCCCTCCCAGAAGATCCGCATGAGCAAATCCGACCTGCTGGAGATCGAATACGGCGAAGACATCGAACACTCCCGGGTCAAGTTCGACAAAGCCCACTACCGACGCTTCAACAGGATCTATCACGATATCCAGCTCAAACGACAGCGTCATCGCCAGGACCGCCTCAAACGCCGCAAGAAAAGTGAGGAAGAGAAAGAGGAGAAGAATGAAGAGTGAGAAGGGTTAGGAACTAGTAACGAGTAACTAGTAACTAGAAACCGATTTTGGAGAGGGAGTGAGGAGTTCAAACTGGTTGACAATCTTTGTCAAGCCCTCCCATCCAAAATCCAAAATCCTAAATCCTAAATTTCTAATTCCTAATTCCTAATTTTTTCCAATTTTTCCATCGCCTCCTCGATATCGGCATAGATCTGCTCTTTGAGCTCCTGGGGTGTATCGAAGCGTCGGTTGGGCCGTAGATACTCTGCGAACTCCAGGAAGATCCGCCCGGAGACGGGGCCGATCTGGCGGTCCAGCAGGTGGGTCTCCACAGCGAAGCTTCCGTCGGTGCTGTGCCGATACCCCAGGAAGATGACGCTGAGGAAGTGTTCATTTCCGATCCGGGTGTAGCCGGCATAGACCCCTTCCGCCGGAAGCTGATACCCTTTGACACGCAGATTGATCGTGGGGACAAACTCCCGGCGCCCCAGCCCCTGGCCCGGCACAGGCTCGCCGTCGACGGTATAGCGCCGGCCCAGCAGCGCGTTGGCCTTGCCCAACTCCCCCTCCCGCAACAGGTGCCGGATGGTCCTCGCATGGACCGGTATCCCCTCCACCCGGATCTCGGGCAGGATCTCCACCTCTCCCTCAAAAAGCTCCCTGAGCGTCTCGGCACTCCCGTCCCGACCCAGACCGAAACGGAAATCGTACCCCACGACGATCTTTTCCAGACGGGGATAGTCCCGTTTCAGCAGCTCGACGAAGGCTTCCGCCGAAAGGCCCCGGATCTTTTCGAAACAGTAGAAATCCATCGGCCGGTCGGTGTACCAGCTGCGCTTGAAACCCGGAGTCAGACTCCCGAGCTGCCGCTCGACCACGGTGACAGCTTCCGCCCGTCGGATCAGCTCCTGATGGGCCACATGCATCCCATCGAAGGAACCGACGGCGATACTTCGGATATGGTTGTCGATCCTGATCACACTTTCTCCTCTTCAGACCCATAGTACATATGGGGGTAAAAACAGCGGCTATTATACGATACAATGGGAAAAAGTGTTCAGGAGTCTGTCGATGAAACTTCTCTCCCTCTTTGCGTTGGGCGGTCTCGTAATGGCCGCCGATACGATCATCCCCTCCAAAGGGACCGATCTGGCGCTGACCATCTACAACAACGACCGGGTCTTCGTCCACGAGATCCGCCACACGAAGATCCCGGCGGGCAAACAGCGGCTCATCTATCAGAATGTCCCCAGTTCCCTGATCACCGCCAGTGTGGTTCCAAGTTTCAAAGGACCTTCCGTTACCCTCTACTCCCAGAACTATGTCTACGATCTGGTCAACCTGCAGGCCATGCTCAAAAAGAGCGTCGGCCGGACCGTCTCCTTCTATCCCAACGGCAAAAACCAGCCCCTGAGCAAAGGAGTGCTCCTCAGCGCCCAGAACCCCGTCATGGTCCGTCAGGAGAAGAGCGGCCGGATCCTCGCCCTCGAAAAACCGACCCAGGTGGTTTTCCCCTCCGTCCCTCCCAACATGATCACCCACCCCAGCCTGATCTGGAACATCGAAACCGCAGAGGGAGGGGATCTGACCGTGGATCTGAAATATCTGGGTACAGGGATCCGCTGGAAAAGCGACTATGTCCTGGATCTCAATCCCAAGGAGAAGAGCATGGATCTGGTGGGCTGGATCACCGTGGACAACCGCTCCGGCGTCAGCTATCCCAATGCCCGCATCACCTGCCTCGCCGGAGAGGTCCATACCGCCGCCGCTCCCAGAAAGAACCGGGTCCTCTACAAAGCCATGGCCGAGGCCGTGGCGGTTCCCGACGTGAAAGAGGAGGCCTTCTCCGGCTACCACATCTACAAGATCCCCTTCCGGGAGACCATCGCCGACAAAGAGCAGAAACAGATCCGCTTCCTGGAGAAACGTGCCGTCGGCTACGAGAGCTACGGCCGGGCCGAGGTCGCCTCCTTCCCCCGCAAAGGGGTGCAGAAGCTCCGTTTCCTCAACACCCTGCGTTTCGCCAACACCCGGGCCAACGGCATGGGGATCCCCCTGCCGGCTGGGATCGTGCGGATGTACAGCACCGACAGTGAGGGCAAAACCCACTTCATCGGGGAGAGCCGTCTGGGCAATATCCCGGCGGACGAACCGGTCACCCTCACCATCGGCACCCTCTTCGACGCCACCGGAGAGAAACGCACTACCAAGTATGTCGCCCGGGAGGGGTACCGCAACGTGGTCAGCACCTACACCCTCAACAACCGGGGAAAAACTCCGCTCACCCTCAAAGTCGAGGAGCGTATCCCCACCGTCGGCGGCACGATCCGGCTCAAGAGCAGCTGCAAAGGTCCCTGCTCCGTCAAAAAACTCAGCGCTTTCGTCAGGGAATTCACCGTCAAACTCCCTCCCAAAAAGAGCTACAGCTTCACCTCCGAGTTCGAGGTGATCCGCTAAGGCCCCGAGATGAGCTATCCTGCAAAAGTCGCCCTGGGATTCGCGGCGGGCGCACTGATCGGGATCGTGGCCGGACTGGGGATCTCACTGTTTTCGAGTCTCGGCGCGCCGGTCGAACCCGGCGGGCCCGGGGTCGCTATCGGCAATCTCCTCAGCCTGTTGACGGGCGGCTTCCTCTCGGGAGCCCTCGGCGGCGCGGCGATCGGTAGAGGTTCCCGGCCGATCCTGGGCTACGGACTCGCCTTCATCCCGGTTTTCGCGCTGGCGATGATCTCGCTGCTGGCCTTTATGTGAGGTGGCTGCTATGCATCTGAGCGCCGATATCTTCCAGACCTTCCTCCTGGCCCTCCCGATCGCCTACGCTCTGGCCGGTCTGGTGGGCGGTCTCCTCCTCGGAGCCGGGAGCTCCGGAGCCCTTGCCTCCGCCCGGTCCTTCGGCCTCGGCGCGCTCCTGGCCGGCCTCCTGGCCTGGCTCGCCACCCTTCTCTCTCCCCGTCTGGGCTTCTACGCCGCCCTGGCCTATCCGATCCTCGCCGGCGGCATCGGCGGCTGGCTGCTGGGTCGCTATCTGGAGCGGCAGCCGTGACGCTCTACATCGACGGGGATGCCCACGCATTCGCCAACCAGCTCAACCGCTTTTTGCAGGAACGCGGATAACCCCGATAGCAGAGACCCTGATCAAAAGATCGACACCCCGGTTTTGGTCGTAAACTTCTCCAGGGCGATGGTCCCCGCGTGGGAGTTGCCGTAGCGGTTGAGTGCCGGGGACCAGACGGCGATGGACATCTTCCCGGGGACCACGGCGGCGATGCCTCCGCCCACGCCGCTTTTGGCCGGCAGACCCACATGGTAGGCGAACTCGCCACTGGCGTCGTAGTGCCCGCAGGTGAGCATCACGGCATTGATCCGTTTGGCCTTGCTCGCACTGACAAACGCCGTGCC
>Ga0256832_1002017_pt1 | contig 13843 bp, 11 predicted proteins | sample 134614metaG_FD_190534 | JGI IMG/M metagenome (GOLD analysis project Ga0256832, IMG submission 190534) | Hydrothermal vent microbial communities from Lau Basin, Pacific Ocean - 134-614 | ecosystem: Environmental > Aquatic > Marine > Hydrothermal vents | place: Pacific Ocean: Lau Basin | collected...
AATTGAAGGCGACATCTATTTTGCGCATCCATATAGTTCTTGGGAGAAGGGTCAAATTGAGTATTCAAACAAACTGTTGAGACAATATATACCTAAAAAACCAATAATAAACAAAAAAGTCGCATTTGCTAGTTGAATCTGCCCAAACTCAATAAACCTCAAAATTATTCGTTATTAGATGAGTTTTATTATATTTGCAAATTCTAACTTATTATCGTTAAATGACAAAGCTAAAATTCAGTTTCATTAAACTTTTTATTTTTTTTAATATTGCTACTATTTGGGCACAACAAAACGAATTAGGTATGGTTGTCGGAAGTGGTAATTATGTAGGTGATATCGGTCGGGAACAATATTTTTATCCGAATAAGACAGGATGGGGTATTGTCTTTAAACGCACCATTAATCCATGGTTTTCCGCTCGGTTAAATTTGAATTATTTTCAAATTTCAGCTAAAGATTCTGAGGCGGAAAGTGCCGGTCGCAGAATAAGAAATTTTTCATCGGAAGCAGACATTCTTAATTTTGATGTAGGTATTGAATATAATTTTATAGCACGAAATCCTTTTTTACAACTACAAAGTATTCATAAAATTACACCATATTTTTTTACAGGAATAGGATTGGGCAGTTATTCCGGAAAATTTTATCAAAATATTTCAAACAAAAGCGCAGCGTATAAATTTAATGGTGCCAACCTGAATATTCCTATGGTTTTAGGCTTGAAATATAAAGTTTCATCACATTTTATTATAGCGTTGGAAACGGGTGCTTATTATTATTTTACCGATAATTTAGATGGAACAAGCGGTTTTTACGGTAATGAGAAAAAGATTTTAAATGACGGAATCATTCCCACGACAAACTTGCACTCAAATGATTGGTACACATTTACATCAGTTAGTTTTATCTACACTTTTGGTGATTTAAGCTGTTTTTTTAATCTGTATTAACCGAAGTTTTAATTAACTATGTTACAAACCTCCTTTCATACTGATGTTTTACCGCAACATATTGCCATTATTATGGATGGCAACGGGCGTTGGGCAAAACAAAGAGGCAAAAAGCGTATTTTCGGACATCATCAGGGCGTTAAAACGGTAAGGCAAATTGTTGAAAATTCGGTAGAACTCAAAATCAGATATTTGAGTTTATATACCTTTTCAACAGAAAACTGGAACCGTCCCAAAGAAGAGGTCGATGCCCTGATGGATTTATTAGTGCAAACCTTAAACGAACAAATAGCCGATTTAATGAAGCAAAACATACGGCTTAATGCCATTGGTGATTTGAGCCGTTTGCCGGCACATACTTATCAAACCTTACAAGACGTATTACACGAAACAGCCGGTAATTCCGGTATGACGCTGTCCATTGCTCTCAACTATGGTGGTCGTGACGAAATTGTACAAATGACCAAAGAACTGGCAAAAAAAGTTAAAAATAATATAATTTTGCCCGAAAATATTGACGAAAATAAAATAAATTTGCACCTTTACAGCCACAAGTTGCCCGATGTAGATTTTATGATTAGAACCGGTGGCGAAAAAAGAATCAGCAATTTTTTATTATGGAAAATTGCCTATGCCGAATTATATTTTACCGATGTACTTTGGCCCGATTTTAACAAACAACACTATTATGAAGCCTTGGCTGATTATCAAAAAAGAGAAAGAAGATTTGGAAAAACAAGTGAACAGATTAACGATGAAGCATAAATTACTATGGTCCATTTTGACCCTTTTGTTAGTAACTGATTTTTACGCTCAAAAGGTCAAAAGTGATGATTATAAAATCTATCAAATAGAAGATATTAAAATTAACGGATTAAAACAATTTAACCCGCAAACCGTAAAAGCCTTTATAGGCGTTGATAAAGGAGATGTCATTGAAGTCCCCGGTGAACAAACTGCCGAAATCATCAATAAACTCTGGGACTTAACTTATTTTTCAGATGTCAATTTGTATGTTATTCCTACGACTGACAATAAAGTTATACTCGAAATTGATTTACAAGAGTTGCCAAAACTTTCCGAAGTAAAAATTACAGGTGTTTCACGCTCAAAACGTAAAGAGTTTATCAAAGATTTAAACTTGAAAAAAAATGTAATTTTAACTGAAAACCTAAAAGCAAAAAGCATAGAAACCATTAAAAATAAGTTTCTGCAAAAAGGCTTTTTAAAAACAAAAGTTAAATTAACAACCGTCGCTGATTCTGCGGACTATGTCAAGCTATTGATAAATGTTAATAAAGGGAAACGGATAAAAATTAAACAAATCAATATCATTGGCAATAAAAATATCAAAGCCCGAAAACTCAAACGACAGCTTAAACATACCAAAGAAAGACGCATTTACCGTTTTTGGAAACGCTCTAAATATATCCCCGACAACTTTAAGGAAGATTTGGTTAAACTTGAGAAATTTTATAAAGAACACGGGTATCGCAATGCGCGGGTTTTATCCGATTCTGTTTATTTTGATAAAAATAATAAGCTCAACATAGACATTGAAGTAGAAGAAGGACAAAAATATTACTTTGGCAATATTGATGTAGTCGGTAACAGCCGGTATTCAACAAATCTTATTAAAAATATTTTAGGTATCAAAAAAGGCGATACTTATAATGGCACCCTTATAGCCAAACGTATTGACGACCCTAGTAAACCCGATGCCGAAAGTATCACTAACTTATATCAAAATAACGGATACCTGTTTTCACGTATCAATCTGGTTGAAAAAGGCATTCGAAAAGATACCATTGACTACGAATTACGTATTTATGAAGGTAAACCTGCTAAATTTAACAATATAACCGTCAATGGTAATTTAAAAACCAATGACAAAGTTATTTATCGAGAATTACGAACCTTACCCGGCGCCACTTACAGCAAGCGAAACGTTATCAGAACCATTAGAGAGTTGGCGCAAATGCAAATTTTTGATGCTGAAAAAATTTCGCCCGATCTTAAAAATATTGACCCCAATGCCGGTACAGTCGATGTCGATTGGCATGTCGAAGAGTCCGGTAGTAGTCAAATACAATTACAAGGAGGTTTTGACGGACATTATTTCATCGGTACTTTAGGCTTAGCTTTAAAAAACTTTTCTATCAGAAATATTTTTAACGGTAAAGCATACAAACCGCTACCTATGGGAGATGGTCAAAATCTATCATTAAACTTGCAGGTTTCACAACGATACGAAACCTACAGTTTATCGTTTATGGAGCCTTGGTTTGGGGGTAAAAAACCGCAGGCGTTTAGCGTTTCAACCTATTACTCAACCTATTACGGTATTGATTATACCAGTAACAATATTAATTATTACGACGTTGATAGAAATAAACGTTTTATCATTACCGGTTTATCGGTAGGATTGTCAAGAAAATTACAATGGCCCGATGATTTTTTCTATTTGAGTCAATCGGTTAGTTTAAACCATTACACTATTGATAATTATGGCTCTATCGGTGCTTTCGGATTTAATAACGGCACCTCTAATAATTTCTCATACAATTTAATGTTTGGACGAAATTCGAGTGGTCCCAACCCTATTTTCCCGACAGTAGGCTCTGAATTCGGTTTGAGTTTCAAACTAACACCTCCATATTCATTATTTAGCAGGCTGGATTATGCTACCATAAATCAAAATCCCGATTTTCAAGATGCTGACGGCAATCCGGATTACGAAAAAATCAACAGACAGAAATATAAATTTATTGAATATTATAAAATCAAAATGTCCGGTGCTTGGTATTCATCATTATATGAAAAATTAACCTTACGTTCCAAAGCGGAATTCGGTTTATTGGGTGCTTATAATAATGATTTGGGTATTCCCCCGTTTGAAAGATTTTTCGTAGGAGGCACCATGCCTACCGGTGGTAATCTTGACTCAAGAGAAACCATTCCGTTACGCGGTTATTTAGACCAATCACTCAATAGAAGTTTTGCTAATAGAGGTGGGACGGTTTACAATAAGTTTTTATTTGAATTGCGTTACCCGATTACTTTAAAGCCTCAAGCCTCTATTTATGTATTATCATTTTTTGAAGGCGCCAATACTTATAACAATATAAAATATTATAATCCGTTCTCATTAAAAAAATCTGCCGGAGTCGGCGTGCGTATCTTTATGAGTGCTTTCGGATTATTGGGTATTGATTTTGGCTACGGCTTTGATAAAGTTCCAGACAATACCGGTGTTCCGAGAGTTTCAGGATGGCAAACACATTTTATTATGAATCAAAGATTTTAAAATGTTGCGACTTTGGCATAATTATTTCTTAATATAAACTGAACTATGAAAAAATTAGTCATTTTACCGGTTTTATTTCTTTTGACCTTTATGGTAAACGGTCAAGGAAGAATTAGAATTGCCTCAGTCGATATGGATTATATTCTCGAAAAATTACCGGAATACCAATTGGCTTTAAAAGAACTCAATGCCAGAGCCACTCGTTGGAAAACCCAAATAGAACGTAAAGAAAAGGAAATAAAAGACCTTAAAGATGCTTTGGAACAAGAAAAGGTTCTCCTAACTAAAGAATTATTACAAGAAAAAGAAGAAGAAATTGCTTTTAAAGAAAAAGAACTGTTAAAATATCAATTGGAAAAATTCGGACCTGAAGGAGATTATATCCTTCAAAAAGAACATTTGGTAACGCCGGTTCAAGATAGGGTTTTTAATGCCGTTGCCAAACTGTTGAAAACCGCCAAGTATGACATCGTATTTGACAAAGCTAATGACAAATTAGGACTGATTTATACCGCACCCAAATTAGATATTTCTGATAAAATATTAAAATTAATCAGCAAAGAAAAAGGTAAAGAGGAACGCATCAAGAAAAATAAAAAACGAAAAGAAAAACAAAAAAACAAAAAAAGTGAAGCTGCCAAAAGACGTGCAGAATTGGCTGCCAAACGTAAAGCCGAACGTGAAGCCAAACGCAAAGCAGCGCTCGAAGCACGTCAAAAACAACGTGAAGCCAAGAATAAGCGGGTAAAAAAGAATAAGGGCAATGAAAAGGAAGGAAATGACGAAAAAAAAGAAGCCGTAAATTTGAAAAATCCTGCTAAAGTATTACATAAAGATTCAAAGAAACAAAAATCCGACGATGTCAAAAAGACTGATAATCCCGAAAAATCAGCATCTGATAAGAAGGAAAAATACGGTGATCAATTAACACTCGAACAACTTAAAACCTTTGAAGCGCAGCAGAAAAAATTAACCCCCGAGCAAAAAGCTGCCCAACGTAAAGCCGAACGCGAGGCACGCCGTCAAAAAATTTTAGAAGAACGCCGTAAGCGTAAAACTCAAAAAAATAAACAATCTGACGATAGTAAAAAAAAGAATAATAATTAAAATTAAACATTAAAACAGAATCATATGAGACACTTAAAACTAGCATTAGCCGCATTGTTACTTTGGATGGGAACTACCACTGCCAATGCGCAAAAAATTGCACATATAGATGTGCAAAAAATTATGACCGAAATGCCTGAATTTAAAGCCGGTCAAGCACAATTGAAAAAATTGTATGCAACCTATCAAAAAGAGTTTAAAGAGATGCAAGATGCTTATCAAGCCAAACTCAAAAAGTATCAAGACGAGTCTAAAACCGTTTCAGAACAAGAAAATCAAAAACGGGTGAAAGAGTTAATGGAAATGGAAAAAAACATTGCCAAAGCACAACAAGATATTCAAACAGAAGCACAAAAGAAAGAAGCTGACTTAATGAAACCTATTCAAGAAAAATTATTAAAAGCTATTAAAGATGTCGCCAAAGAAAAAGGCTATCAATATGTATTTGACAGCTCCGGTCCTACTAATTTAATTGTAGCCAACGGTCCTGATTTATATGTTGATGTTAAAGCCAAATTAGGCTTCTAATTACAATAAATAAGTCTAAAAAATCCCGATAAATGTCGGGATTTTTTTTCTTGAAATTCACTATGTAACTTTTGTAGCAGCTTATCTGTAAAAGAAAATGATTTTTGTTATATTATTGAAAATTTATTAAAAAACTCCCTTTTATTATTTGTAACTTTGAGAATAATTTAAAAACTTACATAATATGAAGTGCTTAAAAGAAAAATTATATAAAAAAATTGAAGCCCATCGCCCCAGAACCAAAAGATTGGCTAAAGAATATGGCGATGTCGTAGTAGATCAAGTCAGAGCCGGTCAAATTATCGGTGGTATGAGAGGTATCAAAAGTTTAATTACGGATATTTCTTATTTAGATCCTTATGAAGGTATCCGTTATAGAGGTTATACGTTGCCTGAGGTATTTGAAAAATTGCCCAAAGCCGAAGGTGCCGAAATGCCTTATGTTGAAGGCTTGTATTATTTATTGCTAACCGGAGATATTCCTACCAAAGAGCAAGTTGAAGCTTTGATTATGGATATGAATAACCGTCGTATTATCCCTAAATATGTTTGGGACGTAATCGATTCTTTTCCCAGCGAAAGTCATCCTATGGCAATCTTGTCAGCTGCGGTTATGAGTTTGGAACGCGAGTCCTTATTTAATGTCAAATACCGCCAAGGTATCAGTAAAATGGATTATTGGGATCCGACTTATGAAGATGCCACCAATTTATTGGCAAAAATTCCTTTGATTGGAGCTTATATTTACAACAAATTATACCATCCTGAAAATGGACACCGTTACCCGGATCCTACATTGGATTTAGGAGCCAACTTTGCTTATATGATGGGGAAAGATGCCCCTTACGATGATGTTGCCCGTATGTATTTTATCATTCATGCCGACCACGAAAGTGGTAACGTCAGTGCGCATACCGGTCATTTGATTGCCAGTTCATTGTCAGATGTTTATTATGCCGTTTCCGGTATGATCAACGGTTTGGCAGGTCCGTTACACGGACTGGCTAACCAAGAAGTCTTGCGTTGGTTGCAAGGCTTAAAAGAACAAATGGGCGATAAAGTTCCAAGCAAAGAAGAAATTAAAAAATATGTTTGGGATACCTTAAACAGCGGACAAGTTATTCCGGGTTACGGTCATGCCGTTTTACGTAAAACCGACCCCAGATATACCGTTCAAAGAGAATTCTGCTTAAAACATCTTCCGGATGATCCTTTATTTAAATATGTCGATGCTTTATATCAAGTTGTTCCGGATATTCTTAAAGAACACGGCAAAGCCAAAAACCCTTGGCCCAATGTCGATGCACAATCCGGTGTAGTTCAATGGCATTACGGTGTTAAAGAGTATGATTTCTATACCGTATTGTTTTCAATAGGTCGTTCTATAGGTGTATTGTCCAATATTATTTGGGACAGAGCTTTGGGCTATCCTATCGAAAGACCAAAATCCATTACAACCGATATGTTGGAAGAAATGGTTGGTATTAAAAATAAATAATAATTCTTTTCTCACAAACATAAATCGGGCAGCCTTTGGCTGCCCGATTTATGTTTAATCAGTAATGTTTATTTTAAAAAACTTGATATACAAATGATCTTTTGCCGGAATAATTAGCGTTTTAGGTCCAATGATCGTTCCTTCTATCGGCATAAAACGAAACTTACTGCGTTTGGGCTCGTATAAAACCGACTTTTGTAAATCACCGTTATTTGATATTTTAACCAAATTTAAGTTTTTTCGTTCACTGCCTTTTAGATAAAAAGCTTTGTTTTTTGCAGGTTTTTCTAAAGGTGAGTCTGTAAAGAACAAATACTCATGTCCGTTAAGATAGGTGCCGAAAAATGAATGTAAAGCCAAACGCGGTTTAACTACTTGTTTCTTATAAATATTTTTGACTTGGATAATTTGACCGTTTTTAGCAACTCTAATACTAAACAAATCACCAACTATTTCACGTATATCCTCTTCCCTTTCTTCTTTTTTCATCATAAGTGGCACATACAAGTCTTCAGCATTGACAATCATATCACCATCGGACAATAAAAAACTTTGGCGTACAACCATTGTATGATTTTTTGATTTTCTTAAGCCTTTTCGAGTTCCTGCTGTAACCAGTGATTGTTTAAAATTTTGATAAGAACTGTTTTGCAAAACTAAATCTTTAGTGAAATTGAACCGACAAAACCCATCAATATTGTTCAAATCCTGATAACTATCTCTAAAAAAACCGAAAACATTTACATTATCGCCTAATTGAAGTTTTAATTTTTCTATTACTTTTTCAGGCTTTATTATATAAGACGACACACCTGTTTTAGTAATACGGTAAATCATAAAGTTTTGAGTATTATCTGTATTGAGAACTCTTCTTTTTTTTAGAGGGTCTTTTTTATATGTCTGTGTAATAACATAAACAGTGCCATTAGTGTCGTCAACCTTCAAGTCGCTGATATATAACAGTTTACTTGCAATTGATTGTGTGATTTGCTGCTTAAATACAGGCTTAAAATCATGATTAAAAACTTGAATATGGTAAGTTACGGGGGTTTCCTTTAAATCTCGATAGACGATAGCAAAGAAACGGTTGTTTTTTGAAAAACGAATAAAAATTTTAGGATTAAAAAAATTAACATCGCTGTAATATTGCAACTTTTGATAATACAATGAGCCCGGATTGACAAACAAATTGACCTCATTTTTGGGATACACAAAATTGAGACGAAAAAATTCTTTGCTAGACACCGTCCCATCATCGATATTGCCATCAATTTTTTTAAAACTGTAATATTTTTTACGCAGGTTTTGTTCCATATTCATCAAATACAAATGATGCTTATAAACAAAAGTGCCTTTAATATTCCCTTTGATACCGGCTTTATTGAACTTAAAAGTTTTGGTTTTCAATAAGTTCATATTCTCATCATATTGAGTGGCATACACTTCAAAAACCTTCGGATTAACCAAAAATCCGCTTCTTTTGGAACTAATCGTGATAAAACCACCTTGTTCGTCCGGCAAAATATAGTCGTTTTGTACCCGTGCAGTCGTCATTTTATAAACTTTGCTCTCTTTGATTGTAATACCTTGTTTTTGCGCAAAAACAAAGGTCGTCATCATAAACGACATCAATAGAATCGTCTGTTTCATAAATATATTTTTGATTTTTTTTTTAAAATTAAGATGATAATTGTTTGTGTAGTAAACTATCTTCAAAATAGGTTTCTATAGGTTGAAAATTTTCGGTAGCATTTTCGATAAAATTAATATCGTAATCGGCACGATTAAGCAAAATACGCATCGTGTTTTCTACTTGTTGATACAAGGGTTTGATGAGCCATTGTATCTCTTCGGGTCCTTTTTTAATTTCATCATAAAGCGCCTTGCGTTTTTCTTCCATTTTTTGGTTGAGCAATTCTTGGTAACGTTCCGATTTTTTCCAATAATTACCAAAATTCAGCGGGCGTTTTTTATGTTCCATCATTTCGGCTATTTTCCAGTCATGATTAACCTCTGAAAATGATAAAAATTTCGGATGTAAGCCCGCTATATAAATAAGCTTGTTTTGGTGGTCAATTTGTACTTTTAAATCTTTCAAATTAACCCCGTATTTGGCTACCAAATGAATCTGCAAAGCGCCTATGAAATGTAAATCCCTGCCTTCTTCAACAAATTTTTCATTCCAGGTCCGGGTAAAATTGGTATCAATTTCCATCAATCCCACTTCCAAAATATCTTTCATACCAATGACATTGAGCTTGCGGTTTTTGAGTTCGGCTATTTCATTTCGTTGATTGACGAGTTCTTGTTTGAGTTGCTTCAGTTCTTTCGGATTATCCGCTTGAAATTTGACATACAAATACATCAAAACCGCACCAACTAACAGACTGATGCCAAATTGGTTGAGCCGTGACAATAAAGCCAAAAAACCGACCAATAAAACCAGTATGAAAATGATTTCTTTTTTATATTTTTTCCAAATGAATTTAAACATATTAATTGGATATATGTATTTTTAAGCTTATTTTCTTATTTTAATCTCAATCGCGTTTTCCACTAATTCGTTTGGTACTTGGCACTATATTAACACTTTACAATATCTATGCCGTTTTGGTTATTCCTGTTTAAACTTGTTTTTTAAAGCTTCCAATTGTTCTTGTTCGTAGCGTAATTTCATGCGTTCATATACATTTTGAATGATTTTTTTGGTGTAAAGCGGAAAATCAGCCCGCATAATCCAACCGTAATATCCGGGGTCTTTTTGCAAAACATCTTCTACCTTTTGTCCTTTGTATTTACCAAAGTTAATCACTTCTTCATTTTTATTGTTATAGATAATACGCCCTTGAAAATCGGCGGCTTTAAAATAAGAACTAAACTTGCTCAAAGCTTCCATGTCTTTGGGCAAGTCGTCATATTTTTGAAGTTGGGCTTTGAGAATTTCGTAAGTGGCTTTGGTGTCGGCTTCGGCTGAATGCGCATCGGTTAGGTCGCCATCGCAATAAAATTTGTAGGCGGCTGTCAAATTGCGCGGTTCCATTTTGTGAAAAATATTTTGAATATCAATCAAATGATTGGTTTTTAAATCGAAGTCGATACCGGCACGCAGTAATTCTTCTGCCAAAAGCGGGACATCAAAACGGTTAGAATTAAACCCTGCCAGATCGGCATCATGTATCATATCAAAAACTTCTTGAGAAATCTCTTTAAAAGTCGGTGCATCGGCTACGTCTTCGTCATAAATACCGTGTACTTTCGACGCTTCTTCGGGTATGTGCATCTCCGGATTGACACGCCATGTTTTAGTGATTTCGGTACCGTCCGGTTCTACACGGATAATAGCTATTTCGACTATGCGGTCTTTGGCGGTATTGATACCGGTGGTTTCCAAGTCAAAGATGCAGATTGGTTTAGTCAGTTGTAAACTCATTTGTTATGGGTTATTTTGTGATATTGGTTATTTGGTTATTTGATGACGCACTTCGCACTTTGTCGCTTTCTACTTTTTAATTTTCCACTTGGGACCAAAAGTTTTTTTGTTTTTCTCTTTTAAAAATTTATCAATAGGCGGTGGTGCCCATTTGTTTTGCAAATCTATGAATTTATATCCCAATTTGTTAGGTTGCGGTTCTAAAATTTCATTGATAAATGCTTTTTGTAGAATATATTCAATCCAATAATCTTCCTTAACATTAAACGGGTCAAATTTTACTTTTAAATCAATATGGTATAGTTTGGCTATATTTTGATACCAAAATGCCGTCCAACTATTTTTGTATTTCTTTAAAAAATCAAAGACCGTTTGTCCGGTTTGGCGGTAAAATAATTTTGATAAGATACGTCCTTCACTTTGGGTCAAATTTTTGAGCTTGGGTTCAAATTCTTTTTTAATCCACCGTTTGACAATCCGCATATAGCGTTTTCGATCACTTTTGGACATCTTTGCCAAACGTTGGTCTAATTTTTCAACATTAATACCTGACAATCTGGCAAAAGGATAAACTTTATAAACTCTTCGACGAATCCACCAAAAATATTTCAACTCACGGTAATTATTAAAATGCATTTTGGGCAAAATAATAACAGGCGACAAATCAAATACGGGAATAGAATCCTTTGACGGATACATAAACATGTTCTCAGATGTTATCCGGATGCTGTCCTGCTGCGCACTACTGTTTTCATGTATCAATAAAAAAAATGTCATTAATAATATGTAAAACCGTAAATTCATAATATTTGGCACTAAACTTGCTATTATTTTGTCTAAATTTTGTTCAAAAATAAGAAATATCAAACTGGTTTGAACCTGATTTTTAATTTTTATTGTAATTTTGAAATTTTCATAAAATCTTATCAATAATAATGCCTAAACTATTACTGTTTTTATTTGGATGGCTTTTGGTTTTTCAAAGCATATTCGCACAAACCGATTCTTTGCGAATGCCTTTGGATATTCCCCTATATTTGTCGGGAACTTTTGGCGAATTGCGTAGTAACCATTTTCATTCGGGTTTAGATATCAAAACCAACAACGAAGAAGGATTGCCTGTACATGCGGTTGATGACGGTTATGTTTCCAGAATCAAAATTACACACAACGGATACGGCAAAGCATTGTATATAACACATCCTTCGGGCTTGGTTTCGGTTTACGGACATTTACAGAGTTTTAATGATCGCATCGAAGCTTATATCAAACAAAAACAATACAAAAAACAACAATTTGAAATAGAATTGTTTCCTTATAAAATAGAGTTGCCGGTTAAAAAAGGCGACATAGTGGCATATAGCGGCAATACCGGTAGTTCGTCGGGACCGCATCTGCATTTCGAATTACGCAATGTCGAAGAACATCCGCTCAACCCCATGGCTTATGGTATTCGTGTGCAAGATACACAAAAACCGGTCATACGAAACCTGTTTGTTTATCCTTTAGACAGTTTGTCGCAAGTCAATCAGACTGGCAAACGCATCAAACTTAATCTAACCCGTTTAAATGATTCGGTATTTTTAGCTGACAGAGTTTTGGCTTGGGGCACAATCGGTTTTGGTATCGAAGCTTATGATAATCAAGATAATGTGTTTAACAAAAACGGGTTGTATAAAATTAAAATGACCATAAACGGTTTGCCCTATTTTGCCCAAGAAATGATGGAATTTTCGTTTGCTAATTCCAAACATATCAACACCATACTCGATTATCCGTATTATTTAAAATACCGGCGTCGCATTCAAAAATTGTGGGTCGAACCCTATAATCCTTTAGAAATTTACACCCAATTGGTCGGTGATGGCAGTTTAAATATTGAAGCCGGAAAAGACTATCAAGTTACAATAGAACTCTCTGATTTTGATGAAAATAAAATTTGGATTAAAATACCGGTACAAGCTCATCGCTATAAACAGGTAGCGCATGATAAACCCATCAAAACACCATTCTTTGTAGCCATTGATAAAAAAAACAGCTTTGATTTATCCCCTTGGTCGGTTGTTTTTAAACCGCATACGACTTATGAAAGTTTTTATCTGAAAGCTGATGCTACCGAAAAACTATTAAGTATTAAAAATCCGATGAAGCCCTTGCAGAAATCTTACTTAATTCGGTATCCTTTGTCAAAAATACAACCGGCATTACGTCCTTATACTTACATCGCTTTATATGGCAGAAAACGCCGAACCTATTATGTATCCGGTTATAAAAAAAATGACAGTATCAGAGCATTTACCAAAAGTTTCGGTAATTTTGTGATTCGGTATGACAGTATTGCGCCTTATATCAAACCGGTAAATTTTAAAGAAAACGCCAATTTGACCAACTATCATTTTTTGCGTTTAAAAACAAGCGACCGACAATCCGGTATCAAAGCATACAACGGTTATATCGACGGCAATTGGATTTTGTTGGAATACGATTATAAAAAAGGGACTTTGACCTATAATTTTAACGATAAAAAATTGAAAGGACATAAACACGAATTAAAAGTCATCGTAGAGGACAGACTCGGAAATACCCGTCAATACAAAACCGTGTTTTACCGGCGGGAATAGTTTTTTAATTCCAAAATCTAAAATCTAGTTTCTAAAATTTTACAACAAACTGACAAGTAACAATGTATAAAAAATTCACAATCTTAACAGCTATTTTACTTTTAATCAGTGCTTGCAGCATGATTAAAGCACCTGAGTTTAAAGGAATTACAGGTATCAACTTAAAGAAAAATACACAAGGTAACTTGGTTTTGGTTGCCAATGCCAAATACCATAACCCAAATTTGCTCGGGGGTAAATTTCAAATCAAAGATATCAAGGTTTTTGTCAACGACAAGTATCTGGCTAACTTGAATACTGATACCTATAAGGTGCCGACTAAAAAGGACTTTACTGTACCACTTGAAGTCGATTTTGATAAAAAATACTTAAAGAAAGATAATTTGCTCGGTGCCCTCA
>Ga0256832_1002018_pt1 | contig 13836 bp, 11 predicted proteins | sample 134614metaG_FD_190534 | JGI IMG/M metagenome (GOLD analysis project Ga0256832, IMG submission 190534) | Hydrothermal vent microbial communities from Lau Basin, Pacific Ocean - 134-614 | ecosystem: Environmental > Aquatic > Marine > Hydrothermal vents | place: Pacific Ocean: Lau Basin | collected...
CGATCTCCGCTTTGAGCCGTTCCTCGGCATACATCTTCTTCAGACGACGATTCTCGTCCTCCAGCTCCTTCAAACGCTTCATCAGCGAGGCATCCATGCCGCCGTATTTGGCCCGCCATTTGTAGAATGTGGCACTGCTCATGCCATGTTCACGGCACAGTTCCGGAACCGGTGTGCCCGCTTCGGCTTGCTTCAGGATCGACAGGATCTGGCTGTCGCTGTAACGTTATTTCTTCATGCAGAATCTCCTCTTGCTCTATTATGAGAAAATTCTACTTCTGAGCACAATGGTTTTTCGGGGGGATTACCGTGTCATCCCGTTGAGGCTGTACGGTAAAATAGTACCCAGGATTTCAGATCTTTACACCTGCTCAAAATTTTTTGTCCAACCATTTTTTCAAATTTAAATAAAAACTCTTCGTAATAACTTCATACTTACGCCTAGCTTTTTTAGACATTTCATCCAGCATACTATTATCCAGAGATATAAGTTCGATCAGCCTATTTTCCAAGGAATCCTTATTTACCTTATACAGTATACCCATATTTTTTTTCTCAGTATCTTGATAGTCAACTAAAACACCATGTGATTCGTCTATATGCTCATTCATGGGCGGTGCGTTCGTCGTCAACACTACTGCACCGACAGACAATGCCTCAACAATATAGTGACCAAAACCCTCAGCTTCCGACGGACACAGGTGAATGCCTGCAGTATTCTGGAGCTCGATAATTTTATCCTCCGATACGGGCCCCTCGATCAGGTGAATATTTTTATGACTCAAACCCCTTAACCAGCCGATGTCATTCCAAGGGGTCTCCGTTGCTAGTATTGTTAACTCTGGCCATTCAGGGTGTTTCGACCAAACATCAATAAGTGGCTTTGTGCCCTTAAAGTGACTTTGTCCCATTATGTGCAAATATTTTGAAAAATCTTTAACACAATTAGCATCTCTTCTATCAAGACTAGTAAATCCGGTATATATTAAATTCTCAAAACCATTCTCGTTGAGGATAAAATGTGTGTGTGAAGTTTTACAAAAGATACAGTTAGATTTATGCCCCACCTTCATGATCTGATCAGCAACACACTCTGGATTGGGCAACCATACATTATTAATCGCCTGATCAATCCATGCCTCACGCATTGATTCAATATGAAAGTTTACATTTGCTTTCCCTATTAATTTTTTTGACAAACGATGCCAAATCAAAGGATAGCGTTTTTTCAAATTAAAGCTGGCAGGTTGTTTCAATTGAATGACGCCGTTGTAACCAAGGGTATGTAATGCGACTTTTAACACCTTCGCATCATTTATAACGCCTTGTGTCACTCCGGTAAGTATATTCATATGCATATTATAATTTCCACTACAGACCCTAACCTAGCATACCAATATGTCGAGCAGAACACTATAAAGAAATACGCAAAGCTGGAGCATAACGAATGCAGCGTTTAACGAGTCACGACATGTAACTATCTAAATACGCTTTGTACTTAAGAGACAATTCTTCCCAGTTATAATTTTTTATATATTCAATAGATTTGTTTGAGAGTTCGCTTCTTACATTCGGATTTAGCGTTAAATATGTGATTTTATCGATAATTTCTGTATCTGAGTCAGCAACTATAACTGGCGGATCCTCCTCAGTATCGAATGATTTCAAACATATACTCGTTGTTATAACCGGCTTGCCAACATATAAAGCCTCAAGTATTTTATTCTGAAGTCCTGCCCCTGATTCCATTGGAAAAACAAATATATCAACATCCACCATATGCTCCCAAATAGATTCAACCGTACCAGTTACAATAAAGTCATCACTCCTCATTCGTGAGACCTCAATAGCCGGAGAACGGCCAATGATTCTGAACTCGAATCTATATTCATCTACATGCAGTTCCTTGCTAACAGCATGCAGCCTTCTAGCTGCTAGTATATTTGGCTTATAGCCCATATTACCCAAGAACCCTATTATTATCTTATTTTCTTTCTTCCGCATATGCTGGGATTTTGCACAACTAAAATCCTCCACAAGAACTCCATTAGGAATTACCACAGATTTAGAATTATTGATGTCATGGAACTTTGCATCTAAACTCGTTATATAAATTGAGCCATCGACACTAGCATTGATTTTCTTTTCCCATCTCCGATAAGTTATCTCGGAAATTTTATAAAGGATTTTCTTCACATGGTTTTTTTCTCTATTTAAAAGCCGATGGGAATGCAGAGAAGGCGAGTCTATCCAATCGACTATATTTGGCGGAGTTTCTTTTTGCCTATCAATATAAATGCTTAAAGAGTCTGTTATAGCCCCGACCCAAATAACACATGAATATGATTCCTCTTTTACAATACGACCGACAAATTCAGCTATAGCATAGCTATTGTGATCCAATATAAAATACGGCGATCGCACAGGACTAAAAAAAGAATATATAGTTTCTGCCGCCCTTAGCGGAAAAGTACTTTTACCCCTATTAAATAAATATACATTCCTGGCAATTGACTTTGCTTGCTCTGCACGTAATGCGGCTTTTTCTCGCTTATCATTTACGATAACGATATCTATGTTATAGAAACCATTCAATTTTGAAATTATAGGGTTATATCGAATGCTTATACCGTCAGCCCTGGCTGGAAAAGGTGATTTTTCAAGCACAAATAAAAGACTAGCCTTATTGCTCACTTTATTAACCACGCCTACTCTTTAAGTTAAATAAAACCTTCTTAACTGCATAATTTTTATAAGTAAAACCACGCCAATTCGGCAAATATTCAAACGCCATTCTAGCCGGAAGATAACAACTTTAATATTCGACAAAACAAGATACAATTATTAAGCCGCATTCTTTCATCACAGCTCTATTATTAGCACTATTTAATCACTTGGACTGGACCGCCCTCCCCGGAGCAGTTTATGTATACCTCCCAAGTCAGCTCTATTTATCACACCAAATATAAACAAAAGACAGACGAATATTACTAATGAAAAGATATGTAACAGAAATGATGGCCATCCGGATATATTAAAAACCCCATTGAAGATAACAACTAAAACATACACCATCAGCACTATTATTGCCTTATTAAAACTAAGACCCATATCGAAATGTCTTCTTGATGCAATATAAACATAGAATGTTTCCGCGAAATTAGCCACAACCAAACCAAAAGCGAGACCAAAAACTCCATAAGAAGGTATTAATGCAATATAAAAAACCGTAGCTATCACCGCCTTCAGTAGAACAGCATAAAATAAATGCCCCGTTTTTTCATGGATTAATATGCCCAAATTAAAGAAAGAAAGAAAGCTATTAAAGATTACCGCTAAAACCAAATACGGGACCACCTTTGCGCTCTGGTAATAACTTTCAGTCGCCATCCAATATATTACATCTGCAGAAAACAACGCCACAGTTATTCCTAAAATTCCCACAAATATCACCAGGTATCGAAAAACATCCCGGAAGATATAATGTTTACCGACATCCTTATAAACATCGAATCGTGCCGCCATCCAAGATTGATTAAAGACACCATACACAGTTTGAACAACGGATGCAAAACGAGAACTTACAGCTAGAATACCAACTGCAAAAAGCCCCTCATATAAGTTCAACAAATATTTATCAATAAACCCAACATAGAACCCTACACTCGAAGCAGTAATCATTGGCACTGTATATTTGAAAATCCTCACAAATAAATCCTTTTTGAACCGACAACCATTACTTTTTGTAAGGTATATAAACATTACTATCATTATAATTAAGCCAGACGATAATGAACCATAAACAACCCCCGCCACATGTAGCTCTAAATATACGACATAGTATAAATTAAACCCTATTTGGAGGAGCAGGGTAAAAATACTTAGCGCGACATACAGCTTAGGCTTTCGTATCATCTGTATATACGACATACCCACCTGTGATATAGCCGATGTAACTAATGTAAAAACAAACAGCTTAAACTCATATATATATATATTATTTTTGAAAATTAGAACTACAATTTCTTGGGCATAAACAAAAACTAAAGCGGCCATACTCACACTCAAAATACTTACAGCCACCAATACAGTTGACACGACCCTCTTCTTTAACTCTATATTTTCTTCGAGTAAATAAAACCTAAACATTGACTGAGTAATCCTAAGTCCTATTAGCAAGCTGAAAAGGCTGACCGATAGTGTTAGCATTTCTACAGCGCCATAATCTTCAGGATTTAAATAGCGTGTATAGATTGGAAGCATAATAAAGCTAGCAATATTCCTTACCAAAGTACCTAACCCATAAATTATGGAGTCCATCCCAATTTTTTTTAAGAATTTATCATTGCTTGCTTTCAAAACTGATATCTACTGGTTAATATTGGTTGTCTAGATTGATGCAATCGATTATTATTTAATCCACATAAGACTAGCACATAGAAACATGTTATGAATACTCTACCGGCTAAAAGCCGGCGGCTTCAGGTTACTGATGAAAGCCGGTCATTTTGCCTGAAGGCGATTACAGTACACTAAAACCACCGTCCGGATCGTCCTGCTTTCGGTCTTTATATATTCCTTCCATATCCCATCCATCACATTTCCACCGGAGACAGCCCAACACCCTCTCGCTTACAAGCGTTGACCTCAGCATCTCTTCCTCAGGGTCGGAAACTCCGATAGCAAATTTTACGAACCCTTACTCTTGAGGAATTGCACCGCTTTCAACACGGGCATTTGGTCGGGTTTCGGGTGATGGGAGGAATACCTGTAAATTCGCTTTAGGCTCACACTTGTAATGCGATACCTTCTTTAGTGCATGATGAGGAAATCAATCTATTTGCAAAGCCCTAGCAATATACCTCTTGAATAAATACACCTGTCTAATCATAAACCAAGCAACCCTTTTTAGGGGATACAACAACCTGGAAGGCTTTACCCCTAACCATTGAAGGAGATAATCAATATTACGACAAGAGTCATATCTTCTGTAATACTCTACACTTCTTAATGATACATATTTATCTATCAATTGGCTTGCGCCATCAGTTTGGCCTCCGAGAAAAGAGCTTACCTGGCTCCTATGACATGCCATTACTTCAATTCTATTTTGTTTAACAACAGACACATCTAGGCATAAATCAGGGAAATCATTAACATTAAACCCAGAATGTTTCGGCCAGTATGGCATGGCAGCAAATGAATACAAATTAACACTAGGGAAATTATGATTCAAAACGTCTCTGACACGCTTATTCAACATAATATGTGCCGGATGACCATATTCACCGCCAGTACCGTGTGTGACCACAACTTCAGGATTTGTTTTTTCTATAATTTCAAGTAAATGCTTATCTAAAGTTTCTACTCGTACATCAGGGGCCAGCAATACCCCTGATTTCGGAACTGGATCCTTATACCCCATTAGAAAATATTTTTTAAAGCCAAGTTTTAGTGATGAACACTTAAGCTCATGAAGCCTTATATTTTTTAAATCTACTCTATCTGTTCCTTCGGGTAGACTTTTCAAAGATCCGCCCTCACCGCAAGTCAAATAAACAGCATAAATATCTACATTCTCCTTTAGCATTGACAGCATCCCAGAACAAAATATTTCATCATCTGGATGGGCGAAGACACACAATAATGTAGGCATTATAAGCTACCATTCACAAGCTGTTGTCAACATAACCTAAACTAATAAGCTCGTGCCACCTGGTTTTAATTGAGTCAATTTGAAGATTTTTCTTTAACGAAACAGCAGGCCTGCTTACCTCCCTCCATTTCATAAAAGTCTGAACAACCGATGCCGTATCTCGACAATCTAGTACTTGCTCCTCACTTGATAGTATTTCTGATGCTGAACCGCAATCATGCGCCATAACCGGGCAGCCGAGCATATTAGATTCAGAATAAACATACCCAAAAGATTCCTCATTACCTATATTGGGATAAAGCACACATAGAGATGACGCTATGTTTTTGTATAAATCGAATCGATTTAAGGCGCCTAGATATTTTACTAATTTATTTTCTTCTGACCCACCCCATTTGCTAAATCTAAAATACCCGGGCACTGCAACATTGAGAACCACGCTGGGACACTCCTCTCTAATTTCTTTTACTAATGAAAAAGCCCTCTCAAGCCCCCTATTTGGATTCGAGAAGTAGATGATTTTATTATTATCGTACACTTGAGTATTTTCTCTTATATCGAACGCAGCATCTAAAGTAGGATTATAAATATAATAGACATTTTTTCGAAATGCAGGGAAATACAACCTAGCCAGGTTCAGTATATTTTTTCTATGGAATTTAGATACCGCCACGATATCAATTCCGTTTTCCTCGCAGGATTTAAACAGGAGCCTTATTGTTTTAAAATAGTTATTACCACCAAAATACGACAATAGCTTTTCCTTTAAGTACGGGGGCTTGATAACAAGATGATGCCAATGATAAATCCTACTATTTGGAAAATTTTTCTTAAGCCAATAATGAGAGTATTTTTCGTCCCTTATAAATGAGACTCGGACGGTTACTATTACATCTACCTCAATAGACTCTAACTCCTGAATTGTTATATATTTAACATCGCTATCAGCAGTTTTGACGGAATCTTTCTGTACCAAGTACACCTCATTCTCATCTGACAAAAGTTTTGCGACAAGCAATGTAGCTAAAATTGTACCGCCAGTTGATTTATTTTTTAAAGTGTCTAACGTATAGGGAAACGGAGGAAATAAATCTATAAATGCTATGACACTCATTAATACTGCCTCTTATAAATCATATCTTTGCTTATATATAAACCAAACCAGATCCGGTGATTTCTACATTCGCGCATTATCAGCGTAGAAAACAATGCGATACATTCAATTTGCGTCATACAGGCCCTCGATATCTTTATATTTCGACCAATAAACACGCAAAATATACCGAAAAAACTTCCACACTCTAATTAATACCCCAAAAGAAACCTGCATTTATATTCACTTACATCTCCTGTACAAACCTGTTAAACCAATCTCTGTTTTTTTCATAACCGTACTCAACAAGAATATCAAACAGCTCCGGACACCGTGTAAACTGATCCAAAATTCTCTTTTTATTTTCTTCCTTGCACCATCTTGGACTTTTTTTTGTTACACTTTTACCCTCCAAAACCAGATTACTATCTTTTGGGGAAAATCGTCCACTATATTTATACGCGAGCCTGTTTTCCCTAACATGATATGTTGAAAATTCAGCATCAAATTTCAGTCCAGTATCAAACGCTATCTGCCGTTGTATTAAATCTGGATTAGAAACAAGATCCTCATATTTAATAATATGAACATCTTCACGCCCAGACACCTTCGCTATTGCAGAAGCTATATCCATAATACCTGGAGCATCGTATCTCCACTTGGTAAATTCTCGATCTTGGGGCCACAAACTATTATCATATCCAATAAAATACCTATCTGGGCAGAGCGGATGCCTTGATGTTACAATCTCGCGAATATCTCTTACAAGAATGAAAATGTATAGCTTTTTCTTATGAATATTTAGTTGATCTATATCTGTCAAATGAAGAACATCTAAAGGTGCTTTAGTGGCGATATTTCCGAACTTATGGATCGAATAGAAATAATATTTTTCAAACTCTGTAAACGAGAAAGTCTCACTAACCGTTGTAGATAACATATTATAAAATAACGACGTTCCTCCTCTTGGGTAGCCGCAAACTATAATCTGTGACTGCTTCACCCCAAGCTTTCTACCTATCAAACTAATCCTGGAGAATAGATAAAATCTGAGCAAATCTATTTTTCTCGGTACTGGCAATGAAAACATTCTTTTCGGCATAAGTATCATTGAAGTGATCTGTACAAACTTGCAACCTTCTTGCTTATATAGGTTATATCGTAATTTTCCTCAACATTATTTCGAGCGGCAGAACGCCAACCGCTCCACTTATCAGAATTCACCAAAAGCCACTCAATTTTGTCTGCAATTTGCTGATAGCTGCGATCTCCAACAAGAAATGCATCACTATTATCATTCACGCATTCTGGTATTCCGCCTACATTTGTAGCAACTACAATTAAGCCGCAAGCCTGCGCCTCCTGAATTACAACTCCTTGCGTTTCCCCCCACCTATCAAAGCCAGATTCTACAGATGCCTGCACAAATATATGCGCGTTGTGATAATATTCTACTATGTCATCTCCTATAACATTGCCGACAAAAGTTATACATTCTGAAATATTTAATTTAAAAGCAAGACTTATTAGTTCTTCTTTAAATGGGCCGCCACCTATAACCGTATAAGAAACTATGTAACCCTTATCAATAATCTCTTTAATAGCACGCAATACATAGTGGTAGCCCTTTTCTTCGCATAAACGCCCTACTGATAAAATCTTTATAGTGTCGCCTTTTTTCGGTGCCTCAAGAGGCTTAAAACAAAACTTATCGAGATCGATGCCCTGAGGTATTATTTTTATTTTATGTTCTTTACAACCCAAATGGATATATTGCTTCTTGGCATACTGGGTATTAACTAAAACAATTGACGCCGCCTCAGTATATTCCTTTCTTTCATTAACTTTCAACGGAATAACTCCACTGGGAGGAAGCCCATGAAAAGTAATTACTAAAGGTTTATCTTGGGAACGTATAACTGGTAATAACATATAGCCAGCCGGCTCTGAATGGCTATGTATAACATCTACCCCCATATCACACATATAAGGCGATAACATCAAGCATCTGTATAATTTCTTTATCAGCCTCAGAGAAACATATTTACAATTTATCAACCCCCTAATGGATCGGAATAAATTACTACTTAAATAATTTCCCAATAAAGCCTTGATGAAATCTCCTTTCCCTACCTTGACATGCACTACACACTCTATCAAATCCCTCTCACTTAGCGTGGATTTTAACGACTCATCTCCTTGCTGCAGAGTAACAACCATTACAGAGTGTCCTATCTTTTTTACATGTGTTATTAAATCCAGAAGCCATGGCTGGATAATATTCGGGAACTTTGCTGTGACATATAATATCTTCATTTCAATCACTAGGGACTACTTATCCATCTGCATATATTCATAAAACACCTGAAACTCTACTTACAGAGGTCATAACCGACATGGCAATTTAATCATGTTTATACCCGAAGCGCTCGAGCATTGGTCCAGCCACATCTCGTATCACCCTCTTATCCCGATCCGTTAAACGACTAATGCTTTCAAGATTTAAATTTCGTATAGGCTCACTTCTTTCGTGTATCATCCATTCTTTATCTGCTTGATCTATACCATAGTTTTTCGCCCCAATGTATTTGGTTATGGTCTCAATTGTATCTGCAGTATTTTCCGTTAGGTCTTCGTATTTTATTAGAATAAAATTTTTTACTTGATTGCTATTATTCAACATCACTTCATTGGAACGCGCCCATTGATATGCACATTTCTCTATAGGCCAACCTTTTTTAAGATGCATGGGTTTTGCTTTCCTTGCTATCCCTTCAGCCACTGCATATCCGTTTCGTACTATTCCTATAAAATATGGGCTTTCGAAATGATGATTTATCCATCTCATTCTAGGCACATTCGGCGGTGATTTTTCCATCAAATACTTTTTTTTTGTATTCAGCCTCATGGCCCACTCTTTCTTCACTCGTTTAGGATCGGGACCAACACTCCCCTCATTCAGCGTGAACAAGTCCTCCCTATCTACCCACATTCTCGGCAAACCTACGTCATAATCCTTTATAAACTCGCTGGTGATAAAGTGACCTTCCGTGCTAAGGCCTGAAATCTCAGGGTGTCTTCTTAGAATTTCGGACAAAAGTGTAGTACCTGAATTGTAGCAGCCAACCAGAAATATCCATTTATTCTTTTTTGGAACAGGGGTCAAATATACTCTAGCCTCTCGTATCATATCGCGAAGACATTCATTAGCCATGGCAGAAATTCTCATTTTCTTTATCTCAAAATCAAGTTAAAATTAACTATCCAATATCTCAGTAATAATCGTATTGAATTTCTCATGACAAGCTTCAATAGAATATTTTTCTGCAGCTATTTTCTTTGAACATCTAGATATTTTATTCCGCAGCACGTCATCCCTTAATAGGGTAAGTACACCATTACTCGCAGAACTCAAATCTCCATCTTTATATATCATTCCAGTAACATGATCCAAAGTTGCACTGCATACCGACGGGTTATCTGGAACAACCACCGGCAATCCTATTTTCATACACTCAATGATCGACAAAGAGTAGCCCACCTCACCCTTGCTAGGGTGGATGGCAATATCGCATTGCTTAAGCATATTAGACACATCAGTTTGCCTTCCTGCAAAAGTCACATGTTCGTCCAACTCTAACTGCCTAGATAATTTTTTAAATTTATCCATATCTGGACCATCCCCCACATGTATATAATGTATATTACGCATACCCTTCGTATTGACCAAACGATTGATTACATAAAGAGCAAAATCGATACCTTTATAAAAATTTGCCCTGCCAACAGAAATAATTATTCTTCTATTTTTTCGTATACCGAACATCTCTTTCAGGTCGGCTCTTATATCACCTTCCCCAAAATCCATAGGTATCCCGTTTGGCGCGGAATAGCATTTTTCCTTCCTCACACAACCCACCTTAATATTCCTGTACTTAACAAAATCCGTTGCGCCTATGACTGCATCAACATTAACCCATGGCAATCTTGCCCTCAAACACTTTACGGCCTTCTTAAATCCTTCAGGGGCTTTACGTTCACCAGGAGTATGGTCATGCACTATAATCTTTTTTACCCCAATAACACGATAAAAAAAATAATTGAGACTAAATGCAGGCTTATCCGAGAAATAAATGACCTGTATTTTTTCTTTTCTAATGAATCTCAAAGTTTGAAACCAACCCTTTACCCCCTCTTTTCCAAAATTAAACTTCTTGACATCGATATTCGACATCTCAATAACCTTGGGAATTTGTGATACAGATGGGTAAGCCAATACTATTCTGTATTTATCATTAAAGTTTCTGGCTATTTCCGCCCAGAAACTTTCCATTAACCACCATGCATAACCAACATTAGAATCCCAGTTAGCCACACACAGTAATGACTTTTCTTTATTCACTATATAATTTGTTAAAAATTTAAAAACCAGCTAAGGCTCTTTTAGAGACCGACACACAGGAAACTATAAGTGCCATACTAACCCAAAGAAAAGGGTAATAGGCCACCGATACAAATTGCCCTGCAACTCCAAACCCAATTATAGAAAGCGACAGCCCTTTTAAGAAGTATCTACACTCTTGTATTTCTCTATCCCTCATTATTCTCATGGAGATATATATAGAACCTAACAACATAACCACATACAAAAATAAGCCTAGATATCCCACATCAGCTCCAACTTGTATAAAAATATTATGCGGCATCTGTGCCGCTGGAAACAGCAAGTCGTAATTAAACCTTTCCTCATAATATGCAGGGAAGTTAAAAAAACCAACGCCAAGGATTGGATTTTCATTAATCATTTCAATACCGTGCTTCCAATACAAAAGCCGCTGGATTGATGTTCTATCATCCCCCGCAGATTCAAATCTTTCTTTTTGCTCTTCTGGGAGTAGACTATAGGCCCCATAAAGCAGCGTTGCGAGAACAACTAACTGTTTAAAGCTAAATATTTTTTTGTAGAACATAATCAACAACTGCAGAGCAAGAGCTACCTGAGCCCCTCGGCTGCTGGCCCCTAGGATAGTAAGTATTGGTGCTATCCAGAAAATCATTAATACTGCCTTTTCCCAGTTTTTTATCCATGGCTTGAGATAGACGTACAAGTAATAAGCAATTGGAAACAAAGTCAACATCAGAATCGCGAGCTCTCCAGAATTTTGAAAATACCCCGGCGGCCCCATAAGCCCCCAACTGGTAAACCCAAAACCTCGTGAGATCCAGGCTTTTGAGGTTCCTATCGCTATTTTTGCAGAACTTATCAAGATAATGAGTATAAAGATATAGAACCTTTCCCTGGTGTTCACTATATTTATTATTAGATAGTAAACGACGAACCAGCTATAGAAGTCGATATAATGCTCTTTCGATATCTCCGGATAGACGGCATATACGCTCGATAGAAAGATCAATACTGCAAAAATATTCAGTAGCCAGTTCATTGGGCTAGATATCCATCTTACCGTCGGGTCAAGCACAGCTCCAACCATTGACAAAAGAATGAACATCTGCGCCCAGGGGAGGATATCTATGGTAGGAAATAACGCTTGAGGTCTCGTGTATTCGAAAAATATGTAACAGCAAATCATCCAGAACGAGAAATGCTGCGTCTTCATGTAACGCCACATATTCCCGATCTTGAGGAAATAGAAATCCTCTACCGTAAGGTCTTTGGCCTTCTTTCTAGCTTTCTTGCCTTTATCCGGTGCAATCGCAGTATTGTCGATCGAGTCCTTCATGGCTGCTATTCATTCATGCTCATGGTTAAAGACGGGAATGCCCGGATACATTAGAATACCCGCTTCCCTGAATTGGCCCTGTCAACACAATGAGTATGCTCCCGCAAGAAGTCGCACACCGGCGAACCTTCGCCATCATCTCCCACCCCGACGCCGGCAAGACCACAGTTACCGAGAAACTGCTGCTGTTCGGCAAGGCCATTCAGCTTGCGGGCACCGTGAAGGGCCGTAAGGCGGCACGCCATGCCACTTCCGACTGGATGGAGATGGAAAAGGAGCGTGGCATCTCGATCACTTCCTCGGTGATGCAGTTCCCCTACAAGGAGCGCATCGTCAACCTGCTCGACACTCCCGGTCACGAGGACTTCTCCGAGGATACCTACCGTACCTTGACGGCGGTCGATTCCGCACTGATGGTGATCGACTGCGCCAAGGGCGTCGAGGAGCGGACCATCAAGCTGATGGAGGTCTGCCGCCTGCGCGACACCCCGATCATGACCTTCATCAACAAGCTCGACCGCGAGGGGCGCGATCCCATCGAGCTGATGGACGAGGTCGAGGACATCCTCAAGATCCGCTGCGCACCCATCACCTGGCCCATCGGCATGGGCAAGAACCTGAAGGGGGTCTTCCATCTGCAGAACGATTCGGTGCATCTGTTCTCTCCGTCGGATGCCGACAAGATCAGCTCCGGCGAGGTGATCCAGGGCCTGGACAACCCCAGGCTGGACGAGATTATCGGCGACATGGCTGACGAATTCCGTGACGAAATCGAACTCGTGCGCGGTGCTTCCCATGACTTCGATCACGAAGCCTATCTCAAGGGAGAGCTCACGCCGGTTTTCTTCGGCTCGGCCATCAACAATTTCGGCATGGCCGAGCTGCTGGATTCCTTTGTCGAATGGGCGCCTCCACCACAGCCCCGCCCGACCCGGACTCGGGTGGTCAAGCCCGACGAACCCGACTTTACCGGCTTCGTGTTCAAGATCCAGGCCAACATGGACAAGCAGCACCGCGACCGCATTGCCTTTGTACGCCTTTGCTCGGGCAAATACGAGAAGGGCATGAAGGTTCGCCATGTCCGCCTCGGGCGCGATATCAAGATTCCCGATGCACTCACCTTCATGGCCGATGACCGCGGCCATGTGGACGAGGCCTGGCCGGGGGACATCATCGGCATCCACAACCACGGCACCATCCGCATCGGCGACACCTTCACCCAGGGCGAGGATCTTGCCTTCACCGGTATCCCCAACTTCGCGCCGGAGCTGTTCCGTCGCGCGCGCCTCAAGGACCCCCTGAAGATGAAAGCTCTGATGAAGGGCCTGACCCAACTCTGCGAGGAA
>Ga0256832_1002020_pt1 | contig 13835 bp, 10 predicted proteins | sample 134614metaG_FD_190534 | JGI IMG/M metagenome (GOLD analysis project Ga0256832, IMG submission 190534) | Hydrothermal vent microbial communities from Lau Basin, Pacific Ocean - 134-614 | ecosystem: Environmental > Aquatic > Marine > Hydrothermal vents | place: Pacific Ocean: Lau Basin | collected...
CACTCTCAGGCTTAATTTAGCTCTGTGTATCATTTGCCAATAATTGTTTTTACTAATATTCATTTGTTCACATATTTGTTTACCTGATTTTCCAAGAATATATTTAAGTTTTACGCAAGAATTCCATTTTTCAGGAAGTAAGTCCATGCATAATTTTAGTATTTCGTTAAATTCCTTATCATCCAATAAATGTGTATCATCAACTTGCCATTCATGTGGTGCTTTGTCTTTTTTCCACTCTCCGTTTTCATTGAAAAACATTGAGATGATTTCATCTCCGTCAATGGCGAAAGGCATTTTCTTTTTTGCTCTATAATGATCTATTATTTTAAAATTCAATATGGAAAACAACCATGTTTTAGGGGAACTATTACCTTTGAAAGTCGAAATTTTCTCTGCTGCAACTAAAAAAGTATCCTGAACTAAATCTTTTGCTAATTCTGAATCAGAAACTTTAAACATTGCCCAAGAAAACATATCTTCCGTGTAATCATTAACCCATTTTGTTAAATTAAATTCACTCACTTTATAATAATTATTATTCAAACTGTTTTTTAAAAATCAAAAAAAATAATACAATCCCAGAGGGGAAGTAGTTATTTTAAGGTTCAAAGATAATAATTAATCTCACATTCAATAATATAATGACCGCAAGAAAACAGCCCATTTACAATTGGATATATTTTCTTACTGAACACTATATAGTCGATCATATCATTTAATACTTACAATTTAATGAGAATCCCTAATATATCTTCAAGCCACACCCTGATTTGGTCTTGCACAAATAAGTGTCTTTTTTTGGTTAATTAATTCTTTAAATGTTTCATTTTCCCGTAACTACTATTATCAAGTCAAGCATACTCTTTAGTGTAAATTGAATTTGCTAAGAACTTAATACTGCTGTAACAAGAGATTAACTCAGTCTATGCTTTACCTTGAGCCAAAGTGTCTTTGAACTCTTGGCGACACCTATAAACATCAACACGAAAATTGAGACTTGACTTGACACGAGTACATTAACAATTCTAAATCAGATAAGGCAGCGAAAGAGATGAAAAATGTATCTAATAAGTTATGAAATCATTCAAATTTGTGACGATGAAGCTAATTTTTACCATCTTACTAACTTGCATATTCCTTTTTAATACTATATCAATTAATGCACAATTTTTATGTGGAACCAAACAAGATAAAAACTCGAATATTGAAAAAAATTATTTGGAATTCAAGAATAACAATTCTGGTAAGTTAAAGAAATATTCATTGGAACTATTTTCAGATATTAATATTCCTATCTGCTTTCATGTTATTAGAACTTCTACGGGGGAAAGTGATTTTGATTCTTTGATCATTGACACAATGATTAATACCCTCAATGAACATTTTAATCCAACTCCTTTCAGTTTTTACCAGTGTGGAGCTATCGATTATATAGACAATGATGATTACTTGCTTATAATAAAGGAAAGCAATAATATTTCCTCCTTCTTCAAACTTTACAACTCAACCAAAGCAATTAATATATATTTACCTAAAGGGGTGTCTTCTCAACATGAATCGATATTAGCATTTGCCTATTTGCCATGGTTTAATAATCATACAATTGTAATCTCTCAATCCTTGTATAATAATGAAATTCTTATCCATGAGATGGGACACTTATTGGGTTTATACCATACTCACCAAGGACATGATGAATTGGTTGACGGGTCAAATTGTCACATCAAAGGGGATTTATGTTGTGACACTCCTGCAGAGCCGATTCTTAGTGATTTTGTAGATAATAATTGCAATTATTTTGGAGAAGAATTGGACGATGAAGGTCAGGCATTTATGCCGGCAGTAGGAAACTATATGTCTTACGCTCCAATACATTGCCTTACTTTTTTTACAGAAGATCAAATTAACCGTATGCTATTCTTTTATCAAACATATATCTCAAAATTTCAATGTGATGACTCATTCGAATACACCGATTTGTCCATCACCAACATTACTACTTACCCATATCCCGCCATGGAAGGAGAACCGTATAGTATAATTGCTGAAGTTCGAAATAAAGGAAACACAAAAGCTAAAAGTGTGTTGTTCACAGCATACCTGAATTCCGAGAAGTTGGGTAGAAATAGAAGGGTGGTTTTATATGAGCATAATTTAGTGGCTTTTGATTTTAATACGCACTTTCCAACAGCCGCCGGTAGATACAATATTTGCATAGAATCCGATGGAGATAGCCTTGAAATTAACCCCCTCAATAATAATTATTGCAGTGATATTTTAGTAAGACAAGAAGAAGGAATTGCGGATATTTCTATAAGTAATTTGAGGACAGTTGCTCCAAGTGGAGAACAAAGTTCGGTGAATGAAATAGAATTCCAACTTGAAAATTTAGGCAGTGTAGAGGCCCAAGATATTTCAGGAAATGTTTATGTAAATGATTTATTAAAAGGGGAATTCACTTTTGGGAATATCAATGTTGGAGAAAAGGTATGGCAAATTGTAAAAGTACCTTTAGGAATCCAAAAATTCTATAAAACATGTATTGAAATAAATCCTGCTTTTGCCGAAGAAAGACTTGGAAATAACAAAGAATGTATCACTATTCGTAATGTTCCTTCCCTTTGGTCAGATATCGTTGTAGATTCTTTTTCTTTAGAACCCATGGATACGATCTTAGAGCCAGGAAATACCTACACACTAAAATATCATTTCAAGAATAATGGTCCCGGAGTAGCTTTTAATAATAAAGTATTTTTGAAACTAAATAATGAGACAATTGACAGCCTAATCTATCAGAAAAACTTGGGTTTTTCATCTTTGTATAGTGGAATAGACTCAATAGATTTTAACATTCCTTTTGACCATGCAAAGTTAGAGGTTTGTATTAAATTTCAAACATATAGAGATGAAGACCAACTGAATAATGAGTTATGTAAAACATATTTAATAAATACTTCAAACAAAAATAAAAATATACCGGATAGAAATTCACCTGCTTTTAATATCTATTCTAACCCTTTTTCCAAAGTAATTAGAATTAAGTCTATAAATAAGATAAATAATGTGAAAGTATATGATGTTTTAGGAAGTATTGTTGCTGATTTTGCTGAGTTAAATGATAAGGAGGTTATGCTTCCACTTTATGATGTTCCTCCGGGAATTTACACTTTGGTAATTGTCTCTAATAAAAAGAAATATTTCAGAAGAATCATGAAACTTGAATAATATTAGGATTCCCTTGTTAAATTGGCTATAATAAATCTAATATCGTTTAAAAAGTGTTTATTCAACTAAGATTAAGAATATTCAACTCTAGCCTTTAAGCAGCTCCTACTTCTTAAATATCATTTTTCCCATTTCCTTTATACTCAATTTCTTTCCGTACATAAGTATTCCCGCTCTGTAAATCTTAGCACTCATCCATATAAATAATACACAAGTGGCTATCAACAATACCAATGAAAGTATTACTTGCCATATTGGTGGATCAAAAGGAAGTCTTGCCGGCATCACAATCGGGGAAAACAATGGAAAAATCGAACCGAATACAGCCAAAGGACTATCAGGGTCATTTAAGGTGTTCATCATAATTATCATTGCAAAAATAACGGGAATAGTGATAGGCATAATCAAACTTTGGCTCTCCCCCTGGTCATCACCAATAGCAGATCCAACAGCGGCAAAAAGTGAGGAATACAAAAAATACCCGCCTAAGAAAAACAGTATAAATGCCGGTAATATCACCCACCAATTAAGCGCAAAAAATTCATTTATAACTTGAGAAAAATTGAAGCCTTTGAGGTCATCGGGATTTATTTGTCCTTGTAGCTCTGAAATATTAGATGAATCAATTCCACCTCCAAATATCAAATTGGCTATCATCATTATGACCGGAATAAAGATAATCCAAATCAATAATTGAGTTAATCCCACTGCTCCAACTCCTACCACTTTTCCCACCATTAGCTGAAAAGGCTTCACAGACGAAATAATTATCTCAACTATTCTATTGATCTTTTCTTCCATCACGCTGCGCATTACTTGCGTACCAAATATAAAGATTACCATATATAGCAAAAACCCCATAGCTCCGGCCAATGCTGTCGCTATTATTACTGACAATTTCCCGGTTTTGTCATTTTTAGAGTTGGATTTCGCATTTTCCAAACTTACATCAACGGAAAAGCTTTTAATCAATTCTTTATCAACATCGGATTTATCAATATTATAATTTTTATATGCTTCGGATATCCTTTGTTCTATCTTTTCCAATGTGATAAGTCCCGGTTTTTTTTGGGAATAATATTGCACTTTTATCTTTTTGGAATTTCCATCATAATCCGGAATATGAACCAACAAATCATAGCCTTCCTTATCATATGTATTGACAATTGAATCCAAAGGCAATGACGTAAAATCATAGGTATTGCCTTTTTTAGCGCTATTGAATGATTTGAATATCCCCGCATCATCTTTGACAATAACTTTCTTAGAAGATTTAGTCGCCATATAACCCGAAATAAATCCCATCCCCAGTGTCAGGGTCGCAAATGCCAATGGGGCTAATAAAGTGATAAGCAAAAATGATTTTTTCTTTACCCTTATCAAATATTCTCTTTTTATTATTAACCAAAGTTTTTTCATCTTCTTAATTTTTTATACATAGATTAGAATTACTCTTTCAGATTAATCTGTCACCAATTTAATAAATATATCATTCAATGAAGGCAGTATTTCATTGAATGATTTTACTGAGACTCCATTATCCAATAATATTTTCAATAAATCATTTGATGTTTGTCCTTCGTTCAATTTAAAGACAAATGAACTTCCGTCTCTATCCTCTACCTCCAATCCGGATAACAAATCATTATTTATTTCTCCAGCGAATTCTACCTTGTATTTGTTTTCTTTAAAATCCTCTTTTATCTTTGCTACTTTACCGTCCAATATCACTTTTCCTGCGTTGATCAAAACGATATCTTCACATATTTCTTCTACTTGCTCCATTCTATGAGTAGAGAATATTATAGTGGTTCCGTTATCACTCAATTTCATGATTTCTTTTCTTATCAATTCGGTATTTACCGGGTCCAGACCGGTAAAAGGTTCATCCAAAATAATCAATTTCGGACTGTGAACCACTGTGACTATAAACTGTACTTTTTGCTGCATACCCTTTGATAGCTCTTCGATTTTCTTGTTCCACCAGTCCTGCATTTCAAATTTTGTCATCCATTCTACTATCGCTTTCTTAGCATCTTTGTATGACATCCCACGGAGTTGGGCTAGATACAACAGTTGTTCGCCAACTTTCATCTTTTTGTACAATCCTCTCTCTTCAGGCATATATCCAATCTGTGTAGGGTGAAACTCATTTAATTTCTCACCATTGAGATAAACCACTCCCTCATCTGCTTTGAGTATGCTTGTGATGATTCGTATTAAAGTAGTTTTTCCTGCTCCATTTGGGCCGAGCAAACCAAATATTTTTCCTTTATTCACTTCAAACGACGCTCCGTTTACAGCTGTTTTATTGTGAAATCTTTTGACTACATTGTCAATTTTAAGTACCGGCATAAAATTGTGTTTAATTATTTTCATAAATATTATTGCCAAATATAATCAATCTGTATTTCTTGTAAATAATTTTTCGATAAATCATTAAAACAAATGGATAAATGGCGGCAAAAAGAATTTCTTATGGCTGTAAATTTTTATTTACTTTTGTTATACCTTGCAAAAAAGTCCTCAAAAATTGATTTTGGCATTCTCTGTATTGATTTTGTTTTGGATTTCTAAAAATCGCAGTAATCTCGTGCTTACTCACCTTGAAATCTACTGCTTTGAAAATATCAATGATGTCTTCAACTTTCAGCTTAAGCGCGATTTTAATTTTTCTGAATACGATATTATTATTTAGTTTTTCCTCATTTACCGGTTCTACTCCCTCTTTTTTCCCTCTCTTCAAAATGATAAAACCATTGAGAAATGCAGCCAAATATCTATCTTCAATAAATTCAAAACCGGAATCTTCCTCTTTCTTTAACCAAGCGATTACTCGCTCTTCATCAACCTTGACACCGGCTAAATCAAATATCTTAACCACGTCGGAATCTTTTATGTCAAAAGCATATCTCAATCGTCTTAATACCGAATTATTGCTTAGCATAGTACGTATTTGTAGCAAAAATACAAAAAATATAAGGATATTCAACATTATTGCAATATCTTCGTTATACTGAAATTAAATCTAATATATGAATAAATATTTTTTTGCTATTCTGCTGTTTTTTACTTTACTCAGCATTAATGCTCAAGACCCTGTAAGCGTTGCTCCGGAATCAATTGATTTGGAGACAGATTTTATTACTGCAATGCAGGATGTTGCTTTGGAAGATTATGATGACGCATTGTCCAAATTAAAGAAATTGAAGAATAAAGTAAAAAATGACGGTATTATCGATTTTGAGATCGCTAAAATATATTTAGTGAAAAACGAAGTTGAAGAGGCTGAAAATTATGCAAAAAAAGCTATTGCCAAAGATGACACAAAATCAATTTACAAATTGTTTTTACTCGATGTTCTGAAAAAGCAATTTAAATATGAAGAAGCGGCTCAACTTATGGAAAGCATGTTGCCAAATCAAAATTTTGACAGAACAAATTATTTCAAAACCGCCGGAATGTACCAAAGGGCAAAAAATACTAAAAAAGCATTATCTGTCCTTGATTTATTGGAAGAGAAAACGGGATATAGCCGGGATATTGAATTGCAAAAGGCCAATGTCCTCTTAAGAGACAAAAGCTATAAAAAAGCGATTAAAATTCTTGATGAATCGCTTAAAAAACAAGGGGACAATATCGATGTTTTAATGAAAAAAGCTATGGCATATCGCTTGATGAATGACAATAAAAAAGCGATAAAGACATATAAAAAAATTCTGGTATTGGAACCACAAAACCCGGTTGCTTTGTCTTATCTCCACACAGTTGAGAAATTCAAACAAAAGGAAGAGGATTATCTACAAAATCTTATTCCGATGCTAAAGAATCCTGAAATCACTTTGGATGACAAAATAAAAACCTTGATTCCGTTTGTCGGAAAAGTATCAAAAGATACACCAATTACCAGTCAATTGATAGCAGCTTCAAAAATAATACTCGAGCAGTATCCTGATGATGCAAAATCAAATGCGCTACACGCCGATATACTCTACAATAGCGGAAATATTGAAGAAAGCGAAGTTTATTACAAAAAATCATTGGATGATAGTAAAAAGAATTTTGAGATATGGAGGCAATTGATGGCCATATATTCCTACTTGGAAAAATGGGATAAACTCGCAAAATTAAGCGAGAATGCCATTGACTATTATCCTAATCAAGTTATTGGCTATTACAATGCCGGCAAAGCTTATATCAATTTAGGCAAAGTTGACAAAGGATTGGAATATCTGGATGAGGCATTGTCATACACAGGAGCAAAAACCAAAATGCACAACGAAATAAATTTGATGCAGGCTCATGGCTATATTTCAACAAAAAAAATAAAAAAAGCCGAACGGATTTTGGATAAAATCGATAAGGATTTTAAGAAAAATCATCCTTATTATTTGGAACTAATGGGTGACATCGAAAGAGAGAACGGAGCCGTTGAACAGGCAAAAAAATATTGGCAACAGTCACTTCAATTGGGGAATAATACCAAAAGACTATTAAATAAATTAAAATCAAACTAAAGTCCCTATGGAAGAATTACCAACTGTGTATCTTTATTCTGACGGTGGAGCTGACCCCAATCCCGGAAAAGGTGGATTCGGAGTAATCCTCAATTACAAAGGGCATGTCAAAGAATTCGCAAGAGGATTTAAGCTTACTACCAACAATAGAATGGAGCTAATGGCGATTATCTTCGGACTAAAACAATTGAAAAGAAAATCTAAAGTAAAAGTATATTCGGATTCAAAGTATATTGTGGATGCCATAAACAAAGGTTGGGTCAGGAAATGGGAACAAAATAATTGGTATAGAAACAAAAAGGAAAAAGCGGTAAATATTGATCTGTGGAAACAATTATTGGAACTTATTTCATATCACGATGTTGAGTTCAATTGGGTCAAAGGACACAATGGTCATCCTGAAAATGAAAGATGTGACCAATTGGCAACAATGGCATTAAACAGCGACCAATTGGAAGATGACCTGGGATATATTGCAAACGAAAACAGGCCTAAATCAAAAATCGAGAAAGAGGGAGATCTTTGCCGTAAATGCAATACTCCATTAGTAAAGAGAATAGGCAAGAAAAATAATACAAAAAAGAAAAAGAGCTATTATTTTAAATATTACCTTGTTTGTCCCAATTGTGAAACTATTTATTATACCGAAGATGCAAAAGTGAAAATAGATAATAAAAATACAAAAACATTATTCGATTGATGATTTATTAAAAATTTATCCAACCTACTAAAAAAATAAAATTAAAACATGAGTATAGAAGAAAAACTAATAGAGAGAAGTGGTTCAAAATGCGAACTTTGTGCCGCAAAAGGAAATTTAAGTGTATATAAAGTTCCACCTGTTGGGGAAATAATAGCAGATAGATGCATTTACCTTTGTGATACCTGCTTGCATCAAATAGAGAATCCTGATGATATGGACATCAATCACTGGAGATGTCTCAATGATAGTATGTGGAGTGAAGAGCCTGTGATCCAAGTGATGTCATGGCGAATGCTCACCAGACTTAGAGGGGAAGGATGGCCTCAAGATTTATTGGATATGATGTATTTGGATGATGAGGTTCTTAGTTGGGCTAAAGCTACAGGGGAAGGAGAAGATGCTCCTCTCGTAGAAAAACATCTTGACAGTACGGGAGTAGAATTGGTATCCGGGGATTCTGTAGTATTGATAAAAGACCTGAATGTAAAGGGAGCAGGATTTACTGCTAAAAGAGGTACCCCTGTTAGAAGAATATCATTGGTAGCAGATAATCCGGATCAAATTTCCGGTAAAATCAATGGACAACAAATAATAATTCTGACCAAATATGTGAAGAAGTCATAGTTTATTATGAAAAATAATTCATAAAACTTCATATCATACACTTCTAATGGGTGCATTTCATTTTTTCGTATATAAGGTTAATTTTTCTATATATACAGACCGCCCCACTTATGAAAAGGCGTATTTCATTTTTTTGCTTTACTCATTGCTTTGCCTCTGACTCCTAAAGGAGAATCAACCCGCAACGCGAAAAAATGAAATACATCTCTTCTAACACAAGAGATGTAAGTATTAATATTTTTATAGAAGACGAAACTATTTGACCCGTATATTCTTGCTTTTTAGGTTAATGGCATTAACGGCAAATTCTTATTTATAACGATTCAAAATAAACTTTTTGTAAAAAAAACTGTTAGGTGTAAAATTTTTTAAAAAATCACCTAAGTAATGCAGTATTACAAGAGATTTGAATCAAGAACACCATATATTCCTGTCAAGTTCAGTTTGACAAGGGACGTGATTTTTGATGTAATCGGTGTGGTATTCATTTTTATTGGACTGGATTATCTAATATGGAGGTGGAATTATTCAATAAATTGGGATATTCCTGTTATATCGCTTCCTTTGTTTATAGCAGAAGTATTGAGTTTCATAGGTTCTATACTAACTGTTATAAACTACTGGGGACACAAAGATGTAAAGAAGAAAAAATTTGTTCGATTTTTAGGTGAAATCAAGGATTTGGAAGAAGATGAAGAAGACAGACCTCTGAAAATAGATGTTTTCATTGCGAGTTATAATGAAGAATTGGAGATAGTGGAAGATACAATCAAAGATGCCACAAAATTAAAATATCCTTTTGATGATGTGTCGATTAAAATTCATCTTTTGGATGATGGTAGAAGAGACGGCAGAGATCCGGAAAAAGAAAATTTTAAGGAATTAGCTGAAAAATACGGTATAAATTATTTTGTCAGGGAAGATAATGTTGGTTTCAAAGCCGGTAATATGAACAATGCATATGTTCAGACAGATGGTGATTTGATTGTAGTATTGGATGCAGATACCAGAGTTTTTCCTAATTTTCTTAAAAACACTACAGGATATTTCAGGAATAAAAACCTAGGATGGGTTCAGACACCTCAATGGTTTTATGACATACCTCAAGGTGTTTCATTGAGAAAGTGTTTGTCTAAAAAGATTCCCGTAGTAGGAAATATCATTGGAAGATTGATTCCAAAAAGCGATAAATGGATTGTAGGAAAAAATATATTCGGTACTGATCCGAGACTCTTTTACGATATAATATTGAGAAGGCGAAATGCTGCCAATGCCGGATTTAGTTGTGGTGCTGGTTCTATCCAGAGGAGAGATGCTTTGGAAAAATTGGGAATAAAGGAAAGAGAAGAAAGAATTCAATCAAAACTAAAAGAGGCATCAAAAAAAGGAAATATCGATTTGATCAATTACGAACAAGAATTGCGTAAAACAGAGCCATTCAGACCGTTTGCTCATCATATTTCAGAAGATATTTTTACTTCTATTCTATTGCACAATGAAGGTTGGGAATCATACCAGCATCCTGATGTAGAATGCAAAATGCTTTCTCCACAAACATTGGATGATACAGTCAAACAAAGTAAAAGATATGCTGAAGGGACTTTGGATATTGCTTTTAGTAAACACAATCCGCTATTCAAAAAAGGATTGGATTGGAGACAAAAAGCAGCGTATTTGGAAACTATTTGGTCGTACTTATCTCCGTTTTGGTTAGCGATATTTATGTTGTATCCTACGTATTTCTTTTTTACACTTCAAGCTCCGTTGAAAGCATTTAACTTCGATTTTTTCCTTAGAATCGTTCCATTTTTATTGTTGAATGTGGCCATTGCTGCTATCGGAAATTGGGGAGTATCTACCAAAAGATCAGAACAATACTATATGGCTGGAATTTGGGTCAAATTCATAGCATTTTTAAATGTGATTTTTGGTAAAAAAATAAAATTCAATGTGACAAAAAAATCTGTTACTAAAAGAACTAATCCGTCGTTTAAGCATATATGGCCCCATTTGACTTGGGTTATTGTTACTTTAATTGGATTTTCATATAATATTTACCTTGTTTCGACTAATAATCATCCATCTTATTCTGCTCTTTTTGCAAATACATATTGGATGATATTCAATTTTTATCAGATTATTCCATTCATCAGAGCCGGATTTTGGAAAAATGACTATGATGTAGAAACTGCAAATTGTTAATTATGAAGAAGAATACTTTTTTGATAAAACCAATAGTCTTTTTTGTCAGTATCATAATTGGTGCTTATACTGTTCTTTGGATTGAAAAAGCAAGACCTTCTGATTTTGGATTCTATAAAGATATCTTCAAAAAAGAAGTTGTTATAAAAAAGAATAAACATTATCCTTTAGCTGCATACAAAATAGATTTAACAAATGAGGATTTGGAAATTGGTAAAATAGCTTGGAGGTATTTTCAAAATAATTATATTCCCGAGACAGGATTTGTGAATAGTGTCGATAAATACCCGGGTACAACTCTGTGGGATGTGACTTCATATCTGCACGCACTGGCTAGTGCTTATGAAATTAATATCATAGATTCTATAGAATTTGATCAAAAACTAACTCTGATACTAAAGTCAATGTCCACAATGAAACTATTCCAAGATAAACTTCCCAATAAATCATACAATACTTATAATTTATCGATGATAGACTACGATAATCACCCTACAAATGAAGGAATTGGTTGGTCAGCAATGGACATCGGTAGATTCTTTTCATTTTCATATAGAATAATGAAGGATCATCCTCAGTATTTTCCATTGATGAAGAAAGTGGTATCAAGGTGGAAAATAGATGAAATAATCGAAGATGCGACTCTACACGGTATTGGCTTCAATTTCAAAGACAAAAGAATGATGAAAGTACAAGAGGGTAAATTGGGATATGAAGAATATGTCGCCAAGGGTTATGATAGAATGGGATTTGATGTATCTGAAGCCTTGAAATACACTGATTTTATAAAATTTGTAAAAATACTCGGAATTGAAATAGCTGCCGATACCAGAGAAGTGAAATTTTACCCGGCTTATAATTATGTACTTTCAGAACCATACATCCTCGATGGGCTAGAATACGGCTGGGACATTAATTCCAAAGAATTAGCATATCGAATATATGAAGTTCAAAAAAGGAAGTCCGAAGCAAGTCAAAAACTGATTGCTGTCTCCGAAGGACATCTGGATACTTTCCCTTATTTTGTTTACAATACTATATATTCCAACAAAGATAAATGGGTTTGTGTGAGTTCTGATGGCGAAAAAGTGAATGATAAAAAAACTTTTTCAACCAAGGCAGCATTTGCTTGGCATACTTTATTTAACGATGAATATTCAAAAAAGCTATATGATAAAGCAATCACCATGAAAGATAAAAATAAAGGGTTTTATTCGGGGTATTACCAAAATACAGATAAGATCAATTATGCCCTTACAGCGAATACCAATGGAGTCATTCTTGAATGTCTCCGATATAAAAAACTTGGACCAATTAATAAAATCGAATACTAAATTAACTAAAAAATAATTTATACTAATTTTAATAAAAAAAACTATAATTATGAAATCTAAAATTCTTATTTTATTTCTATTATTAATAGGAATATCATCCGTTTCAACAGCGCAATACGATAACTTTGGACAAATGTGGGGTATCGAAAACTCAGTGATTGGTACCGGTAAGGTGAGAGGAGATATTGGATATGCTTTCTCCGTTATTTCTTACAAACCAAAAGATGATACACTATATGTGTTTCCTCGTAATTCGGTTAACTTGAACTTTGATTTTAACCTATATAAGCATTTGCATTTAAGAACTTCGTTTTATGTGGATATGAACACCAGTCCGACGAAACCACCTTTTCTTTCAGATCTTTTTTATCAAATTGGCTGGTATGATTGGCACAACAAATCCTTTTCATTTGGATATGAAAATTATCAGCCGCATAATCTATTTCAAAAAAATGGAAGAAAAACCGATTGGTTGGAGAATTTCAGAAGAGGGTTCTTTTTTGCCAGCTATAATTATGACTTATTCAGTAGAAGATCCGGCATGAAATATGATGAATCTTCACAAATACGGATTGTGCCTGCAATAAGGTATTTTTATGAGTATTCAGATAAATACGGTGTAAATAAGGCCGGAAATAATAAAATAGTTTTGTCCACTGCTGCCAGATGGACAATTGCAAAAGGAATTTATATAGAAGGAGCTGCTTATTATTACCCTATCAAAGACACAAAACTTCCTTGGGATGCAGATTATACTTACGGCTTTGGTATTTTTGACTGGAGAGCCTTTAAAATGAATTTTTCCTACGGTAACTGGATAGCAAACAGATTTCCAGGAAACAAGAAAGAGATGGAGCATGACTTCTTCAACGGAGAAGTAAAAGCGACATTCACTTGGGCTTTGTAATACGATTTATTTTGGATAGGAGGGGCAATAGAGCAGAATGATTGTTTTTCTATATTGATATTTTTTAAGATCAAAAAACCGGAGAAAACTAGTGTCAAGTCAAGTGTAATGTTTCAGGTAAGTTGATGTTATTTTTGTCGAGAACAAAGCATATAATTTTCAGCATAGCCGTAGCTATGGTGGAAATTATTAATGCAGTTATCAGCAAAAAGAACGAATACTTGGCCTGAAAGAGTATGCTTGACTTGACACTGGTGTCAAGTCAAGTGTAATGTTTCAGGTAAGTTGATGTTATTTTTGTCGAGAACAAAGCATATAAT
>Ga0256832_1002021_pt1 | contig 13832 bp, 14 predicted proteins | sample 134614metaG_FD_190534 | JGI IMG/M metagenome (GOLD analysis project Ga0256832, IMG submission 190534) | Hydrothermal vent microbial communities from Lau Basin, Pacific Ocean - 134-614 | ecosystem: Environmental > Aquatic > Marine > Hydrothermal vents | place: Pacific Ocean: Lau Basin | collected...
CTTCGGCGGTGAATATTCACTGCAGTGTAAACTAAGGAGAACTATCGATGCCTACATTTGTGCGTACCGATAAGTGCGATGGCTGCAAGGGTCAGGACAAGACCGCTTGCATGTACATCTGCCCACACGACCTCATGAAGCTCGACATGGACGGTTCCATGACCGGCCACGCCATGAAGTCTTTCAACCAGGAGCCCGATCAGTGCTGGGAATGCTATTCCTGCGTCAAGATCTGCCCGCAGAACGCTATCGAGGCGCGTCCCTACGCCGATATCGTACCTCTGGGTGCTTCCGTACAGCCGTTGCGCGGCACGGATTCCATCATGTGGACCATCAAGTTCCGCAATGGCACCATGAAGCGCTTCAAGTTCCCCATCCGTACTACTCCGGAAGGTTCCATCGATCCCTATGGCAACAAGCCCGAAGCCGATATGAGCAAGATCGGCCAGCCTGGCTTCTTCAACCATAACGAACAGAATGGCTACCGCGACGGTGATCCCAGCGAGTTGATCGCCAAGTAATCCGTAAGTTCTGATCATTTTGGAAAATTTATTTAAGTTCTAGAGGTAATTAACATGGCTGAATTCGGTAATCCCGAAGTAGTCGAAGAAGAGGTGGATATCCTCATCATCGGCGGCGGTATGGCTGCTTGCGGTACCGCTTATGAAATTGGCCCCTGGCTGGACGCTGCCAAGAAAGAAGGCGTGGACATCTCCGTGAAGCTGGTCGACAAGGCCGCCATGGATCGTTCCGGCGCGGTAGCTCAGGGTCTGTCTGCAATCAACACCTACATCGGTCCTGAGCAGGATCCTGCGGATTATGCCCGTATGGTTTCCAACGACCTGATGGGTATCACCCGTGATGACCTGGCTTATGACCTGGGCCGCCACGTGGACGAGTCCGTGCACCTGTTTGAAGAATGGGGTCTGCCCATCTGGAAGACTGACGAGAACGGCGAGCGTCACGACGGCTCCAAGGGCCTGACTCCCCTGAAGGACGGCGGCAAGCCCGTACGTTCCGGTAAGTGGCAGATCATGATCAACGGTGAATCCTACAAGTGGATCGTGGCCGAGGCCGCCAAGAAAGCCCTGGGCGTGGACAACATCCAGGAGCGTATCTTCATCGTCAAGCTGGTCAACGACGCCAAAGACAAGAACCGCATTGCCGGTGCTGTCGGTTTCTCCACTCGTGAAGACAAGGTTGTTGTTTACAAGTTCAAGGCCTGCATGATGGCAGCCGGTGGCTGCGTAAACATCTTCCGTCCCCGCTCTGTGGGTGAAGGTCAGGGTCGTGCCTGGTATCCCGTATGGAATGCTGGTTCCACCTATGCCATGGCTGCTGAAGCCGGCGCTGAGATGACCATGATGGAAAACCGCTTCGTACCGACCCGTTTCAAAGACGGTTACGGTCCTGTAGGCGCGTGGTTCCTGCTGTTCAAATCCCAGGCCACCAATGGCGAAGGCGAGCCGTACATGGTTCGCAACAAGGAAATGCTGGACGACTATCCTCCTTATGGTCAGGCTGCCGTTCCCGCTTCCTGCCTGCGTAACCACCTGATGCTCAAGGAGATGAAGGAAGGTCGCGGTCCCATCTGGATGGATACCGTTACTGCTCTCGCCAACCTGCGCGAGACCCTGTCTCCCCGCGAAGTCAAGCACCTGGAAGCTGAAGCCTGGGAAGACTTCCTCGACATGTGTATCGGCCAGTGCGGTATCTGGGCTGGTGAAAACATCGAGCCTGAGAAGAAAAACTCCGAGCTGATGCCCACCGAGCCGTACCTGCTGGGTTCTCATTCCGGTTGCTGCGGCATCTGGGTTTCCGGTCCTGAAGACGTTGGTGCGCCTACTGATGAAGCACTGGGCGAAGGTATTCCCGAGCATCTGCCGAAGGGCTGGAACTGGGGCTATCGTGGCATGACCACCGTCAAGGGTCTGTTCACCGCTGGTGACGGCGTTGGCGCTTCCGGCCACAAGTTCTCCTCCGGCTCCCACGCTGAAGGCCGCATGTGCGCCAAGTCCATGGTCAAGTTCGTCATGGACAACAAAGACTGGACCCCTGAGCTGGATACCCCGGTGGATCAACTGGTAGAGGAAATCTATCGTCCTGTTCGTAACTACCTCGAGCACAAGGATTACACCACTGCCATCGACGTCAACCCCAACTACATCACTCCCCGCATGCTGCAGTTCCGTCTGCAGAAGATCATGGACGAGTATGTAGCCGGTGTTGCCACTTACTACACCACCAACGCCAACATGCTGGATCTGGCTGAGCAGAAGCTGGAAATGCTGAAGGAAGACTCCCTGAAGATGCGTGCCAAGGACCTCCATGAGCTCCTGCGTGCATGGGAGAACTACCACCGCATCCTCACCGCTGAAGCTCACATGAAGCACATCCAGTTCCGTGAGGAAAGCCGTTATCCTGGTTTCTACTATCGCATGGACAAGAACTTCGTCGACGAAGAGAATTGGAAGTGCTTCGTAAACTCTGTTTACGACAAGGAAACCAAGAAGTGGACCTGCTTCAAGCGGGCTCACAAGGATCTGGTGGATAAGTCCAAGCTGTTCAAGTAATTCCTGCTTGACAGTCTGAAGACGGGGATCCGGACGCCGCAAGGCGTCCGGATTTTCTTTTCTGAGATGCTTTGACGATCAAATGAATGTCCTCTGGTGATTCACCGCCAGGAAGCGCAGGGTTGAAATATCCAGTGGCTATTGATTTGATGGTTTGCCCGTAATACGCAGCCTTTGGTTGCACTGAGGTTTTCAAGATGAGTGACGAAAAATTCGATATTCCCTTCAAGAGTCCCGCCCTGCCCAAGGTACTGGGGCCGGACAGCAAACTTAAATTCAGCTGCTATAAGGGTATTTCCTGTTTCAATGCCTGTTGCAAACGCTCGGATATCACCCTGGTTCCCTATGACGTGCTGCGGCTCAAACAGCGTTTTGGCATGACCTCGGAAGAGTTCCTCGACAAGTACACGGTTCCCTATCCCATGGATCAGGATCAGGTGCCGGGGCTGAAGATGAAGGTCAAGGATGATGGCGCCTGTCCTTTTCTCGATGAAGAAACCGGCTGCACCGTGTATGAAGACCGGCCCACAGTGTGCCGCTACTATCCCCTGGCGGTGCTGAATATCCGCGAGAAGGATTCCAGTGAGCCCCAGACCCAGTTTTCCCTGGTGGTGGAAGAACACTGTAAAGGTCACGAGGAAGATCGCGAACTGACTGTGGAGGAATACCGCAAGGAGCAGGGTTGTGATGAATTCGATTTCTACAACAAGGAATGGTATGAACTGATCCTGAAGAAAAAATCAGCCGGTCCGGGAGTGGGAAAACCCAACGAGATGAGTCTGCAGCTGTTTTTCATGGCTTCTTACAATACGGATATGTTCCGGCGATTCGTGCTCAGTGACAAATTCCGCGCCAGCTATGATATTCCTGAAGAAACCTTTGAGCAGATCGAAAAAGATGATGTGGCGCTGTTGCAGTTCGGTTACAAACTCATGCGCCAGGCCCTGTTTGGTGAGAAACTGATCCCGGAAAAGCCCGGTGTCTGGGAAAAGCGGGTTGAAGAGCGCCGCGCGGTGTGGGAAGCTCGTACCCAGGCAGAGATCGAAGCGCGCAACAAGCAGGTGGAAGAGCAGATGCGCAAGGAAACCTGAACCCGGCAAGAGGACAAAGTCATGCCAGCCGTTTTTGAATCCGTATTGGATGGTACCTTGGTTTTCCGGGTAAGCGGCAAGCTGCATGCGGATGATTTTGTTGCCGCCTGGCATGCCGGGGAGGAACAGATACGCGAGGCAGGCAGTATACGCATCCTGGTTATCTATGACGGTTTTGAAGGTTGGGATGATGATCTCATTGGCGAGGTGATGAATCCCGGGTTTATGGAAGAACAGGATGACCTGATCGAGAAGATTGCCGTGGTGGGTGAGGAACGCTGGCGTGAACCCACAGAGCTGTTCATGCTCAAGGGTCTGAGAAAGGCCGCTGTTGAGTATTTTGAACCGGATCAGGAAGCCCTGGCGCGAGCGTGGCTGGATACATGACACATCTTTCATGCATCCGTGGTTCGGACTTCAGACCGGCTTTTTCCGTTGTGGCAGCCGTTGTCTTGTCGGGCTGAAGCCCGACCTACGGTCATGGCGCGAGGCTGCCTCATCCAGAATGCGTTGCATTCAACGATTTAGGCGCATTTGTACGCGAATATCAAACAGGGTTCTGATTGCCGCACTCCCGGTAGATCACGCAATTTCTTCCTTCTTCCTTGGCCTGGTACAGGGCCTGGTCGGCGCAGGTGATCATGGCATTCAGTTGCGGACGTTGTGGCGCCTCAATGCTGGTGAATCCAAAGCTGGCCGTCACGGTCTCTCCTTTGACGGCGCACATTCCGACAACCAGCTTGCGCAACTTCTGCAAAGCAGCCCGGCCTTGTTCCCGGTTGGTATCCGGTAGCAGCAGCACGAATTCTTCCCCTCCCCAGCGTGCGACCACATCACTCTTGCGGCATTTCCGGCGCAACAGTTTGCCCAGAGTGCGCAGTACCCTGTCCCCGGTATCATGGCCATAGGCATCGTTGATCCGTTTGAAATGGTCAATATCCACCATTGCCAGTGAAATCGGACGCTCCTGTCTGGTTGCCTGGCTTATGTACTTGTCGGCGAGTTCTTCCAGTCCCAGTCGGTTATAGCAACCCGTCAGTTCATCACGCATGGCAAGTTTCTGCATCTGCGCCTGTTGCTCCAGTACCTTGTCCATGAGCAGCTTGTTACTGACCAGGTTGTTGACGCGGATGATGAGTTCTTCCTTCAACACCGGTTTGGTGACATAGTCCGTGGTGCCTGCGCGCAGCAGTTCCAGACGCCGTTCAGGGTCATCATATCCGGTCAGGGTAAGAACGGGCAGCTGGGCATTTTCGTTGTCCAGCTGGCGCAGCTGGCGCAGCAGCCACAGACCGCTGGCTCCGCCTTTCAGAAGCACGTCTGTAATGACCAGATCGTATTCCCTCTCGGCAAGCCTTTCCAGGGCGGTCTCGGCGCGATTGCAGTGCTCCACCTGCAAGTTCATGTCCTGTTCCAGGGTCTGGCGTACGATGGCTGCCTGGGTACGGCTGTCTTCCACGTATAACACCCGGCAGCTGTTACTGAGTACCTGGCTGTTATGGGATCCCCTGAGTAGAACCTGCAGTCTGCGGATAATATGTGAAGCGCTGCTCTTATAAATGACCTCCGTGGCGCCGGCTTTGACTGCCTGCAGTCGAATCCCTTTGGCTCGGTCGGAGGTCAGGAGAATGAGGGATGCCTGAGGTGCAAGCTTGCGTACCTGGGGAATGAATTCCATCGTGTCCTCACCATCCAGGGAAAGATTCAGGCAGATGAAGTGGAATTCGTATTTTCCCAGGGCCTGAAGCGCTTCCTGGCGGGAAGCCACGCTGACAGGACGATAGCCCAGGCGCACGAACAGGTCGCTGAGAAACATCTGGTAGAGCTTGCTGCTTTCGATCAGCAATACCAGCATGGGAGATTCTTGAGGGTCGTGTTTGTCCAGGGTGCTGTACGTGTTGTTGTGTTTTGACTATTGATTGTTCCGCCTGTGCCGGTGCGGTTTTGTGATCCAGGTCACTGGACGGTCAATGAAGCAAAAACAGAGTTGCCAGCCCCAGGAAGGAAAGAAACCCCACGACATCCGTTACCGTTGTCAGCAATACACCGCCAGCCAGGGCCGGGTCTATGCCCAGTTTGTCCAAAGCCAGGGGCAGCAAGGCGCCAACGATAGCGGCGGCGATCAGGTTGATGATCATGGCAGCGGCAATGACCAGAGCGATATCCGTACTGTGGAACCAGATACCGGCGATAACGCCCACCACTATGGCCCAAAGTATGCCATTGACCGAGGCCACGGCCAGCTCCTTGGCCAGCAGGTAACCGGCGTTCTTGCTCGACAGTTGTCCCAGGGCGATACCCCGTATAGCCAGTGTCAGTGTCTGGGTGCCGCCCACGCCACCCATGCTGGCGACGATGGGCATGAGCACCGCCAGAGCCACGATGCGTTCCAGGGTGTCTTGGAAATGACCGATGACCCAGGACGCCAGAAAAGCGGTGAGCAGGTTGATGCCCAGCCAGATGGCGCGCCGCTTGCTGCTTTCCAGTACGGGCGCGAACATGTCTTCATCCTCAGACAGGCCCGCTGAGCCCATGAACTGGTGCTCGCCCTCCTCCCGAATGAGATCCACCACGTCGTCTACGGTGATCCGGCCTACCAGGTGACCTCTGTCATCGACCACCGGGGCGGACAGCAGGTCATACTGCTCAAAGCGCCTTGCCACGTCGGAATCCGGGGTCAGGACATTGAAAGGTTGTACGCCCAGGCTCATGACTTCGGCGACCGTCTCGTTGGGATCGTTGGTTACCAGATCCGCCAGGCGCAAAGTACCCAGGTACTCGTCCTCCCGATTGGTGACGAACAGCTGATCCGTGTCCCGGGGTACCCGCTCTCCCAGCTGGCGCAGGTAACGCAATACCACGTCCAGGCTGACTTCCGGCCGCACCGTCACCGTATCCGTATTCATCAGGCCACCGGCGGTGTCCTCCGGATAGGAAAGCACGGTTTCCAGGCGCCGCCGATCCTGTTCGTCCAGGGAACGCATGACCTCTTCGGTGACGTCTGAAGGCAGCTCCTGGATGAAATCCGCCAGATCGTCCACATCCATGTGTTCGGTAGCGGCGACGATGTCGTCCTGGTGCATGTTCTGCAGAAGCTCGTTGCGCACGTTCTCCGTGAGCTCCATGAGGGTTTCGCCATCCTGGTCGGTCTCCAGCAGATCCCAGAGGATCTGACGCTGGTTCAGGGGTAAGGCTTCGAGAACGTGAGCAATCTCCGCAGGCTGCAGCTTTCTCAGCAAAGCAGCGGCTTCACGCCAGGAATCCTGATCCAGATATTCCTGAATCTGTTCCAGACGTGAGATTTCGCCTTCTGTGCTTGCCGGAGTGGTCATGAGCGCCTGCCTGTCCAGAATTGTTCGATAGAACAATTTGCGGCAGTTTAGCAGGTTGTGCGAAACAATTCAGACAGGCTCCTGCCATTGACCCGGCCGGTTATACTGATGATATGAATAGTTCCAGATTTGGGAAACGATGTATGTTGCGGTGCCGGGCAAGACAGGTGCTTTGCGTTGTGCTGCTCCTTGGCTCAGGCCTGCTGTATGCTGATGATGCTCCGGAATATGGCTTGCTGCCGTTGGATGAACTGCTGCGCCTGGCGCAGGAGGGCGTACCTCGCGCCCAGCTGGCTCTGGGGGTGGCTCTGGAGCATGGGGAGGGACTGCCGCGTTCTGCTGTGGAGGCCAGGCGCTGGTATTGCCGGGCCGCAGCACAGCGTGTCGCAGATGCCTGGTACAACCTGGGCTGGATGTTCGCCAATGGACGCGGGGTGGCCCGGGATGATGCCGTTGCCCGTTACTGGCTGGGCAAGGCGGCTGGTGCGGGTGTCGCTCAGGCGGCCAATGTCCTGGCTTTGCTGGGGGAAGGGAAAACTGAACAGAGGGGCTGTGAAGATGCGGTAACCCTGCCCTGGATGTATCAGCGCTGTACGTCTGTTCAGTGCAGGGAGATTGCCCATGAGGTGGAGAGGCTGGCGCCGGTGTACGGCCTGGACGCCAACCTGGTTGTGGCTGTTATCGATGCCGAATCCGGTTTTCAGCCCCGGGCGCTGTCACCCAAAGGAGCCCGTGGACTCATGCAGTTGCTGCCGGACACGGCCAGGCGTTTTGGCGTAAAGGATATCTGGGACGTGGAGCAGAATCTGCGCGGTGGCATGGCGTATCTGCGCTGGCTGCTGGCCTGGTTCCACGGCGATCTGAAAAAGGTGCTGGCGGCGTACAATGCGGGTGAGCAGCGGGTGATCCGGTATGGTGGTGTTCCTCCGTATACGGAAACCCGGGGCTATGTGCGGCGCATACTGCGTAACTATGGTCGGACCGCTCATCCCTATGATATCGCCTGGCTGGAGCCCTTGGCGCCTGGCCGGAAATCGGATGCGAACGCGGCGCTCAGAGATTTGCGAGATCCCTGATGGCTTGGGCAAAGTCTTCTGCATCAGGATGGCGCAGTAGCTGTTTCAGGCGGGGTTTCACCTGGCCCAGGTCCAGTTTGCGGATGAGCTGTTTCACTTCAGGCAGAGAGGCGGGATGCATGCTCAGGATTTTCAGCCCCATACCGAGCAACAGCGGCGTGTAACCGGGATTGCCAGCCATCTCCCCGCACATGGCCACGGGTTTTCCGCAGCGGCTGCCGGCTTCCAGCACTTGCTGAATCAGGAGCAGCACCGCCGGGTGCAGGGGGTCGTACAGGTGATTCACACTGTCGTCGGCGCGATCCACCGCCAGGGTGTATTGAATGAGGTCATTGGTGCCGATGGAAAGGAAGTCGAACATCTGCGCAAAACTTTCCGCCGTCAGAGCAGCGGCAGGCGTTTCGATCATGGCGCCCACCGGTAGGTCGGCGCCCATGGCGATCTGCTGTTCTGCCAGTTTCTGCCGCTCCTCCCTGATGATGTCCCGGGCCTGGCGGGCTTCCCACAGATTGGTGAGCATGGGAATCATGAGGCGCACCGGTCCGTGGGCTGATGCGCGCAGGATGGCGCGTATCTGAACACGGAAGATGGATGTCTCCTTCAGGCACAGGCGGATGGCGCGCAATCCCAGGGCCGGATTGATGCAGGCGCTGGGTTCGGGCTGATGTTCGCACTGCTTGTCCGCGCCCAGGTCCAGGGTGCGGATGGTCACCGGGCGGCCGTCCATTCCTTCAATGACCTGCAGGTAGGCCTGGTAGTGCTCCTCTTCCGTAGGCAGCTGATCCCGGTTCATGTACAGGAACTCGGTGCGGTACAGGCCAATGCCATGGCCGCCTTCATCGAGAACGGCTTGCACATCGTCGGGCAGTTCGATGTTGGCCTGCAGTTCGATGTGCGTGCCGTCGCGGGTCAGAGCCGGGGCGTCTCTGAGGGTTTGGAGGGCATTGCGCCGTTCCAGTTCCTTGTGCAGGCGCTTCTCAAAGAAACGGATGCTGTCACGGCTGCATTCTGCGAGCACCGTGCCGTTGAGCGCATCCACGACGACCCGTTCACCGCTGTGCAGGCGGGTAGTGGCACCGTGAGCGCCGACGATGGCGGGGATGCCCAGGCTGGCCGCCAGAATGGCTGTGTGGGACATGGGGCTGCCAAAATCCGTGATAAAGCCACAGGCGCCCCGGTGATGGAGCATGATGGTGTCTGCCGGGGTGAGATCTTCTGATACGATAATGTGGCCGGCAATCTCGACGGGGTCGCTGCGTTTTTCACCCTGCAGAATGGTCATGATGCGGTTGACCACATGATCCAGGTCGTCCTTGCGGGTGCGCAGATAGGCGTCTTCCATGTCTTCGAAAACGCGCAGCAACTGGTCGCGGCGCAGCTGCAGGGCCCATTCCGCGGAGCAGCCTTCGCTGCGTATGGTTTGTGCAGGGGCCTCGGAGATGGCTTTGTCCTGAAGCATGAGCAGATGGGTGTCGATAAACTCCAGGATATCTGGCGGTGTATCGGCAGGGATCTGTTTGCGTATTTCCACGAGCTGATTGGCAGCGATTTGTACTGCATGGAAAAAACGCTCCACTTCGGCATCGATCTGGGAAGCGGGAACCATGCCGGGTTCAGCCTGTATGCTGCCCCGGGAGAGCATCAGTACCTTGCCGATGGCGATGCTGATGCTGCTGTTGACGCCTATGCCCTGGATGGCAATGGTCATTGCTCCTCCCCGAAACCGTCTTCTACCAGTGTGAGCAGGGCCTGGAGGGCCGGTTTTTCGTCTTCGCCTTCGGTGATGAGGGTGATTTCAGTGCCCTGACTGGCGGCCAGCATCATCACTCCCATAATGCTCTTGCCGTTGATGCGGTTGCCATTGCGTTCCAGATAGACCTGGGAAGAGAAGCCACTGGCGGTGCTCACCAGCTTGGCGGCGGCCCGGGCATGGAGTCCGAGTCGGTTGGGAATGACCACTGTCGCAGATTTCATGTCGCCCGCTCCTCAGCCCGGGACACCTGAATGCCCCGCATACCGCCTTCTGCGGCCTTGTGGGTGAGGGCAGCCAGGTCATCGCTGCTGTAGTTGAAGATGCGGATGAGCATGGGTAGATTGAGGCCGGAAACCACGTTGGCCTGCATTTCCCGGGTAAGCTCGCAAGCAATATTGCTGGGAGTCGCGCCAAAAGCATCCGTCAGTATGAGTACGCCTCCACCGTCATCCAGAGCCCGGGCTGCATCTCGGGCCAATCGCATCAGTTGTTCGCGGTCGTTGTCCAGGGGGATATCCAGGCAACGGATGCGCAAAGGACAGCTGCCCAGCAGTTCGCTGGCGTTTTTCAGCAGCATGTCGCCAATGCCCGGGTGGGTGACCAGTAGAATGCCGATGCTCATTGCTTGTCGTTCTCGATTGCCTGGCTCTGACGCTCGATGAAGATTTCCGCGGCATCATAGCCTTTGAGCTTGAGCATATGGTTGCGCACGGCCGTTTCCACCAGTATGGCCAGGTTACGTCCTGGGGCTACGGGTACTGTGATCTCCGGAATTTCCACGCCCAGAACGCTGCGATAGCGGTTTGCGCCCCGCAACCGCTCCATGTCGGCGATCTCCTGCAGTTTCATGCGTTTCAGATGCATGATCAGTTGCAGGTATTTGCTGTGCCGGATAGCGCTGTCGCCGAACATGGCGGGGATATTGAGGATGCCCAGGCCGCGCACTTCGAGAAATTCCCGCAGCAGGGGAGGGCAGCTGCCGCTGAGAATGTCCGGAGCTACGCGCCGGAACTCGGTGACATCATCAGCCACCAGGCGGTGACCGCGAATGATGAGTTCCAGGGCCAGCTCACTCTTGCCCACGGCGGAGTGGCCGGTGAGCAGCACTCCCATGCCCAGGACTTCGAGAAACACGCCGTGCAGGGTCGTTTTGCGGGCGAAAAAGCGCGCTGTGTAATACTGGATATTGTCCAGCACCTGGCTGTCTTTGAGGGAGGAGGCGAGAAGGGGAACTTGATGTTTCTTCGCCAGTTTTTCCAGGGCGGCCATGGATTTGAGACGGTTGCTCAGGAGGATGGCAGCGGGTTCAGCGGCGAACAGCCGGTTGAAGGCGGCTTCCTGTTCCTCTTTGCTCAGGCCGGTCAGGTATTTTTTCTCCTTGGGGCCGATGATCTGGATGCGGCTGGGATGAATATAATTCAGGGGGCCGGCGACAATAGGGTCGGATTTTTCCTCTTCGGCATCAAAAATAATGTTGCCCAGGCCTTTTTCTCCCGCCAGCAGCCGCAGCCGCAGGCGTTCTTGCAGGGCATCCAGCAGATCCTCAACCGTGATCTGATGCTGCATTGGCCAGGGGAGGGGGATTGAAGATGCGTATGATCTGGTCGGCGCTTTCCGCCTGGCGCATCTGGGCGCAGATCTCGGGTTTGCTGAACAGGCTGGCCAGGCTGGCGAGCAGTTCCAGGTGTACATCCGTGGCTTGCTCCGGCACCAGCAGGCCGAACAGGATGTCCACGGGCTTGTTGTCCGTGGCGTCGAAATCAATACCCTGTTTCAGGCGAATAAAAGCGCCTACGGGTTTGCCGATGCCTTTCATGCGTGCATGGGGCAGGGCAATGCCCTGGCTCATGCCGGTGCTTCCCAGGCGTTCGCGCTCCAGCAATTTTTCGTAGATGGTTTCCGCACTTGGGGTGTTGGTGCCGGCAGCCAGCAGCTCAGACAGGTGTTCCAGGGCGCGCTTCTTGCTGCTTGCGTCGTCTCCCAGGCTGATCTGGCCCGGTTGCAACAGGTCTTCGGGTAGCATGGTCTTTGGTCTTGAAGTCAGGAGCCTTTTCCACCTCGTGTGGAAAAGGCTCGGATAGTTTTTCGCGGAATGCTTCTGCGTTCCACTGCCGTCGGCGGATTTTACTCGGGCATTTCTGCCATGACGGCCTTGGCGCCGCCGTTGCCGCGTGCCCGTTTCTGAATCTTTTCCTTGTGCCTGAGTATCTGCCTGTCGAGCTTGTCCACCAGTCCGTCGATCGCTGCATACATGTCTTCCTGAATCGCGTCGGCAAACACATCAGCACCGCTGACATGCACCGTGGCCTCGGCCTTTTGCAGGTGTTTTTCCACGCTGAGAATGACATGGACATTGGTAACGTGATCGAAGTGACGCTCAATGCGCTTGATCTTGTCTTCGACATAGCTGCGCAGTGCGTCAGTGAGTTCTACATGGTGACCGGTTACGCTCAGTTGCATAAGTGTTCTCCTTATATTAAACGAGACGTTTGCGTTCGTTGGATGGCGGAATTGCCATCGCTTCTCGGTATTTGGCGACGGTGCGCCTGGCTACCTTGATGCCTTCATTGGACAACATGGTGGCGATCTTGTTGTCGGACAAGGGCTTCTTCGGGTCTTCCGCGAGTATCAGTTTGCGGATATGAGCGCGAATGGCTGTGGCCGATGCCTGGTCGCCGTTGTCGGTGGAGACGTGGCTGGAGAAGAAGTACTTGAACTCCAGTACGCCTCTGGGGGTGTGCATGTATTTGCCGGTAGTGATCCTGGATATGGTGGACTCGTGCATGTCCACGGCTTCAGCGATGTCCTTGAGGATGAGGGGCTTCATGGCTTCTTCGCCGTGCTCGAAAAAACCCTGCTGAACTTCCACGATGCGGGTGGCTACCTTGAGCAATGTCTGATTGCGGCCCTGCAGGCTTTTCAGAAACCAGCGCGCTTCCTGCAGATGGTCTTTCAGGGTGACATTATCGCTGCTGTTGTCGGCGCGTTTTACCAGAGCGGCATATTCGGGATTGACCCGCAACCGTGGCATGGTGTCGGGGTTCAGGGAAACCAGCCAGCGGCCGTTTTTCTTCTGCACGAACACATCGGGTTCCACATAACGGGTGTCCGGTGGGGAAATGGCCGAACCGGGGTGGGGATTCAGTGACCGGATCAGGCGGAACACCTGGCGTACTTCCTCGCTGTTGATCTTGAGCTGCTTGCGGATGCGGGCCTCATTGTTGCCCGTGAGCAGCTCGAAATGATCCCGCAGCAATTTTTCGGCCTGGGCTTTGAGAGGCTGGTCCGGCAATTGCTCCAGTTGCAGCAACAGGCATTCCCGGGGGTCCCGGGCAGCAATGCCGGGGGGGTCGAAGTGTTGAATGCGGTGCAGCACTGTGAGCACTTCTTCCAGGTCGAGTTCTTCGTCCTGCATTTCAGCCAGAATGTCTTCCAGGGGCACCTTCAGGTAGCCATCCGGGGCAATGCCGTCGATGATGGCCATGGCGATACCCCGGTCCTGGTCGGAGAAAGGGGTGAGGTTGAGTTGCCAGAGCAGGTAGTCCTGCAAAGTTTCCGCATGACTCTCCCGGGCCAGAAAATCCGTGGATTCCCCGCTGCTGCTCTGCTGGGTGCGGGTGACCGGAATGTCATACTGATCTTCCCAATTGGCATCCACGGGCAGTTCTTCGGGAATGTTGTCCTGGCTGCCTTCCGCGCCCGGGGGTTCCGGGGCAATGTCGGAGGAAGCCTGGTCGGGCTTGGGATCGGTTTCCTGAGACAAGGCATCCTGCTGATCCTCCTCGATTTCCAGCATGAGGTTGGATTCCAAGGCTTCCTGAATTTCCTGTTTGAGCTCCAATGTGGAAAGTTGCAACAGGCGGATGGCCTGCTGTAACTGGGGGGTCATGGTCAGATTCTGACCCAGACGGAGCTGGATGGATGGTTTCATCAGTGGATGGGTAAACCTTCGTATCGGCGTTTATTCATAGTTTAGCGCTGTTCAAACAGCTTTGCTTGATTCAGGT
>Ga0256832_1002022_pt1 | contig 13832 bp, 10 predicted proteins | sample 134614metaG_FD_190534 | JGI IMG/M metagenome (GOLD analysis project Ga0256832, IMG submission 190534) | Hydrothermal vent microbial communities from Lau Basin, Pacific Ocean - 134-614 | ecosystem: Environmental > Aquatic > Marine > Hydrothermal vents | place: Pacific Ocean: Lau Basin | collected...
AGGCGCTGAACAAGGCGATCAGAGCCTTTGAGGGAGCACAGACCATTTTTCGTGACTGCGGTCACACCGCCTATCTGGACACAGTGCGCCGGAACCTGAAGCAGGCCCGCGCCCTGCAGGCCAAAGGTTAAACCCTCGGCGGCTCTGCCACGCCCCGTGAAAGCCGGGCGTGTATCATAAACATTCACATAAAACCCTTAGATATATGTTGCGACAAAACCTGCCACAGCCCGGCCCGGCAGCCAGGGCGGTCCCTATCATCCCGGTCGTCGGCACCCAAAAAAACCTTTGCCTGATGCGGGTTTTGGGGCATTGTCATTCACGACACGTCAATGGCAAAGGGGAAAGGGGCCATGCAGGCTTTTTCAGGCGACAGACTCATCAGGGCCCTGCGTGCTCTTGTTTGGGTGTAAAGATGCGCTCAAAGACACTGCCATACAGACCGGATATAGACGGGCTGCGGGCCATCGCCGTGCTCAGCGTTGTCTTTTACCATTACCGGGTTCCCGGGTTTCCCGGCGGGTTTATCGGCGTTGATATTTTCTTTGTGATCAGCGGTTATCTGATTACCAGGCTGGTGTATCAACAGGCCCGGGCCGGGACTTTCTCTTTCCGGGATTTTTATCTTCGCCGCATACGCAGGCTGTTTCCGGCCCTCGCTTTGACACTGCTTCTCACACTTCTGGGGGCGGCCCTTGTATTGCCACCGGAGCAGTTGGCTCGACTGGGCCGGATTGCCGGTGCCGCCGTCCTGTCTCTCTCCAATCTCATGTTTTGGCGTGAGGCCGGATATTTTGACGGCGCGGCCCAGACCAAACCGCTTTTGCACACCTGGTCATTGGGAGTTGAAGAACAGTTTTATCTGGTCTGGCCGGCCCTGATCCTGCTTTGCAGCCGCCATCTTAACCGCCGCTCCATGGCCGGGCTGATGGCCGGGCTTGTTGTCCTGGGGGTATTGATCACCGGAGGTCTGGGCGGAGCACATGCTGCGGCCACCTTCTATCTGACCCCGTTTCGCCTGCCGGAGTTCGCCCTCGGGGCGCTGATGGTCTTCCTGGACCCGTCCCGCCCGCGCAAAGCCGTGATTGTCACGCCGCTGTTTCTGCTTGGCCTGGCACTGATGTCAGTGCCGGTCTTTGTCTATACGGACAAAATGGTGTTTCCCGGCTTTGCGGCGATCTGGCCCTGTCTTGGGGCCGGACTGCTGATCTTCACCGGGCCGAATACGCGCCTGAATATCCTTTTGGCCAATAGGGCCATGGTCGGGATTGGCCTGATTTCCTATTCCCTGTATCTGATCCACTGGCCGCTCTTTGTCCTGGCCCATCAGAGCCTTGGCCCTTTGTCGGGCCTGATGCGTGTCGCCCTGATCGGCCTGTCCGTGCTTCTGGCAGCGCTGAGTTACCGCTTTGTCGAGACCCCGTTTCGACAGAAATGGCAAAAGCCGCGCCTCTACAAACTGCTCGGGCGACCGGGTGGCTATGTCGGCATGGCAGTATTGGTGCTGTGTCTGTCCGCAAGCGCCGCGCTTGGCGGTGGCTGGAAGGGGCGCTATAATGCCGCGCTGAAAACCCTGCTGGACACAAAAGAGGATTACCGGACAACCAACCGGCTCGGCAGCTGTTATCAGCTCAAGACCGCTCACTGGCAGGACATCCCCCGGGCCTGTTATGACCCCTCGCTTTTGCCGGACAATGACAGGCCGGATATTCTGCTCGTGGGCAGTTCCTATTCGGCGGATTTATATCCCGGCCTCTCAAAAGTGCTGGTCAATGCCGATCTCTTGCAACTTTCCAAAGCCGGGTGCCTGTTTCGCAATGTGCATCTGGACAAAAATATTCCGGCCTGCAATGCCTATAACCGGTTTGTGTTTGATCAGGTACTGCCCAATCACCATTATGATCTGGTGATTATCTCAACCGGCGGGACACCGGGCAAAGCGTGGGAGAAAACGCGGGCTGTGTTCGACGCGCTGGGACAGGACTATGTCGTCATGGGTGACCGCCCGAAATTCACCGAAGACCCGAAAATCCTGGTCAGCCGCCATGGCCGACGGGCGGGCCCGAGAGCAGTTCTGGAAGCGGTTTTGAGCCGGGCCGCCCGCTTTCCTGATGATCAGGCCTGGCGTGCCGCCTTGCCGCCGGATAAATTTTTCTCCCTGACCGAAGCCCTGTGCCCGACGCCGCAGACCTGCCAGTGGATTGTGCAGGGACATCTGGTGTATCGGGACAAAAACCATTTCAATACGGACGGGGCCGTCCTCATTGCAAAAGCATTTTCAACATGGCTGAGCCAGAACCGGCCCGGCCTTGTGAAAACCCCGTAAACATGTGCCCGCACTTATCTGATCATATATAGAAGGACGGGCTTGTCAGAACCTGCGTTTATGCGCTAAGGGGCCGCGTATCTGTTTTATGGTCAGGTGGCTGAGTGGTTGAAAGCGCCGGATTCGAAATCCGGTATAGGGGCAACTCTATCGCGGGTTCGAATCCCGCCCTGACCGCCAGACATGTGATCAGGGCAATCAGAGTCCAAAAAAAGCGGGCCATTTGGCCCGCATTTTCATTTGAATGTCGCCATCCTAATCCTTCAGATCCGGATCCATTTTGGTGCAATCAGCCATCAGGCTCTCGACATGAGCGACAGATTGCAGGAACGCCTCGCGTTCATCTTTTTTCAGGCGCAAATTCAGTATCTTCTCAACCCCGCGCCTGCCGATAATCACAGGCACACCGACATACAGACCACGCACGCCGGCAATCTGCCCGGAAACACGGGCCGCGCACGGCAAGACCCGGCGCTTGTCTTTGAGATAGGACTTGGCCATTTCAATCGCGCTTTCCGCAGGCGCATAATAGGCCGAACCATTGCCGAGAAGCCCGACAATCTCCCCGCCGCCTTTGCGCGTGCGCTCAACAATGGCGTCAATGCGGTCCTGTGTGGTCCATTTCATTTTAATCATGTCCGGCAGCGGGATTCCGGCGACTGTCGAGTACCGCACAAGCGGCACCATGCTGTCCCCGTGACCACCCAGCACAAAGGCGGTGACATCCTCAATCGAGACCTTGAACTCATCGGCCAAAAAATAGCGAAAACGCGAGCTGTCCAGCACGCCCGCCATGCCGACCACCTTGCGCGGCGGCAGGCCGGAGAATTTCTGCAGGGCCCAGACCATGGCATCCAGCGGGTTGGTGATACAGATGACAAAGGCTTTGGGCGCATACTGCCGGATCCCGGCAGCGACCTGTTTGATCACGCCGAGATTTTTGGCAACAAGATCATCGCGGCTCATGCCGGGCTTGCGCGGAAAACCGGCGGTAATGATAATCACATCCGCCCCCGCAATATCCGCATAATCGTCCGTACCCTTGAGATGGCAATCATTGGAAATAACAGCGGTGGCTTCATTCAAATCCAGTGCTTTGCCCTGGGCCGGGCCTTTGAAAATATCAAACAGGACAACATCGCCCAAATCTTCACGCACAGCGATATGCGCCAATGTCCCGCCAATCATTCCTGCGCCGATGAGGGCGATTTTTGCTCTTGCCATAATGGTCTCCTTACAAGGGTTGGTTTGGGGCGCAGTTTACGCCTGGACACATCAATGCGCAATAAGAGTTCACGCAAGTGTGACAAATAATCCAACAAAAACATCGGCCATGCCACAAAACCGGCACACCCCGCCAGAAGCGGGATGTGGTTTTTCTTCAATAGTGTTTCAGCACCTGCCGGGGCGAAGCTGGCAGAGGGAGGAGGCAAAGACGCAAAGCTGGCTTAGCCTTCCGCCTTTTCTTCTTGAGGCGCCTCTTCAGAAGGCGCTTCTTCTGCCGCTTTGGCCGCCTCAGCAGCCGCTGCTTTGGCCTCTTCTTCGGCCTGACGACGGGCTTCTTCCTTTTCCTTGCGCTCTGCAATGCGCTCCAGTGCCTTGGCCCCGGGCTTGCCCTTTATCGGATTATTGCCGGGCTTCCATTCCCACAAACCGGCGGCACCCAGAAAACGCGCCACACGTTCGGTCGGACGTGCGCCTTTTGCCAGCCAGTCCTTGGCCTTTTCCGCATCCAGAATGACCCGGTTTGGATCATCCTTGGCCAAAAGCGGATTATAGGAACCAATCCGCTCAATATAACGCCCGTCACGCGGTGCGCGTGCGTCTGCAACAACGATACGGTAAAATGGTCTTTTCTTTGCCCCGTGACGGGCCAGTCTGATTTTAATTGCCATGAGTTTTTCCTTTTTGACAGTTTGTATTGATTTCTCTTTGCGAGCCCCAATAGCCCGCCACTTCATTTTAGTTCCCGGTTGTTCGCCTTTGGCTCACGCCTCGCCTCTTGTGACGGGCCAGTCTGATTTTGATTGCCATGAGTTTTTCCTTTCAGGTTTCGCTTAATTCCAATGTCTATTTTTTCTTTCCAAACGGATTGCCGCCACCCAGACCCGGCAGACCGCCGCCAAGGCCCGGCAGGCCGCCTTTCCCGCCAGGACCTTTTCCACCCAGACCTGGCAGGCCCCTGGGCAGTTCCCCGCCCATTTTCTTTTGCATTTCTTCCATCATGGACGGGTCCATCTCGGGCAGGCCGTCCGGGCCGGCACCGAAGCCCTTCATCAGGCCGCGCATGCCACCCTTGCCCATTTTCTTCATCATGTCGGCCATGCCCCGGTGCATTTTCAGAAGCTTGTTGACCTCGGCGACGGTGACACCGGAACCGGCGGCAATACGTTTCTTGCGCGAGGCCTTGATCAGCTTCGGATGCGCCCGCTCCCACGGCGTCATGGAATAGATGATTGCCTGCTGACGGGCCAGCAACCTGTTGTCCAGACCGCCCATCTGGTCCATGGCCTTGCGCATTTTGCCCATTCCGGGCATCAGCTTCATCAGGCCACCCATGCCGCCCATTTTGTTGATCTGGCCAAGCTGTTTGGCAAGGTCATCCAGATCAAACTTGCCCTTCTCCATTTTCTTCTGGAGACGTTTGGCTTCCTTCTCATCAATGACTTCGGCAGCTTTTTCAACCAGGGCAACGATATCGCCGCGCCCGAGTATCCGCCCGGCCAGGCGTTCCGGGTCAAACACTTCCAGCCCGTCCAGCTTCTCGCCCGTACCCAGAAACTTGATCGGCAGGCCGGTCACCGCCCGCATGGACAAAGCCGCCCCGCCGCGCCCGTCCCCGTCAATCCGGGTTAAGACAAGACCGGTCAAAGGCAGGCGCTCGTGAAAGCGTCTGGCGGTCTCGACCGCATCCTGTCCGGTCAGGCTGTCGGCCACCAGCAGGGTCTCGACCGGTCGGGCCTCTTTGGCCACGGCAGAAACCTCATCCATCAGCACGTCATCAATGGTGGTGCGCCCGGCCGTATCCAGGAACAAAACATCATAGCCGCCAAGCCTCGCCTCCTTGAGGGCGCGCTTTGTGATGGTCAGCACATCCTCGCCCGGCACAATCGGCAGAAAGCCGACCCCGGCCTGCTCGGCCAGAATGCCGAGCTGCTCCATAGCGGCCGGACGGCGCGTATCAAGCGAGGCAAGCAGGACTTTTTTCTTAAGCTTTTTCTTCAGATAAAGCGCCAGCTTGCCGGATGTGGTCGTCTTGCCCGAACCCTGCAGGCCTGCCATCAGGATCACAGCTGGCGGGCGGGTCGAAAGATTGAGCCTGGAGGAGGCGGGTGGCTCTTCACCCTCTTCCATCTTGCCGCCCAAAACCTCAACCAGGGCATCATGCACGATTTTGACAATCTGCTCGCCCGGCTTGACGGCCCTTATGACCTTTTCGCCGACGGCCTGGGCCCTGACCTGTTCAATGAAGTCCTTGACCACAGGCAAGGCCACATCGGCTTCCAGAAGCGCGACGCGAATCTCGCGCATGGCGGCACTGACGTCTTTTTCCGACAGCGCCCCGCGCCCGGTCAATTTGTCAAAGACGCCACCAAGGCGGTCTGATAAGGCTTCAAACATGGCTCACTCCATTTCCCATACGCCAAAGAACTCCGGTGGACATATGATGTCAACCCGAGGACCCCGTCTGTCTCCTCCACCTGTGTGCGGGCTCGGACAGCTCAGAGCGAAGAGACCTTCGCGTGATTGGGATTTGGCGCGGCTTATAAAAGCGCCGCCATGCTGTGTCAAATGTTAAATCAGGTCTTCGGATAGGCGACCTTGACCGCCCTGACGAAACCCTTGCGGCGGCGGATGCGGGTGAAATAGTCTTTGACATTGCCCTCCGGGATGGCAAAGCCGCACATTTTCTCCGCCCAGCTCGCGCACTGGCCAAACAGAATGTCCGGCACAGTAAAGTCCTCGCCCATGACGTATTTATTCGTACCCAGGCGTTCGCTCAAATGCGCAATCGCTCTGTCCCACTCATCCGAGCAGGCACATTTGGCCCCTTCCGAGCGTTGCTCTTTGGGCAGGAAACGGTCATGTTTGGCCCAGACCCAGCAGGCATGGTCAAACTCATCTGCGGCCAGATGAATGAAGCTGTCCATTTTGGCCCGCTCTATTGAACCGCACGGATAGGTCATTTTACCCGCACGGTCGGCAAGGAACTGGCAGATGGCTACAGAATCGATGATGATATCCTCACCAACTTTAAGCGCGGGAACCTTGCCGGACGGATTATATTTTTGCATCTCCGGACTGCGCGGGGCCAGGTTCAGGAGTTCGTACTCAAGTCCAAGCTCTTCCAGACACCAGACCACCCGGAAAGCCCGCGTTTGCGGATTGCCAATAAGTGTATACATGTTTCTCTCTCCTGACTTTTCCCCATTCATATGTGTTTTTGCGCAAGGCGGGTATCACATTCATGTGAAGTTTTACCTGGGATTTTGTTCCGACATTTTCTTAAGCTGTTTGCGCACCTGTTTTTTGACCAGCTTGCGTTGCTGTCGCTCTTGTGCCTTTCGGTTGACAAAATCGCGCTGTAAGGCCCGCAATTCATATAGAAATTCCATCAGAAAGGCTGTGGACATGCCAAACACAATCATGCCATTGGCCGCAGACAGGGCAACCAGGATTCGCCAGCGCAGCACAGGTGTAATATCGCCATAGCCGAGTGTGGTAACATTCACCGTCGCAAAATATATGGCCTCTTCCAGAGACGGGGAAATCTCCAGCCACAGAAACAGGCAGGCCCACATCCAGGTGGTGATACTGACCCCCAGCATAACCATAATGACCACAACAATCAGGGCCAAAATCAGTTTCAAAACACGCGGCGGACATTCCAGCCAGGCCTTCAGGCGCATAGACACCGTCTCAACAGCACCAATGACAACCGCCTGGATGGCTATGGATATGGTGATGAGTATTCCGCCAATGACAAGCTGATGTACCATAAATGCACTATAGACAGATTGGCGGAAACGCAAAGCCCTAATGCCGGAAGTGCCTCATTCCTGTAAACACCATGGCAAGGCCCGCTTCATTGGCCGCCTCAATCACTTCCTTGTCGCGGATGGAGCCGCCGGGCTGGATGACGCAGGCCGCCCCGGCTTCTGCTGCCGCCAAAAGCCCGTCAGCAAACGGGAAGAAAGCATCCGAGGCCACCGCCGTGCCGTGCAAATCAAGCCCGGCCTGTTCGGCCTTGATGCGGGCAATGCGGGCGGAATTGACCCGGCTCATCTGCCCGGCCCCCACGCCAATAGTCATGCCGTCTTTGGCATAGATGATGGCGTTGGACTTGACAAATTTGCACACCTTCCAGGCAAAGAGCAGATCGCGCATCTGGGTCTTTGTCGGCTGTTTCTCTGTGACCACCTCCAGCGTCTCATGCAGCGCCAGATCCGCGTCCTGCACCAAAAGGCCGCCAGTGACCTTCTTATAGTCAAGGCGCGGTGTCGGCGTTTTCGGCCAGTTGCCGCATTCCAGCAGGCGGACGTTTTTCTTCTTCGCCACCGCCTTGCGCGCCGCCTCGCTTATGGTCGGGGCGATGATGACCTCGACAAACTGGCGCCTGATTATCTCGCCCGCCGTCTCCCCGTCCAGCGGCCCGTTAAAGGCAATAATGCCGCCAAAGGCGCTTTCCGGGTCGGTCGAGAAGGCACGTTCATAGGCTTCCAGATTATTCTTTCCCAAAGCCACCCCGCACGGATTGGCATGTTTGAGCACGACACAGGCCGGGCCATCCGTCTCCAGATCAAACTGCTTGACACATTCCAAAGCCGCGTCCGTATCCATAATATTGTTATAGGAGAGCGCCTTGCCCTGAAGCTGGCGGGCGGTGGAAATCGAGGCCTCATCTTCGTCTGCAACATAAAAGGCGGCGCTTTGGTGCGGGTTTTCCCCGTAGCGCAGTTCAAGGGCTTTTGAAAACTGGCGGGTGAAAGTGCGGGGAAATTTGGCCGGGCTTTCCGCCTCACCGTCCACGACCGCCCCCAACCAGTTGGAAATGGCCGCGTCATATTGGGCTGTGCGGGCAAAGGCCTTGTGCGCCAGTCGCAAGCGCAGTTTCGGGCTTGTCTTGCCCGCGTGCTGTTTCATCTCCGCAAGCGCCTCGTCCACACTCTCATTATCGACGCAAACGACGACATGTTTGTGGTTCTTGGCCGCCGCCCGGATCATGGCCGGGCCGCCAATATCAATGTTTTCAACACAGGTGGCAAAATCGGCCCCGCCTGCCAATGTCTGCTCAAACGGATACAGATTGACAATAAGCATGTCGATTTCGGGAATGCCGTGTTCGCGCAGGGCCGCGACATGCTCTCCCTCGTCCCGGTTGGCCAGAAGCCCGCCGTGGATTTTCGGATGCAAGGTCTTGACCCGCCCGTCCATCATTTCCCCAAACCCGGTAATCTCTGCCACCTCCTCAACCTCAAGACCAGCCTGTTTCAAGGCCTTGTAGGTGCCCCCGGTCGAGATCAGGCGGACACCAAAATCCCGTAACGCTTTGGCCTGTTCAATCAGCGCGGATTTATCAGAGACGGAGAGAAGGGCAGTTTTGACCGCCAGCAGATTTTCGGACATGCGAATCACCCATATAGCACGACTGTCCGCTAACATGGTTTGAGCTTTGGGGCAAAGCCCCTCTGGAGCCTAATCGTCTGACAATTCACCATTAGGCCTAAATTCCGGCACCAGGCTGGCCAGGGCTTTTTTAACACCGGCCCGATCCCGCTTTCTGGCCGCATCAAGCAAGGCGTCAATATTTCTGGACAGATTGTCCGGATCGGGGATGGTGCCAACAAACCGCATCACGCCCTTCACATAGGTGGTTTCCAGCGCTTCTTCGGCACTGGTGAGGGTTTCTTCCATCTTTTCACCGGGCCTGAGGCCCGTATAGACAATTTCAATATCCCTGTCCGGCATCAGGCCGCGCAGGCGGATAAGCTGGCGGGCCAGCCTTGTGATATTGACCGGCTCGCCCATATCCAGAACATAGATGGAGGAAACTTCCTTGCGCTGGCCACCGTTTAGGGCGGCAGCCTGCAGGACCAGCGCGGCGGCCTCTTCCTTGGTCATGAAATATCGTGTGACGTTTTTATCCGTGACGGTGACCGGCCCGCCCCGTTCGATCTGCTTTTCAAATAAAGGAATGACCGAGCCATTGGAAGCCAGCACATTGCCAAAGCGCACGGCACAGGAGGAAATATCCGCCTCATTGAGTGAGCTGGCCATGGTGATCATTTCGGCGATACGCTTGGAGGCGCCCATAAAATTATTCGGACTGACCGCCTTGTCCGTCGAGATGAGCGTAAAACTCTCCGCGCCGTATTTAATGGCCATATCGACAATCACCTTTGTCCCGCCGACATTGGTCAGAACTGTGGCAATGGGATTGGTTTCCATCAGCGGCACATGTTTAAGCGCGGCGGCATGGAGGATAATATCCGGTTTTTCGCGGGCGAAAATCTCGTCCATATGCGCCGCATCCCGCACATCTCCAAGCACGGCCCGATATGAGAGGCTTTTATGGGCCTGCATTTCCTGGTCAATATTATACAAATTCATCTCTGATGAATCGACCAGCACCATACGGGCCGGATCGTGAAGCGCGATCTGGCGGACAAGCTCTGAACCGATTGTACCTCCTGCCCCCGTAATCAGCACGGTTTTACCGCGTAAAAATCGTTCAACCGGTGCCGGATCCAGTGAGCGGGCCTGTCTGCCAATCAGGTCTGCCGCTTCAAACGGGGTCAAATCCCCGCTTTGGCCAGGTTTAAGCCGCACAAGCCCCGTACCGAGCGTCGAGGCAAGTTTGACCAGTTCGGCGGCCCTTTTTCGTCCCGTATGTTTGTCCACCAGGATAAGAGTGGGCTTGGTGCCGTGCAGCTTCTCCATACTGGCGACAATACCGGGAATATCATCCAGATTGCCAATGACCGGAACCCCCCGGATGGAGCGGCCCTTGTGCGAGCCACCGGTCTCAATCAGCCCTCTGACATAATAGGGGATATCCCGCTTTTTATGTGCCTCATCGCGCATATAATCATGCAAAGTCTGTGACTTGCCAATCAGAACGGCGGGCGGTTTGGTGTGCTGGCCTTTACGAAACAGGGAACGGACATCGCCATTATAATAGACCATCACCATGGCCCGGCTGGCCACCAGCATAAAAAAGAACAGCGCCCCGGCCACAAAAGGCACAGAACGCGGTAAATATTCCGCCCGGTTGAAAAACACGAACAAAACCAGCGGTGTCAGCACGCTGGCCCAGACCACGGACTGGAACAGGGTGCGGACATCATCAAAGGACATAAACCGCCAGACGGGGCGGTAGGTCTTCATAATCATCCAGACAGACAGAACGGCCAGGGCAAAGATGACGGTGGCGCGAATATCAATATGTTCCGGAGCCAGCTTGCCTTCATAGAAATAGCGCACCCGCATGACGCCATACATGCACAATGCCCCCAACAGAACATCATACAGTGTGACCCATATTTTGGTTAGAGATGCAGCTGTTTTTTTCATCGAAAGTCGGTTTCCATCAGGCGTGACCATCCATAGCGCCAAGACGTTTGAAAGTCCAGCGGACTCGGTTGGAACGGGCCTCGCCGTCTCCATCCGCCCAGGCGTGGCCATATATAACCAGCTGTTCCGTCGGTTGCGGGCGCACGCCTTGCGACAACCACACCGATTTTTCCAGTTTCAAAGGCCCGCCATCTGTGCGAAACCGCCAGCCATGGCCGCCGGGTTGAATGAGCAGGGCGCTGTTTTGATCTCTGGCCAGAGACGCCCTGACCGACGGGTGCAGATGGAAGCGTATGGCAAAGGGGATTTGTCTGTTATGAAGGGGGACATGACCGATCGGGACGAACAACTTATCCTCCCCGCGCAGATCAAAGCCGGTAATATCCATATAAAGCCTGCGCCTGTGATCAAGACCATGTGTTTGAAGATAGCCGGAATGGAACGCCTCCAGCCAGGTGCCGCTGTCTTGCTCAAGTCGTTTGCAGACAACATTCTCCATATCTTCAAGTACAACCTGGCCAAACAGGCGTTCACGCAGGCCGCCTGTGACAATCCGCCCCGCATCCTGATCATTCAGGGTTAATGTGGAGTGGGCCGCCGTGTGTCTGACGATCTGTCGCCATGTGCGGGGCTGATTGGCATTCCAGCCGCAATTGACGATGAGCGGACCATGAGCGGTGGACATCTCAAAGGAAAGCGGGCCGAGATGCGCGTTTTGGTCAAACGGGCGCGGCGGGGCATTGCCGACATCCATAATGAGTGTCGTTCCATTTTTTGACAGACGCTGATACTGACTGTGCGGTGCATAGCCAAAGCCCCGGCTTTTGGTGGGTGTCCGGGCCAACAGCGCCTTTATCTGCCGGGCATTCCCTGTTCCCCCCCCATTAAATGCCGCCATCTGCCCCGGCCCCAGCTGGAAAAAAGACAGCATGGGGCCCAGGCGGTCCATAGCCCGGTGAATTTCCCTTGAGCCGGTTACCCCGCCTTTATCGAGCGCATTTTCCACCGCGATAAGGATTTCCAATGTCGCGATAACATCTTGTGGATTTCGGGAAATATGGCCACCGTCAGAAAGGATTTGCCGCTCAATTTCATCATCGAGCATATCCATGGCCCGGTCAAGCCAGGCGTTTTGCCTCTTTTGAACACAACTGGCGCCAATGACCAGACAGGCGGTCGCTTTTAGGCGCAAAATGCCTTCCGGTGTCTGCCGCCAGCTCTTACGCAACTGGCCCAATTGTCGCAACAGGCTGGTTTCACGCCTTGTCCCTGCGACGTCTTCCGTCTCATGCCCCAAAAGCGCCGTCCAGTTCACAAGCCAGGCAAACAGGCGCTCCGTGAGAATATCCTCCCGCCAGGCAAAGGGATTCCAGCCGCCATAAACATCAATCCAGCGATCAATGAGCCTGCCAGCGCGTAAGGCCGTCTGTGCCTTGAGGCCCGGATTTTTTCTCACATGCGCCCGCGACCGGCCCAGCGCCGTCAGATCATGAAGCCAGCCAAAGCCATGCAGTTTTTCGGCATAGGCCGGGGAAGGGGCCGGCACCGACCAGGGATCGCCATGCGCCCCCACATCCAGAGCCTGAGAGCCCAGCACAAAACGGCCATCCATGATTTTCAATCCCTGGAGCGGGTCGCCTCTATCCGGCATATCCGGCAGGTTAGCCAGGCCGGGCGAGCGGATATTTTTTAGGTACAAACTTCTGAACGGCCCGCCCAGATCACGGGCAAGCCGCCTTCGGCCCTGACGCAAGGCCTGTGCAATAATCTCGCCTGTGCCAATACGTTTGGCCATACTCCTGTCCTGTTTACCACCCGACTGTTTCCCTCAAGCCCGCCTGCTCTAGTCAAAACCTGCATGACATCAAGCACTTTTGACAGACCGGCAGACGCAGTCTGCCAGACGGGTCTTGCCATGTGGTTAATGCCCGGTAAAGAAAAACCCCGCCCCGCTCATATGAGCAAAGGAACGGGGTTTTGAAGCCGAAAAAAGCCTGTATCTATTTGCGGATCGGCTGATAGGTTGGCGGTACATAATCTACAGGCGGAGCCTCATAGCCGGTCGTGTGCTGATCATAGATTGTGACCGTTGGCTGCGTGCCGGAAGTCATCATGCAGCTGCCATCTCCATTTGGTGTCGTCCCGGCGGGACAATCAGCCATCTGGCTGGATGATGTTCCGGAATAGACTGTGCCTGATGAGCTGGTCGTGGACGAGCTGCCGGAATAAAGACCGGTATCACTCGTCATCATGCAGCTGCCATCTCCGTTCGGTGTCGTCCCGGCAGGGCAGGCGGCTGGTGCGCCTGATGTCGTTGTGGTGGTCGTAGTGCCATAATCCGTATAACTGCCCGATGACACGCTCCCGGACTGCAAACATGTGCCGTCCCCGGCCGGTGTTGTTCCGGCAGGACAGGAAACGGGACCGCTATAGCTCTGGCTGGGAGCCTGATAAACAGGGGCCGGAGCCGGAGCAGGTGCCGGGGCCTGATAAACGGGGGCCGGGACAGGTGCCGGCTGGGCAATTACCGCACCGCACGCGGGTGTGCCGCCGCAGCTGCCGCCACTTTCATAATCATAAACACTGCCATAACGGCTGGAGCCCCCGGCTCCGCCCGATGCACAGGCACTTAATGTCAGGCCCGCCACACACGCACCGGAAATCAGTGTGGATTTGAAAATTGAATTCATGCTCATTTTGAGACTCCCATTTTGATACATGTGTATCCGCTTGATGCAAATATGACACCAAAGCCTTAAAATAGCCTTAGCACACAGTTAAATATGGGTCTTTATCCAAAAAATATGGTTAACAGCGCGTGAACGCTGCGATAAAAAACCCGTCCTGACCGCCTTTTTCCTTCATAAAATGCGGCAATATCCTGAAGCAACCGTCAGTCTGTTCTCCCTCCTGCCCCTCAGGACAGTGCGTG
>Ga0256832_1002023_pt1 | contig 13828 bp, 10 predicted proteins | sample 134614metaG_FD_190534 | JGI IMG/M metagenome (GOLD analysis project Ga0256832, IMG submission 190534) | Hydrothermal vent microbial communities from Lau Basin, Pacific Ocean - 134-614 | ecosystem: Environmental > Aquatic > Marine > Hydrothermal vents | place: Pacific Ocean: Lau Basin | collected...
CGATTTCTTCGATCGCGTCGCGTACGCCGTCGAACGGGGAGTACGCGTGATGGTCACCACCAACGGCACGTTGCTCGACGAGCGGACGTGCCACCGCATCGTGGCGAGCGGGCTCGACCGCATCACCATCTCCGTGGATGGCGCCGCGAGAACCCACGAGACCATTCGAGGATTCCCCCTCGCCGACTTGCGACGGAACGTGGAGCGCCTGGTGCGCATGCGCGATGAAGCGGGTTCGAATCTCGGAATCGACATCAACATGACGCTTTGGGAGGAGAATGAGGAAGAGGCCCCGGAGGTCCGACGGCAGTGGGAGGGCGTGGTCGATCGAGTTCAGTTCATCCCCCGATTCGTGGACGCGCCCCGGAGCGTTCCGTGCCGTGAGTTGTGGCGGGGAGCTCTCGTGGTCCTGTCCGACGGGCGGGTGGCGCCCTGTTGCCGAGACAGTGAGGGAGAGCTGACCGTCGGTCATCTCGACGACGGCACTCTCGAGGAGATCTGGAATGGCGAGGCGATGGCCGCACTTCGCGACCGTCACCGGCAGGGCGACTTCCCTCCTCTCTGCGCGCAGTGCGGCGAGTACGCGACCGAGCAGGTTCACCCGCGTTTCTCATGAGGCGTCAATACCTTTCTCTCGGCATGCGTCAGTTGTTCCGCGGTCGCGCGAGGTCGTTGGTCCGCACGGCGTGGCGGACCCGCAGACTTCGCGGACTGACGCGGAGGGGGAGGCCCGCGGGGGGCCCTCTCTTCGCTTCTTTGGTCGTCAACTACACGTGCAACCTTGCCTGCTCCTTCTGCCGCGCCTGGCATTCCGCGGACGGCGCCCGGCCGGGGCGGCCCCTCGCGCCGCGTGACCTCGACCTCGCCTTGGAGGATCTGGCCCGGCTCGGTTGCCTGGGGGTGGGGATCACCGGAGGCGAGCCGCTCCTGCGGAAGGACTTGGGGCGAATCGTGGCTGCGATTCGCGAGCGGGGCATGCTCGTCCACGTCAACACCAACGGGACCCTCCTGGATGATGCCCGGGCGCAGGAGCTGATCGCGTGCGGCGTGGATTCCTTCAACATCAGCGTGGATGCGGCCGCAGCGGAGCTCCACGACGCCCTCCGCGGGCGGGAGGGCGCCCATCGGGGTGCTCTGCAAGGTGTGTCCGCGTTGCTGCGCGCACGGCACGGCGCAAGCAGCCCCCGTGTCGTCGTCGTCTCCGTCGTGGATGTCGCCACCGATCTCGATGCACTCATGGCACTCGCTGAGGGTTTGGGCGTCGACGGCATCGGATTCATTCCGCGCCACGCGTTTGGCGAGGAAATCCAACCTCTGGCTACGCAGGAGGAAGCACGGGCGCTGGTGGCGAAACTCCTGGAGTGGCGCGCCCGGAGTTCCCTCATCGATAACTCCGCGGCCTATCTGGGCCTCTTCGACTCCGCCGTGCTGGGGCGACCCCACGATCTTGTCTGTCATGCCGGCGCCGGACACGTCGTTTTCGACATGCAGGGGGCCGTCTATCCCTGCATGCCATTCAACGAGGCGGACCGTCCCTTCGGAAATCTGCATGAGACTCGACTGCGCGATCTTTGGGACTCACCCGCGCACCGGGCGGTCGTCGCGGAGACGTCCCGCTGCCGCGCCTGTTACTGGAATTGCCACACCGAGATGAATCTGCTCGTGGAGGGGCGTTGATGCTGACCCTGGGCTTCAACTCCACTCATGATTGCGGAGCCGCGCTCGTGGAGGACGGTCGTATCGTCTTCGCGGTGGAGGAGGAAAGACTCACGCGGTGCAAGCATCAAGGAGGTTTCCCGGCTCGATCACTGCAGGCGTGTCTCGACGCCCATGGCGTCGACTGGGCGGACGTGGATGCGGTGGCCCACTACTGGAATCCTCGTGCGGGACTCTTGCGGTTCGGCTGGCACGTCCTCAGGAATCTCCCGAAGTCGCGGACGTTTTTTCGCAGGCAACCGGGGATCTGGAGCCATATGAGCCGGCTTCCTCGGCGCATGCGCGAGGAGTTCGGATTCGAGGGCGAATTCCGTCACGTCGATCATCATCTGGCCCACGCCGCGAGTTGCTTTTTCCCCTCGCCGTTCGAAGAGTCCGCCGTCCTCACCCTGGATGGAACCGGCGAATGGACCACGACTCTCATGGCCGAGGGAAAGGGCACGGAGCTCAGGGTCATCGGGCGCGTCGGCTATCCCCATTCCGTGGGCAAGGTGTACGAAGCCGTCACCCAGTATCTGGGATTCCGCCCCATGTCGGGAGAGGGCAAGGTGATGGGGCTAGCTCCTTATGGGGAGCCCCGTTTCATCGAGTTGTTCCGACGCCTCATGCGAGTGGATCGCCATGGCCGTCTGCGTGTGGACGGGCGCTTCTTCGAATACCAGTACGGGCGAGGAACGAAGTACGGTCCGCGACTCGTCGCCGCGTTGGGGCCCCCCCGACGGCCGGAAAGCGAATTGGAGCCGCGCCACCGGGACATCGCGGCGTCCCTGCAGCTTCGTCTCGAGGAGGTCGCTCTCGAGTTGGCCAGGCGTCTGCGCGTGATGACGGGTCAGCGCCGCCTTTGTGTCGCGGGAGGCGTGGCTTTCAACTCGGTGATGAACGGACGTCTCCTCCGGGAGTCGGGATTCGACGAGATCTTCGTGACGCCAGCCGCCAACGACAGCGGGGCCGGCCTGGGAGCAGCACTTTGGGTTCAGCACGTGCTGAAAGGGGGATGCGAACGGGTCCCCTACCCGCCTCCCGGCCTGGGGCCGGACTTCGACGAGGCCGCCTGCGAGCGGGCCCTCACCGCCGCCGGATTACGGGCCTCGCGTCCGGCCGACTTCCTGGCCGAGACGGCGCGCCGCATCGCACGGGGGCGCATCGTGGGATGGTTCGACGGACGGATGGAATACGGCCCGCGCGCCCTCGGACACAGGAGCATCCTCGCCGATCCCCGTCGCGAAGACATGAAGGACCGCCTGAATGCCCGCGTGAAGCACAGGGAGGGCTTTCGACCCTTCGCTCCCTCGGTGCTCGAGGAGCGTGCCGCGGATTGGTTCGAGGGCGCCCGTTCTTCTCCCCACATGCTCTTCGTGTTTCCGGTGAAGCCGGAGCGGCGCGGAGCGATTCCAGCGGCCTGTCACGTCGACGGTTCGGCTCGGGTGCAGACCGTCGCGCGAATCACGCAACCTCGTTACCATGCGCTCCTGAGGGCCTTTGAGGCGGAGACGGGAGTCCCTCTCCTCGTCAACACATCCTTCAATGTGCGAGGACAACCCATCGTGTGCACCCCCGCGGATGCCATCGAGACCTTCCTCGGAACGGATCTCGACGATCTGGCGCTGGGGGGCTTTCTCCTCTCGAAGGAAGACCTTCCGAATTCGGCCATGTCGCGACGGAGCGCGGTGGAGGAACCCCTGTCGCGATGAACCTCACCCTCGGAAAATGGCTCGATCGCTTCCTCGGGATCCCGTTGGTCTATGCGGCGCGGGGTTTGGAAATCCTTCGCCCGGGCGGGCGGGGTCGGGTGCAGCCCCGGCGCATCCTCATGATCAAGCTCTGGGGCGCTGGGAACGTGGTTCTCATCATTCCCATCATTCGAGCTCTGAAGCGCCGTTATCCGGATGCTCGCCTCGCGTTCCTCACTCTCGAGTCCAACCGCTCCCTGCTCTCATCGATGAAGGAGTTGGACGAAGTGGTCGCCCTCTCGCAGAAGAGTCTCATCGGCTGCGGGGCCAGCGCCGTGGGAGCCGTGCGCTCGCTTCGGCGTTTCTCCCCCGACGTCCTCGTGGATTTCGAGCAGTTTTGTCGCTTGTCCGCCTTGTTGGGCTGGGCGAGCGGCGCACCCCAGCGGATCGGCTTGAAGACGCCGGGCCAAGCACGCGATGGGCTCTATACAGCCAAGGTGCCCTATGACGATCGGCGTCATATGAGTCGGACCTTTCTGGCCGTGGCGCGCGTCCTCGGGCTCGCCGAGGAGTACGCCCCCGAATCCCCGCTTCTGTCCGAACGGGATCACTCCGAGGCGAAGGATCTCATGAAGGCGATCGACGCCCTTCCGGGCGTCGGGCCTCGTCTCGTCTTTCACGTGGGGTCGGGCAAGAACTTTCGTGGGCGCCGTTGGCCGGTGGAATCCTGGGCGGAATTGGCCAGACGCCTCATCGACGGACACGGGGTGCGGATCCTCTTCACGGGCGTCGAGGACGAGCGCGATCTCGTCGATGCCTGTCGCTCTTCCGTCGGACGACCGACCGCCGATGGAGTGGGGCGCTGCGGTCTCACGGGACTGGCGGCCCTCCTCGGTCGCGTGGATGCGCTCTTCAGCAACGACACCGCCCCCGTCCATCTGGCGGGAGCCGTAGGGTGTCCCGTTTTCGGGTTCTATGGTCCCAACACGCCCAGGCTTTATGGGCCTCTCGGCCAGGCCGACACCGTCTTCTACAAAGCCCTGCCGTGCTCGCCGTGTCTGACGAATCTGAACGCCAAGGAGTCGTCGTGTCGTCTGCCCACGTGCATTGAAAGCATCACCGTTGACGAGGTCGTCGCGGCGTTTGAGACGTGGGCGTCTCGCAACGTCGCGGCCCGCTCTTCCGAACGCGAGGAGAACGCCTCATGAGATGGCGTCCCTTGCTCCTGCCGGTCCTGGCCGTTCTCGTCGTCCACGGTGCTGCTCTGAAGAACGGCTTCGTTTACGATGACGGTCGTTTCATCACGGGCAACCCCGCGGTTGTGAGGGGCGTCCCCTTGCCGAACTACTTCACCGACCCTTCGACCTTCTCGGCCGACGAAGTGACGACCGGAGCGTGGCGCCCCCTGCGCACGATCCTTTGGCGCGTCGTCGTCAAGCTCGCCGGTGAGACGCCGGAGCCCTGGGCCTTCCGGCTTTTGAACATTCTCCTGCACGGCCTGGCCGCCGCGCTCCTCGTGAGGTTGCTGCAGGGTGTCGGCATGGCGGCCTGGCCATCGTCCTTGGCGGCCACCCTCTTCGCGGTCCATCCCATGACGGTCGAGGCCGTGGATTGGGTCTCCAGTCTGGCAGAGCCCTTGACGGCGGTGCTCCTTCTCAGTTTTCTTCTCGCACGGCCGAAGATCACCGGCCTTTGGAAGCGCCCGGTGTTTCTCGTCGCGGGGGCCTTCGTCGTGCTGCTGGCCAAGGAGTCCGCCGCCGGTCTGCCGGTGCTTCTCGCGGCCCACGGATTGGCAAGGCGCGAGCGGTTCTCCGCCGTGTTGCGAGACGCCGGTTGGGCGTCGCTCGGTGTCCTCCTTTACATCGTGGCGCGGTGGCGTGTTCTTGGAGAGGGGTTCGGGCAAGAAGAGCGGGACGCCGCGGGTGCGCTGTTCGAAATGGGCCGGGGTTGGTTGGAGTACCTCCGTACCTTTGCGCTGCTCCGGCAACCCGTGTTCGATGAGTACTGGCCGACACCGTCGCCCGCACATCTCGCGGCCGTGGGCTGGGGGCTCATGGCCGTTCTGGCGGTCTGGGGCGCACGAGGGGTTTGGCGGGCGCGCAGGGAGAGCGCGCCGGGGCCCGCCGCCCTCGGGGCGTTGGCCGTCGTCGGCGCATTTCTGCCCGTCATGCAGTGGATTCCCCTGAATATCATCGTTGCGGATCGGTTCGCATATCTGGCGCTGATGCCCGCTTCGGCCCTTGTGGTGGGGGGGCTCTTCCGATGGGCGCCCCGCAGGGCCGCCGCGTGGACCGCGGGCGCCATCCTTCTCGTGAGCGCGGGTCGCGCCCTTGTGGCCGAGCGCGCTTGGCGCGACGACGAGCAGCTGTGGAAAGCGGTCCTTGATCGGCGCGAAGAGATGTCGATCTCGGGGCGCCCCTCTTGGTACCTCCGTGCTCGCTTCAACTGGGGACGGGCGGTCTTCGATCGCTTTTCCTCCGCCGAGGCAGCCAGAGATTCCAAGGAATTCGACGAGGCCTTCGCGGCCCTTCGCGAGGGCTATCAGGTCGCCCCGGGCGGGGCCGTGCGATTGGCACGAGCTGCGTTGCGCATGCATCGGCCCGTCGTCGCTTTTTCGGCCGCCGCTGAATCCATCTCGCGGGCATTGGGCGGAGATGCGGTCGCACGACGCAATCTGGACGCCGCTTTCACCATCATGGAGGCGGCCCTGATCCAGGATGTCATGAACGCCCCTCCGGACCAAAAGCGCGTCCGCGCCCGCGCGGCGCTGGCGGCGTTGGAGAACCCAGAGTTCGCGCTCGCCAGGCGGCTCGGCACCGCCGGCCCGTTCCTTCGTCGGCGGCTCGTCCAGTTTCTCAAGATGAGAAAGACACTGCTGGAGATCCTCGGACGGGGGAAGGATGCATGAAGCGCTGGATCGCCTTGGCCTCCGACGTGGCCCGATCGAATCTCATGGCCCACCGTCTTCCCTTCAAGCTGACCATGGCGGTCAACTACACCTGCAACTGCCGCTGTCCCATGTGTTCCATCTGGGAGCGTACGAGCGAGGGCGAGATGTCGCTTGCCGAAGTCGAGCGGTTCTTTCGTCGCAATGGACGATGGTCGTGGATCAATCTCACCGGCGGCGAGATCCTCATGAAGAAGGGGGCGCCGGAACTCATCGACCTCGTCCTGCGTCACAACAGGAGGCTCTTCCTTCTCGATTTTCCGACCACGGCGTTCGCCCCGGATCGCTTGCTCGAGCTGGTGAATCGGGCCCTGCAGGGAGGCGTTCGGCGTCTTGGAGTCACCGTGAGTCTCGACGGCCCTCCCGCACTCCACGACCGACTCCGCGGGGTCCCTGGGCTCTTCGCAAAGGCCATGGAGAGCATGAAGCGACTGAGAGATCTCGACGAGCGACGTCTCATTGCCAAGTTCGGGTTCACTCTTCAGGAGGCCAACTGCGATCAGTTGGAGGCGACGATCACCGCCGTCCGGAAGGAGATTCCCGAAACGACGGCAAGTGATTTTCATCTCAACGCGGCGCAGGTGAGCCCCCACTACTACGGAAACGCGGAGGGGGGCGAACGGGGGATCTGGGGCAAGGAGGGGGGGAGCGAGTCGTGGGCGGACGTGGTGGGCGGGCATCTTGGTCGCCTCGAGGGCCGTGGACCGGTGAGCGTTCTCGAACGCCTTTTCTTGAAGGGGCTCGTGGACTACCTTCATACCGGGCGGAGCCCGGTCACGTGCTCGTCGCTCGGATCCTCCGTCTTCGTGGATCCATTCTGGAACGTATATCCCTGTGTGTCCTGGGACCGTCCCCTGGGCAACCTCAAGGAGGCGGATTTCGACCTGGAGTCCCTCATGAGGCGGCGTATCGTTCGTGATGCGAGGGAGGAGATCGTGAAGCGGGAATGTCCGGATTGCTGGACGGCGTGCGAGGCCTACCCGTCCCTGTTGGGGCACGGCCTCGGGAGCGCGGGCTTGGCGCTCAAGCGAGGAGCGAACGAAACATGCGACAAGTGACACCTCGATTTCTCGCGGTCTGCGGAGTGTTCCTCCTCGCCCAGGGGCTCCTCGCCCAAACGCCTCCTCTCCCGACCCAGCCTCCCGAGGCCCAGGATCCCGCCGAGCGGGTTCTGAGGGAGGTGGACGCGCGGATTCATTGCCCCCGCCTCGAGGGCATGAAGGACGTCAGCTTCCTTTGGCAGTTGGAGGGGACGGGGCCCTTTCAGGCCCTGTCCAACATCTGGATCAAGTACGCCTGGAAGGCGCCGGCAAAGGTCCGGATGGAGTACGTCCACGCGGACGGAACGCCCCTCGAGACCTTTCCCGAGTTCGCCAAGACGCCCCAGGGCGAGGCGCTCTTCAAGCATCTCGAACGGCAGCTCCACGGGATGGCCCAGACGCTGGTCATCGGGATGCCGCTCCAGGTCATCTACAAGGACTACTACAAGGAAGTGAAGACCCGAGAGGTCAATCACAAGGTGGAGTACAGACTCGTCCTTCGGCCCAAGGCGAAGAAGGCGTTCACCCGCGTCGAGATCCGCATCCGGGACGGCCTTCCCCGCGAGTTCATCAAGACCGATGCCAAGGGACGCGTCATGACGAGCCGTTTTCGGTTCGAGAAGCGCGGAAAGAAATGGCTCGTCACGGGCATGAAAGTCGAGCAGGGGGGGCAGCTTCTCATGGACGAGTCCTACCACTACGTCCTCAAGAAAGGCCTCCTCGTTCTCCAAGAGATCGAACGAGGTGTTCTTCGCGGTGAAAAGCGGAAGGTCAAGGTGCGCCTCGAAGACCTGCGCGTGAACCAGGGGCTGAAGGACAGCGACTTCGAGCAGTCCTGAGGTCCTTGGGCAAAGGTCGCCTCGGGGAGTGGCTTCAAAGAAGTTTCTCGAGGTTCTCCACGGGCCGCCCCAGCACCGCTTGCTTGCCCTTGACGAGGATCGGCCGCTGAAGAAGCGTCGGGTGCTCGGCCATGAGCCCGATGAGTTCCTCGTCGCTCGCATCCGCGGGGACGCCCAGCTTCTTCGCATCGCGGGTTCGAAGGAGCGCGTGAGGCGACATGCCGAGTTTCCCGAAGATCTCCTTCAGCTCGTCCCGTGACAAAGGCTCCTCTGTGTACTCGCGGTACTGGTATTCGGCGCCCGATTCCTGGAGCAAGGCGACCGCCTTGCGACAGGTCCCTCACGTCTTCTTGCAGATCAACGTCATCATGTTCGTCTTCTCCCAGGGGCTCATGGTTTCGGAGTCGTTTTCGTTCGGTCTCAAACGCAGCGGAGCTGCTTCTCCGCGTCCACCTCGTCCCGATTGATGAGCTGGATCGCCGTTCGGCAGGCGTCGCTGACGTGATGATCGTGGGGGAGCGCCCACGAGAGTTGCCGCAGAACCTGGATCGTGAGCCTGAAGGCGCGAACGAGATCTCCGTCCTGCATGTTCGTGAGGCCACGGAGCCTTTGGAACGTGTCGCCCATCATCCATGCCTCGAGAACGAGGGAAAGCCCGAAGTCCAAGGGTTTGAGCAAATGCTCGCGGCCGCACTGCGATTCCGACCGTCGAAACGCTCGTAGCCGTTTCGCGGCCCGATTGACCACGGGGGAGGGGAGAGCCGAGGACTGGATGCGCTGCGGTGGACCTCCTCGAGATCTCTCCTCGTAGACGATGGATGCGGCCAGAAGAGCGCATTGGAGCGGATCGAGATCCTCGAAGCAACCCTCCCAGAAGAGCTCGGTGAGGTGGATTTCGAACCCGGCCAGGCGGGTGCAAAAGCGCCCCTTCCCGGTCAGCCCGTCGTCGTCCAGGTAGTTGCGCCCTTGCAGGACGGCGAGCGCCTGGTGGAGGCTCTTGATCGCGTGTTTCGGCGACTTGCGCTGGAAGGCGCTGAAGCTCTTCTTCACGGCTTCCTCGACGCGATCGCCCATGAGTCGCTTCAGGTTCAACGTCGTGGCGTAGCCCAAGTCGAACTGGCTGATGACGGCGCCGGGATTCTTGTGCAGGATCGCATTGACGATCTTCGGCGTGTCGCGTTCGGGGTCGAGGATGGCGTAGACTTCGCCTTCGGTGTCGATCCCCTGGCGTCCCGCCCGTCCGGCCATCTGGCGGAAGCTGAGCGACGACATGGGCTTCATATCCACGCCGTCGAATTTCCAAAGGGAGTCGAAGACAACACAGCGCGCCGGCATGTTCACCCCGAGCGCGAAGGTCTCCGTCGTGAAGAGGAGCTTCACGAGCCCGGAGCAGAAGAGGCGTTCCACGATGTCCTTGAAGATCGGCATGATCCCGGCGTGGTGGTAGAGCACGCCCCGTCGGGCGTGCTCGCGGAGAACCGGCGTCGCGGGATGGGTGGATGCTCCATAGCGCTTCACGAGATCGTCGAAGAGTTTCAGAACCCTTCGTTCTTCGTCAGGCTCGAGAAGTTTCAGTTTTCTCTGGTAGCGACGGGCGAGCGTCTCGCACTTTCTTCGACTGAACGAAAAATACAGAAGCGGCATGCGGCGATCACGCACGAGCATGCGAACGAGGTCCCGTTTTCTCTGTGGAGGACGATGGCGGCCACCACGTCGGTCGCGGTGATGATGGCGAACGGTGCGCGCCTTTTGCCGCGCGAAGGTGAGGTGTTGCTTGAGATCTTTCGGTTCGAAGATGCCAGGCTCGTCGAGAAAGAGAAACCTGTGAAGCGGGACCGGCCGCTCGCTCGTGTGAACGAGATCGACGTGCGTGTCGCGGATGGAAGTCATCCAGTCCGTGAGTTCGTCCAGATTGCCGATCGTCGCCGAGAGTGCAATGAAGCGGATGTTTGGCGGGGCGAAAATGATGGTCTCTTCCCAGACCGACCCTCGATCGGGATCTCCGAGGTAGTGGACTTCATCGAAGACGAGGTAGTCGATGTTGTCGAGTCGCTTGACGTCCTCGAAGATCGTGTTGCGAAAAATCTCGGTTGTCATGATGAGAATCGGCGCGGTGGGGTTGATCGTCACGTCGCCAGTCATGATCCCAACCTTGTCGTCCCCGTAGCTCTCCATGAAGTCTCGATACTTTTGGTTGGACAGCGCCTTGATGGGGGAGGTGTAGACGATGCGTCTTTGGTTTCGGAGCGCCGCGTCGATGGCGTACTCGGCGATGACCGTCTTCCCGGCGCCTGTCGGCGCCGAGACGATGACGGAGTGCCCCCGCTCGATGGATTGGATCGCCTGTTCCTGGAAGGGATAGAGCTCAAAGCCCTTGTATCTCATGGCCGAATCTGACCGGAAGTCGGGATCTCGTCAAGCCTTGAAGTCCCTGACCGCGCAAGCCCGAACGAGGTCGCGTTGCCGGTCGCCGAACCCCGTTGCTATGCTGGTTTCGACCTTTGAGGAGCAGTTTTCACATGGCAGGTCACTCCCATGCAGCCAATATCCGCCACCGCAAGGCGGCGGTGGACAAAAAGCGCAGCAAGATTTTCTCCAAGATTGCTCGGCGCATCATCGTGGAGGCGCGTCTGGGCGATCCCGACCCGGAAACGAACGCGGCCCTGCGGCTGATCGTGGAAACCGCACGTGCCGCGAATATGCCGAAGGACGTCATCCAGAGGAATATCGACAAGGGTGCGGGGGTCGGAGCGGACGCCGTCTCCTACGAGGACGTCGTGTACGAGGGATACGCCCAAGGAGGCGTCGCCGTGATGGTGGAGGGGCTCACGGACAATCGCAACCGCACGAGCCCTGAGATCAAGAAACTCTTCGAGCGGGCGGGCGGCAATCTGGGGCAGCCCGGCTGCGTCGGCTACCTCTTCGAGAGCAAAGCCGTTTTCCTCGTAAAAGGAGAAGGCAAGAGTGAAGACGAGGTCATGGAGGCTGTTCTGGACCTCGGCGCGGAGGACATGGAAGCCGTGGATGACGGCTACATGATTACCGCGGCACCCTCCGATTTCGTGGCGATCAAGGCGGGCCTCGAAGAGAGAGGGTTCGAGCTCGAGCTGGCCGAGGTCCAGAAGCTGGCCCAGAACACCATCGAGATCACCGATGAAGCTCAGGCACGCAAGGTGTTGAAGCTGATCGAGGCTCTCGAGGATCACGATGACGTGCAGAACGTCTCCACCAACCACAGCCTTTCCGACGAACTGGCCGCCAAGCTTGGCGCCTGAGGCGGCCCCAAAAAAAAGCCGCGCGCTCGAGGAGCGCGCGGCCGTTTGAGGCTGGATTCAGCCTGATCCTTTCAGATCAGAAGATGAACCAGTTGAAGCCCAGGCCCAGCTCGAGGAAGGTGAGCGTGGCCGGGGGGTTGGCGCCCATGGGGCCGGCGAGCGCCGACGAGAAGAGCTCGCCCACGGAATCCATGGCGTTCAGGCTCGAGTAGCCGCCGCCGGCAAGAGCGTTCACGAAGCCCGTGTTGGCTCCGTCCGACAGGTCGGTGTCGGTGCCCAAGCCGGAAATGGCCGCATCGTCACCATCGGTCACGCCGACGATGAAGTCGTCGGTATTGGCGGGATCGGGCGTGAGGCCGGAGAGATCCAGGATCACGGTGCCCGCGGGCTGCGCGGGATCGTTGAAGACAGCCTTGAAGTTGCCGGCCGAGGTCTGGGGTCCCCACCAATTCTGGTTGTTGAACTGGCACTCGACCAGGCCGCTCGGCGCTTCGAGGACGTCGTAGGTGGCGCCGCTCGTCGTGCCACCGCGGTTGAGGTCGCTGTAGGCCAAGGCGACGCCGGCGTTGCCCGCCGTATTCCAGCCGTTGAAGAACTCGCCCATGGTCTCCGAGAAGTCGTTGGAACCCGCGACGAACGTGATGAAGCCGTTCGAGTTCATGAAGACGTCGCTGAACACCATCCCGCCCAGGTTGATGGGCGTGATCAGGGGGTGCTGGACGCTGCCATCGTCATTGAGGGTGTAGCTGGTGGTGACGGCGCCGACGGCGAAGACCATGTCTCCAGCCTCCGTGTTGTCGAACATGGGGCTGGCCGTCGGGTCCTCGACGATGCACTGGATGGCGACGCTGGGATCCGCTGCGTTGGCCAAGAACGTGGGGAGGGTGCTCACCAGGTTGAAGTCGCCCGTGCCGTTCGTTCTCGCGAAGGGATCGAGCAGTGTGTTGGCCGTTCCGCCGACTCCGTCCAGAACCAGACTGACGCTGGCAAAGTTCGGACCACCGATGTCGATCGAGTCACCCCAGGGGACGAGGAGCTGGGGGCCGGTGATGGAGAGAGGACTCGCCAGCATGATGACGCCCACGTTGGCGTTCGAACCGCTGCTGACGTGGATGTCCAGGGTGCCCGGCTGTGCCGTGTTGATCATCACGGTGTGGGCCACCGGGTCGGAAACGCTGGGCTGGACGCCGTTGATGTCGAGGGACGCGTTGGCGTCGTTGATGGTGAGCTGGGCCTGGGCAGCGGGGGCCAATGCCAGGGCTGCCGTCAGGGCCAGGTAGAGAAACGATTGCTTTTTCATCTAAGAACTCCTTGTGATGCCGCGTCGAGCGCGGCCTTCATTCGATTTCGGGAATGGCCTGGGAAGGCCGCTGTTGTTGCTTTCAGGGTTAGGGAACGACCGTCACTTCCACGGCGTTCGAGATCGCGACCACCGAGGGCCCGCCCGTGAGATTGACGGACTGGAAGGTGGAGACGACGCCGAGAGGGAAGTTGGAGGACAAAGGCAGGCTGAAGTTCAGCTCGCCGTTGCCGTCGAGGCGGAACAGGACGTCCGGGAGGGTCGAGAGGTTGCCATCCGCGACGAGGACGATGCCCATGGGGATGCCGCCCATGCCGACCGGACCGCCGATATCGAGCTGTCCGATCCCGGGGAACGCCGCGACGCCCGGGTTGAGGGCTCCGGCCAGAAGAACGACGGGCTGGCCCGCCGCGCCTTCGAAGTGGAAGTCAATGCTGGTGCCCTGACTGATGTTCGTGAAGAACGGGCCGTTGATGGGAGCCATGGTGTTGGGGTCGGTGCCGCCCACGCCGATGCCGTTGACTTCCTTGGCGCCGTTGATGTCGAGGACGGCGAGGCCGGGCTGAGGAGCCTGACCGTTGCCGGCGACGATGGGGCCCGTCGAGTAGTAGATCGTGCCGTTCCAGATGCGGGACGAACCGCCCGGGTTCATGGGGTCGGAGCCGGTGCCGAAGGAGCCGGCGAACGCGTAGACGCTTCCCCAGCCCTCGTAGATGTCGAGGAAGGAGTCGGAGGCCGCGACGCCGCCCCAGTTCGCGCCGTTGGTGTAGTTCATCGCCGTGCCGTTGTTGACCGTCACGTAGAAGCCCTGGCGCTGACCGGGAGTCAGGGGGATGGCGAGACCCGCCGCCAGGTTCGTCGCGACGTTCGTGCCGGCCGAGACGACATTCGCGATGGTCGCCACGAGGGTCCACTGGTTGCTGTCCGAGTCCGCGCGGAGTCCCATGGACGGCCCCATGGTCGGGGTCTGGGCGATGCTGCCCGGATTCGTGGCCGTCGGGTCGACGTTGACGATGTAGATTTCGACATTCCACGTACCTG
>Ga0256832_1002024_pt1 | contig 13827 bp, 14 predicted proteins | sample 134614metaG_FD_190534 | JGI IMG/M metagenome (GOLD analysis project Ga0256832, IMG submission 190534) | Hydrothermal vent microbial communities from Lau Basin, Pacific Ocean - 134-614 | ecosystem: Environmental > Aquatic > Marine > Hydrothermal vents | place: Pacific Ocean: Lau Basin | collected...
ATCGTTACTGAAACGCGCCGGGCCTCGATTTCCGGCGTGCAGCGCCGTCTGAAGATCGGCTATAACCGTGCCGCCCGCATGATCGAGCAAATGGAGAGCATCGGTATCGTCGGGCCACAACAATCCAACGGTAACCGTGAAGTCCTGGCGCCACCGCCACCGGAAGTATGATGAACACCTGCGCCGTTTCGCTGTCCATACCCGGGATACTTCTGATTAATTCGTCATTCCGGCGAAGGCCGGAATCCATGTTATTGAAGCCACTGGATCCCGGCATTCGCCGGGATGACAGTGAAGAAATTAATCAGTGTTTCCCTAATAATGCAGGTCAACGGGAAGATTCCATGAGGTCGATGTTCTTTTTGCGTCTGTTGCTGGCGCTGTCAGTAACGTTTTCATTTTCGGCTGTCGCCGACCCGGTCAGTGATTATTTCTCGGCACTGAAGACCTTTGAGGCAAATTTCACCCAGCGTGTCGTGGATGCCAACGGTGAACTGGTACAGGAATCCGGCGGGCAGGTCTGGATCAGCAAACCGGGCCGTTTTCGCTGGAATTACAGCACGCCCCACCACCAGGTCATTGTCGCCGACGGCAAGCGCTTGTGGAACTATGACGCAGACCTTGAACAGGCCAGTGTCAGTCCGATCGATGAAACGTTAACAAGCACCCCCGCGATGCTGCTAAGTGGTCTGCGGCCCCTGTCCGAGGTGATGAATACGACATCGATTGGTAATACGGGGGGCGTGGACTGGTTTCGCCTGCAACCGAAAGGGCAGGACGCGGCGGTGGAGGCGGTCAGGATCGGATTGCGCAAGGACCGGCTGGAAGTTATCGAGGTCCGTGACGGTTTTGGCAACCAGACACGCATCCGGTTCAGCGATATCCGACTGAACCAGCCACTTGACCCGGCGCTGTTCAGGCTCGAACTCCCGCCCGGTACCGATGTCATCGGCGCTGCCCCATGAGTGAAGCGCTGGCTGCCTTCAGGCCGCTGGCTGACCGCATGCGGCCGACCAGCCTGGACACTTTTATCGGCCAGATGCACATCCTCGGCCCCGGCAAACCACTGCGGCTCGCCGTGGAAAGTGGTCAGCTTCATTCAATGATTTTCTGGGGGCCACCCGGCACCGGCAAGACCACGCTGGCACACCTGCTGGCGAAAACCTCCGGTGCGGAGTTTGTGGCAATCTCCGCCGTACTGGCTGGCGTCAAGGACGTTCGCCAGGTGGTCGAGATTGCCAAGCAGCGACAGGCGGTCGAACAACGCCAGACGCTGTTGTTTGTCGATGAGGTGCATCGTTTCAACAAGGCGCAACAGGACGCTTTCCTGCCCTTCGTAGAAGACGGGACACTGCTGTTCGTTGGTGCCACCACCGAGAACCCGTCGTTCGAGCTGAACAATGCATTACTGTCACGGGCGCGAACCTACGTACTGCGGCGGCTCGAGGAAGCCGACCTGGTCCGGGTATTGAAACAGGCACTCACTGACAGCGAGCACGGTCTGGCGGCACTTGCTCTCACCATCGATGACAGTCAGCTGCAACAGCTGGCCCGTGCTGCCGACGGTGATGCACGGCGTGCCCTGAGCCTGCTGGAAATCGCCAGTGACCTGGCCGATGAACAGGGCGCTATCGACAGCGCGGTACTGGCTGAAGTGATCGGCGGGGGCGTGCGTCGCTTCGACAAGGGGGGCGAGGCCTTCTACGACCAGATTTCCGCGCTGCACAAGGCAGTTCGTGGATCAGCACCCGACGCCGCCCTGTACTGGCTGGCGCGCATGATCGATGGTGGCTGTGATCCCCTGTACGTGGCAAGACGGGTGGTACGCATGGCGTCGGAAGATATCGGCAATGCCGATCCCCGTGCACTTGCCCTGGCGCTCGACGCCTGGGAAACCCAGGAACGGCTCGGCAGCCCGGAAGGCGAACTGGCCATTGCCCAGGCCGTAACCTACCTGGCCTGTGCCGCCAAGAGCAATGCGGTCTATATGGCGTGGAAAGCCGCCATGAAAGATGCCCGCGAACGGGGTTCACTGGATGTGCCCCTGCACCTGCGCAATGCGCCGACCCGCCTGATGAAAGAGCTTGGCTACGGCAAGACCTACCGCTATGCCCACGATGAGCCGGACGCCTACGCAGCCAATGAAAACTACTTCCCCGACGCGCTGGCGGGAACACGCTATTACCGGCCGGTCGAGCGCGGCCTGGAAATAAAAATTGCCGAAAAGCTGGCCCGCCTGCGTGAACGGGATCGCCACGAGGCCGACAAATGAATGCGTACCGGCAAGCCTTCCGGTATCCTTCGCGCCCATGAGTCAGGTACTTGCCATTGCCGGTGGCGGCGCACTCGGTGCGGTGTTGCGTTACTGGGTATCCACCGCGGTTTATGCCATGGCGGGGCGCGGCTTTCCGTATGGTACGCTGGCCGTTAATGTCCTCGGCAGTCTGGTGATGGGGTTCCTGTATATCTGGCTGCTGGAGCGTTCTTTCGGAAGTGCCGGTATGCGCGCCTTCATGTTGATCGGCTTGCTCGGCGCCTTTACGACCTTCTCGACCTTTTCCATCGAGACACTGATGCTCATGGAAGGCGGACAGTATGTCCGCGCCCTGGTCAACACCCTGGCCAGTGTGGTGCTGTGCGTGGCAGCCGCCGCACTTGGCGTTATGTTAGCGAGGCAGCTATGAACTGGGAAACCGTGACATTTGTGCGTGTCTACCTCACCGAGGCGGACAAGACACTGGAGCCGTTGCTGAAGCGGCTACACGATGAAGAAAAAGTCCGTGGCGTAACGGTATTCCGTGCCGTAAGTGGCTTTGGCGGCAGTGGCCGCCTGCACACCGCTTCGCTGGTCGATTTGTCGCTGGACCTGCCGGTCACCGTGGAATTCTTCGATACGCCGGAAAAAACAGATCGTATCCTGGAACATGTCAAAGACCTTGTCGGTGCCGGACACATCGTGCGCTGGCAGGCCGAAATGAATCACTGAACAAGAGAACAACATGCTCGACCCGAAACTTTTCCGAAATAATCTTGCCGGCGTTGCCGCACAACTCAAACGGCGTGGCTTTGAGCTCGATACCGCCGCCATCGAAGCCCTGGAAACGCGCCGCAAGGCCATCCAGGTAAAAACCGAGTCCCTGCAGGCCGAGCGTAACAGCCGTTCAAAGGCGATCGGCAAGGCCAAGGCGGCAGGCGAGGATATCCAGCCGTTGCTGGACGAAGTTGCCGGCCTGGGCGAGCAACTCAATGCTGCACGGCACGAACTGGAAGACGTTCAGGCAGATCTGGATGCCATCCTGATGGCCATACCGAACATCCCGCACGAATCCGTGCCGGTGGGAAATGACGAGGCGGACAATCTCGAAGTCCGGCGCTGGGGAGAACCACCTGCGTTTGATTTCGAAGTGAAGGACCATGTCGATATCGGCGAAGCCCTGCACGGTATGGAATTCGATACCGCCGTCAAGCTGTCCGGTTCACGCTTTGCGGTACTGCGCGGTCCTCTCGCGCGCCTGCAACGTGCGCTGACCCAGTTCATGCTCGACACTCATACGGGTGAACACGGTTACCAGGAATGTTATGTGCCCTACCTCGTCAATGCGGACAGCCTGCGTGGGACAGGGCAGTTGCCGAAGTTCGAGGAAGACCTGTTTGCCACCCGGGGCGACGATCCGTTCTACCTGATTCCGACCGCCGAAGTCCCGGTCACCAACCTGGTACGTGACGAGATCGTGGAGGCAGATGATATGCCACTGCGCCTGACTGCCCACACACCCTGTTTCCGTTCCGAAGCCGGCTCCTATGGCAAGGATACCCGGGGCCTGATCCGGCAACACCAGTTCGAGAAAGTTGAAATGGTGCAGATCGTGCGCCCTGAAGATTCCTACGCGGCCCTGGAAGCACTGACCGGTCACGCGGAAACCATCCTGCAGAAACTCGAACTCCCGTATCGTGTCGTGACACTGTGCACCGGCGATATCGGGTTTTCCGCTGCCAAGACCTATGACCTGGAAGTCTGGCTGCCCGGTCAGCAGGCCTACCGTGAAATTTCCTCCTGCAGCAACTGCGAGGCTTTCCAGGCAAGGCGTATGAAAGCCCGCTGGCGCAACCCGGACACCGGTAAACCGGAGCTGGTGCACACGATCAATGGTTCAGGACTGGCGGTCGGGCGTGCACTGGTGGCGGTACTGGAAAACTACCAGCAGGCCGACGGTTCCGTGCGTATCCCCGATGTGCTGCAACCGTACATGGGGGGCATAACGTGCCTTGCTGCCCAGGGGAACCCAGGTTAAGGCATTGGTTGGAGTTGCCCTAGTTGCCGATCTCGATCAGGGTCTCATCCGGGTTCACACTGTCGCCCTTGGCAACATACACTGTCTTGATGGTGCCATTGATCGGTGCCTGGATTTCCGTTTCCATCTTCATGGCTTCCGTGATCAGTAACGGATCACCGGCGGATACCTTGTCACCGACCTCGACCAGTACATCGATGACAGTACCGGGCATGGAGGTGGCGACATCACCGGGACTGACGGCACGCGGGCGTTTGCTGCCCTTGATCGATGTCGTGTCACTGTCCTGCGTTTCCAGTTCCGAGAGGGTTTCCACCAGCACTTCCTCGGGCACTCCGTCGACGGTCATATAGAAAGGGCGTTCCTGTTGCCCGGGGTGGCCGGTACCGGTGATCTGGATGTGGTAGGTCTCTCCGTGCAGGGTAACATTGAACTCGGTCGGTCGGGGTTGTGACGCCACGTCACTGGCGAGAGGTTCCAGTGGTTCGGGGGCGAGAATATCGGCGTTACGTTCGGTGAGGAACTCCCGGCCCAGGTCAGGGAACATGGCGCAGGTGAGAACATCTTCCTCGCTATAGGCAATGTCGGCGGTTTCTTCACGCAGGCGATCCATCTCATCATCGAGCAGGTCGGCGGGGCGTACGTCGATAACGTCCTCGTTGCCGATGGCCTGCTGCCGGACCATGGCATTGACCCGGCCCGGTGCGCGTCCGTAGCGGCCCTGCAAATACAGTTTTACTTCGTTACTGATCGTCTTGTAGCGCTCACCGGTAAGTACGTTCAGAACCGCCTGGGCACCGACAATCTGTGAAGTCGGTGTGACCAGCGGCGGGTAACCCAGGTCTTCGCGCACGCGGGGAATTTCCTGCAGGACTTCCTCGATACGGTTCAGGGAACCCTGTTCGCGCAACTGGGTGTGCAGGTTGGAAATCATACCGCCCGGTACCTGGTAGACCTGCACGCGGGTATCCAGCCCGGTCATCTCGCTTTCGAACTGGTGGTATTTCTTGCGCACCTCGCGGAAGTAGAAACCGATTTCCTGCAGGGCCTTCAGGTCCAGGCCGGTTTCCCAGGGTGTGTTGTGCAGGGCGGCGACCATACTTTCTGTCGGCGGGTGTGAGGCACCGCCGGCAAAAGTCGAGATGGCGGTGTCGATATGCCTGCAACCATTCTCGATGGCCTTCAAATGACACATTTCGGCCACACCGGCGGTGGCGTGCATGTGCAGGTGAACGGGCAGGGACACGGCCGATGTCAGTGCATCGAACAACTCTGCCGTGACCATCGGTGTGAGTAACCCGGCCATGTCCTTGACTGCAATGCTTTGGCAGCCGAGGTTTTCCAGTTGTTTCGCCATCTCCACGAACTGTTCGATGCCGTGTACGGGGCTGGTGGTGTAACAAATGGTGCCCTGGGCATGTTTACCGGCTTCACAGACCGCCCTGATCGCGGTTTCCAGGTTGCGCACATCATTCAGCGCATCGAAGATGCGGAACACATCCATACCGTTGTCGGCGGCACGTGCGACAAACGCGCGTACCACGTCGTCGGAGTAGTGGCGGTAGCCGAGCAGGTTCTGGCCGCGCAGCAGCATTTGCAGTTGTGTTCTGGGCAGGGCTTCACGCAGCTTGCGCAGGCGTTCCCAGGGGTCTTCCTTCAGGTAACGGATACAGGCGTCGAAGGTGGCGCCACCCCAGACTTCCAGCGACCAGTACCCGATACGATCCAGCCGTTCACACACCGGCAGCATGTCTTCGGTGCGCATGCGGGTGGCGATCAGTGACTGGTGGGCATCGCGCAGAATGACATCGGTGATATTGACTTTGCTCATGGTGTTATCAGTATCCTGCATTGGAGGCGATGGTCGCGGCAATGACAGCGGCCAGTTCCCGGGTCGGACGGCTGGCCTTGTAATTGACCAGTTCCGGGTGGTCTTCGACAAAGCTGGTATTGAAACAGGCCGCACGGAATTCCTCCGCATCCAGTACGGCGAGATAGTAGGGGATCGTGGTCTTGACACCATACACGCCGGTATCGTGCAGGGCGCGCCGCGCACGGTTGATCAGTTCATCCCACTCGAGTGCCCACACGGTAATCTTGGCACACATGGAATCGTAATAGGGCGGGATGGTGTAACCGCTGTACATGGCGGCGTCGGTACGCACACCCGGACCGCCCGGCGCGAAGTAACGGGTAATGCGCCCGAAACTGGGCAGGAAATCATTCTTCGGGTCTTCCGCGTTGATGCGGAACTGCATGGCAAAACCACGGCGGCGGATTTCCGACTGGGCAAAGCGCAGCGGCTGGCCGTCGGCAATACGAATCTGTTCGCGGACAATGTCCACCCCGGTAATACTTTCCGTTACCGTGTGTTCAACCTGCAGACGGGTATTCATTTCCATGAAATAAAATTCCCCGTCTTCGGTCATCAGGAATTCCACCGTACCGGCATTGACATAGGCGGCGGCCTCGGCGGCCCGGATTGCCCACTGGCCGAGTTTTTCACGCTGCGCATCGGTGAGCTGGGGTGAGGGGGCGATTTCGATCAGCTTCTGGTGACGACGCTGGATGGAGCAGTCGCGCTCGAACAGGTGAATGGTATGGCCGTGACTGTCGGCGAGAATCTGTACCTCGATATGGCGTGGCCGGTCGATGCATTTTTCCAGGAAGATGTCGGCACTGCCAAACGCCTTGGTGGCTTCCGACAGTACGCGTTCATAATTCTTGCGCAGCGCGGCTTCGTGATTGCAGCGGCGAATGCCGCGACCGCCACCACCCGAGGTGGCCTTGAGCATGACCGGGTAGCCAATCTCGCTGGCCAGTGCGATCGCCTCGTCGATCCCCGTCAGGTTTTCATCGCTGCCCGGTACCACGGGCACGCCGGCGGCCTGCATTAACCGCCTGGCCTCGATCTTGTTGCCCATGCGGCGGATGACTTCGGCCGACGGGCCGATGAAGCGGATACCCCGGCGTTCGCAGATATGTGCCAGCTGGGGATTCTCGGACAGGAAACCGTAGCCCGGGTGCAGGGCGTCGCAGCCGGTCGAAACGGCCAGATTGACGATACGGTGTGCATTCAGGTATCCGGCCAGCGGGTCCTGGCCGACCGAATAGGCCTCGCTGGCCTTTTTGACATGCAGGGCATGACGGTCCGGTTCGGCATAAATCGCGACCGATTCGATGTTCGCTTCCTGGCAGGCGCGGACGATACGGACGGCGATTTCACCCCGGTTGGCAATAAGGATTTTCCTGATCAAGCGTCCCCCGTTTTCCCTGTGCGCATTCAGCGGCGCTTCCCTGAGCATAGCGGCATTTCCGGCCAATCATGATGAAATGTGCCAAAGAGCTTGTTTTTCTACGTAAAACCCGTTTCCCTGTCAACTATAGCCGCAACGGCACCGGCTGGCTAACCTGCCGGTTTTTCAATCATTTATCTTTGACACTGGTGTCGGCCAGCGAGTATCATTGCGCGCTTATGTTGGATCGTCTGCCGGAGCAAATTGAGCCCATGGGGCTTGCCGATGTCGGGCGCTCCTTTCGTGGTGTGGTGCCAGTGGACCAATTGGACCGGCTGGCGCCATTACTGGCATCAAGGGAAGGTGAGCTTGAGGTCGAACTCGCGTTTGACCTCGACGAGCGGCGCATCCGGACATTGAAGGGCAGGATCCGGGGCAACGTCAGCCTGGTCTGCCAGCGCTGTCTTGGTACGCTGAGCTTTCCGCTCGACCTGGGCTTCAGCCTTGGCATCATTAACAGTGATGACGAGGTTGTGCGATTGCCGGAAGGTTACGAGCCGATGCTGGTGACCGGCGATCCGTTAAAAACCTTCGATGTCATCGAAGACGAGGTGTTGCTGGCAGTACCGTCTGTCCCGAGTCACGAGGGGGCGGAACACTGCCAGGCAGACCATGTGAACCAGCCGGTACCGGAAAAGGAAAATCCTTTTGCAGTACTGGGAAAACTGAAACGCTGAAAGACGCTTTAGCAAGCAGGAGATACACTCATGGCAGTACAAAAGAGCCGCAAGACCCCTTCCCGGCGTGGCATGCGCCGTTCGCACGACAGCCTGAAGGGCGCGGCGCTGTCTGTCGAGCAGACCACGGGCGAAACCCATCTGCGCCATCACATCAGTCCCGACGGTTACTACCGCGGTCGCAAGGTTGTTAATAAAGACCTCGACTGATCCGCGTTGCGGGTCCCCGGGTATTCGTTATTACTATCAGGACACGCTGCTTCCCGGTCACCGGGGGCAGCGTGTGTTTTTTAGTGCATGACTGAAAAAATCACTATTGCGCTGGATGTGATGGGTGGTGACCACGGCGTCGATGTCGTGTTGCCGGCCGCGAAGTCCGTGCTGGAAAAGCGTGATGATGTCCATCTGCTACTGGTCGGCGATGAGGCGATCATCAACCGTGCACTGGCGGGCCTGGGCCTGACGGATCACCCCCGGTTGAAAATCCGCCACGCCTCACAGCACGTCGAAATGGATGAACTGGCTTCCCATGCCCTGCGCTTCAAGAAAGACTCTTCCATGCGCGTGGCCATCAATATGGTCAAGGAAGGGCATGCCCAGGCCTGCGTCAGCGCCGGGAATACCGGCGCCCTGATGGCGACGGCACGCTACGTGCTGAAGACCCTGCCGGGGATCGACCGCCCCGCAATCTGTACCTCATTACCGTCCATGCACGGGCACACCTGGATGCTGGACCTGGGCGCCAATATCGACAGTACGCCCGAACAGCTGTTTCAGTTTGCCCTGATGGGATCTGTGCTGGCCAGTGCACTGGACCATAGCGAAGCACCACGCGTCGGTCTGCTCAATGTCGGTGAAGAAGAAATGAAAGGCAACGAAACCGTCAAGGAAGCGGCCAGCCTGTTGTCTTCCGGTGAACTGAACTATATCGGTTTTGTCGAAGGTACCGATGTCTATTGCGGAGACGTCGAGGTGGTGGTGTGCGATGGTTTTGTCGGTAATATCGCACTGAAAACCAGCGAGGGCGTTGCGAAAATGATTGCCCACTTCATCAAGAAGGAATTTACCCGCAATATCCTGACCCGCATTGCCGCATTGTTTGCCCTGCCGGTACTGAAAGCTTTTCGCCGCCAGATCGACCCGCGGCGCTATAATGGCGCCAGCTTGCTCGGTTTGCGGGGTTCGGTCATCAAGAGCCACGGCGGGGCGGATGTGCTGGCCTTCAGCAATGCCATCAATGTCGCGGTCGAAGTCGTCGAGCAAAACGTGCCGGAACGCATCAAATCCCGGCTCCAGGTCATTTTATCCAAAAGGCAGGCGGGCTGATGTACGCACGAATTACAGGCACAGGCGGTTATCTTCCGGACAAGGTGCTGACCAACAAGGACCTCGAAAAGCTCGTCGATACCACCGACCAGTGGATACGCGAACGCACCGGTATCAGCAAGCGACATGTTGCCGTGGAAGGGCAGAACACCGTCGACCTGGCCGAGCACGCTGCGCGCCGCGCGCTGGAAGCTGCCGGTCGTGATGCGCAGGACATCGATCTGATTATCGTGGCGACGACCACGGCGGACCGCGTCTTTCCCAGTACGGCCTGCCTGTTACAGAAACGTCTGGACCGTCATGGCTGCGCAGCATTTGATATCCAGGCGGTCTGCACCGGCTTCGTTTACGCACTGGGTGTTGCGGACAAGTTTATCCGCACCGGGTCTGCCAGATGCGCCCTGGTAGTGGGTGCGGAAACACTCTCCCGCGTACTGGACTGGACCGACCGCAGTACCTGTGTGCTGTTCGGTGATGGCGCCGGTGCGGTGATTCTTGAAGCCAGTGAAGAGCCGGGTATCCTGTCGACGCACCTGCATGCCGATGGCGCCTATGAACATCTGCTGACTGTGCCCGGCGGTGTCAGCCAGGGCTATGACAGCCTCAAGGACGGTAACGGCTATGTGACCATGAAGGGTAACGAGGTGTTCAAGGTAGCGGTGAATACACTGGGCCGTATCGTCGATGAAACACTGGAAGCCAATAACCTGGAAAAATCGGACATCGACTGGCTGATACCGCACCAGGCCAATATCCGCATTATCCAGGCGACCGCAAAGAAACTCGGCATGTCCATGGACCATGTGGTGGTGACCGTCGACGAGCACGGCAACACCTCCAGTGCCTCGGTCCCGCTCGCACTGGACGTGGCGGTGCGCGATGGCCGCATCCAGCCCGGTGAAACCCTGCTGATGGAAGCCTTTGGCGGCGGTTTTACCTGGGGTTCCATCCTTCTCAAATTCTGATTTATCCGTCGAACCATGACCCATTCAAAGACACGATCAACGCTTGCCATGGTATTTCCCGGGCAAGGCTCGCAATCCGTCGGCATGCTGTCAGCGCTGGCGGAGGCTTTCCCGCAGGTGGGCGAAACCTTTGCCGAGGCCTCGACCGTGCTGGGTTACGATCTCTGGGAGCGCGTCCAGGACGGGCCGGCTGAAGCCCTGAACCAGACGGCCTGCACACAACCGGCGATGTTGACGGCCGGTGTTGCGACATGGCGCTGCTGGCAGGCAAAAACCGATGCACTTCCTGCGCAGATGGCGGGGCACAGCCTGGGTGAATATACCGCGCTGGTGTGCGCTGGCGCGATTGCATTCAGCGATGCAGTCGGACTGGTGGAAAAGCGCGGTGAATACATGCAGAACGCTGTGCCTGCCGGTGTCGGTGCAATGGCTGCCATTCTCGGGCTTGAGGATGCACAGGTCGAGGCCGTGTGTGCCGAGGCAGCACAGGGCGAGGTCGTCAGCGCGGTCAACTACAATTCCCCGGGGCAGGTAGTGATTGCCGGAAACGCGGCCGCCGTTGAGCGCGCCATCGAACTTGCCAAAGCCGCAGGCGCCAAACGTGCGCTGCCGTTACCGGTATCGGTACCGTCGCATTGCAGTCTCATGCAACCCGCCGCCGAACAGCTTGCCGTCCAGCTTTCATCCATTGAAATACAGTCGCCATCCATACCCGTTATTCATAATGTCGATGCGGTATCACACAGCGATCCGGCCGCCATTCGTAATGTGCTCGCAGCACAACTGTACCGGCCGGTGCGCTGGGTTGACTGCGTACGCACCATGCAGGCAAAGGGTATCGAGACACTGGTGGAAGCCGGGCCGGGCAAGGTGCTGGCCGGGCTGACCAAACGTATTGAAAAATCACTGACGGCAATACCGGTCCAGACAGCAGAAGACCTGGACAAGGCCATCGCCTCAATCAGCTGAACACGAGGGAGCATACGTATGTCGTTGCACGAACAGATTGCACTGGTAACCGGCGCCAGCCGTGGCATAGGCCAGGCGATTGCGCGCACGCTCGGGAAACAGGGCGCAAAAGTTGTCGGTACCGCAACCACGGATAAAGGTGCGGCTGCCATACAGGCGGACTTCGACGCACAGGGTATTACCGGACTGGGACTTGCATTGAATGTGACCGAGGCCGAATCCGTTGATGCCACCATGGCAGCCATCAAGGATGCGTTTGGTGGCTCACCGACCATCCTGGTGAATAATGCCGGTATTACACGCGACAACCTGCTTATGCGGATGAAAGAAGACGAGTGGAATGATGTCATCAATACCAACCTGACATCGGTGTTCCGTCTCAGCAAGGCGGTATTACGTGGCATGATGAAGGCGAAGCAGGGCAGGATTATCAATATTGCATCCGTCGTGGGTTCAACCGGCAACCCCGGCCAGGCCAACTATTCGGCTGCCAAGGCCGGTATGCTGGGTTTTACCAAGTCACTTGCACGTGAAGTCGGTTCGCGGGGCATTACGGTCAATGCGGTTGCGCCGGGCTTTATCGATACGGACATGACACGTGCACTTCCGGAAGAACAGCGCAAGGCGCTGATCGGCCAGATACCGCTGGCACGCCTCGGAGATGTTGAGGATATTGCGGCCACTGTGGCCTTTCTGGCGTCATCACAGGCCGGCTATATCACCGGCGAAACCCTGCACGTCAACGGCGGGATGTATATGCCCTGATAAGGTATGTTCTGGATATATATTGCAACCTATTGTTAAACAAGTTTATTTTAATTCATAAATTACCGCTGCAAAGGCCCGTAAAATAACCGGCGGCAGCGGCAAATTAATGATTACTGGATGACTGGCGTGGCTATGACCTTTTCACTAAAATACGCGCGCAGTCAGGACTGAATATAAATTAACTGAGGAAATTTCAGCGATGAGTAATGTTGAAGAACGCGTCAAAAAGATAGTCGTCGAACAATTGGATGTCAGCGAGGACTCTGTCACCAATGAAGCGTCATTTGTAGATGACCTGGGCGCGGATTCCCTGGATACCGTGGAACTGGTTATGGCGCTTGAAGAAGAATTCGAGTGTGAGATTCCTGATGACGAGGCAGAGAAGATCGGTACTGTCCAGCAAGCGATTGACTACGTCAGCGCTCACCTCGGTTAATCACAGCCGTTTCCATGTACAGAACGCTGGTCACCCGCAAGGGTGCCGGCGTTCTGGTCATTTTGCTACCGCGATTTTTCAACGGACTGGAGTAACGCACAGTGTCTGAACGCCGTGTAGTGGTTACAGGTCTGGGTGCCGTCACGCCTGTCGGTTCCAGCGTGCCTGAAGCCTGGGAAAATATTATCTCAGGCAAGAGCGGTATCCGCCCGATTACATCCTTTGATGTATCCGCATTCCCGGTCCGTTTTGGCGGCAGCGTCCGGAACTTCGACGTCACGGAATACATGTCGAAAAAAGAAGCCCGCAAAATGGACACCTTTATCCATTATGGTGTAGCGGCCGGTATCCAGGCGCTGCGGGATTCGGGACTGGAAGTGACCGAGGCCAACGCGGAACGTGTCGGTGTCTCGATGGGTTCCGGCATTGGCGGGCTGCCGGGTATCGAAAAGAACTACGATGCCTACCTGAACGGTGGTCCGCGAAAGATCTCGCCGTTTTTTGTCTCGTCCAATATCATCAACATGATTTCCGGCAACCTGTCGATCATGCTGAACCTGAAAGGGCCGAATATCGCTATGGTAACGGCCTGTTCGACGGGAACACACAGCATCGGTGAAGCCGCACGCATCATTGCCTATGGTGATGCAGATGCCATGCTGGCAGGTGGCGCCGAAATGGCTACTACACATACCGGGCTGGGCGGCTTTGCAGCGGCCAAGGCTTTATCAACACGTAACGATGACCCGCAAACAGCAAGCCGTCCCTGGGACCTGGAACGCGACGGTTTTGTGCTTGGCGATGGTTCAGGTGTTCTGATGCTCGAAGAATACGAGCATGCACGCGCCCGTGGCGCCAATATCTATGCCGAGGTAGCGGGTTATGGCATGAGCGGTGACGCCTATCACATGACCCAGCCTTCGCCGGGTGGTGAGGGCGCTGCACGTTGCATGCGGAATGCCATGCGCGACGCAGGCATTAACGTGGAAGATGTCGACTACATCAATGCGCACGGCACCTCGACACCGGCCGGTGATGTCGCCGAAGTCAGCGCCATCAGGCTGGCGTTTGGCGAGCATGCCGGCCGCGTCGCCGTCA